>Ga0302140_10011690_pt1 | contig 10786 bp, 8 predicted proteins | sample I_Bog_E1_1_FD_202095 | JGI IMG/M metagenome (GOLD analysis project Ga0302140, IMG submission 202095) | Peat permafrost microbial communities from Stordalen Mire near Abisko, Sweden - I_Bog_E1_1 | ecosystem: Environmental > Terrestrial > Soil > Wetlands > Peat | place: Sweden: Abisko, Stordalen...
GCCGTCGTAAACGGTATCGCCATGGCGCGCGCCCAGGCCGATGGCCCACGCCAGCATGCGTTTTTTAACAGGTGAGGCCGCCGATCGTTGCTCCACGGCCTGGCGAATTTTTTCGTACACGCGCGGAACGCCCACAATCACCGTAGGCCGAATCTCCTTCATCGCTTGCGGCAGCTTGTCGAACTGCGAGCAGTAAGCCACCTGCGCGCCAGAATAAAACATGACGTAATCGAGAGCGCGCGCGGTCACGTGCGAGAGCGGCAGAAAGGAGATGCAGGCGTCGGACACGTTGAAGTTGAAATCGGCAGCAGCGAAGCTCTGGTTTGCGCCAAAGTTGCCGTGCGTGAGCGCCACGCCCTTCGGCTCGCCGGTGGTGCCCGACGTGTAAATGAGCGTGGCCAGGTCTTTCGGCTCCACTGAGGCAACCAGAGCGTCAAAGATGGGGTCGCGCTGCGAGCCGCGATCGTCAGCCCCGGCCAGCAGTGAACTGAAGGCGATGGCGCCGTCGGGCGCAGGAGCGTCCATGATCACGATACGCTCAAGCCTGGTCATGGCCAGCACGGAGTGGAGCTTGTCAAACTGCTGACGCGTTGAAACCACGGCAATGCGGCAGTCCGCATCGTTCAACAAGGCCGCGATCTGTTCGCCGGTGAGCGTGGGATAAATGGGCACATCGGCCGCGCCAATGGCCAGTGCTGCAAAGTCCGTGATGGCCCACTCCCAGCGGTTTTCAGCAATGAGCGCAATGCGGTCGCCCTTCTTTGCTCCCCAGCCCAGAAAAGCCTGCCCGAGCGCGCGTACGCGCTGATAAATCTGGTCTGAAGAAATCGGCTGCCAATGCCCGAACTCGTCCTGCCACAGGATGGCGCGTGGATTGGCGGCGCTGGCTACGCGGCGAAACAAGTCGTTGACGGTGGAGATGGGAGCGATGGTTGTCATTTTTATTGACGGGCGCGGAATGGTGCACCCACGGCCAGTGGAGAGTGTATCAGCGTGGAGGGGACGGGGAGCAAACCGGCGCGGAGGCTCTAGTTTCTAACCAGATTCCCTCAAAGGCCGGAATTGTATTTTTATGCAGTGCTGGTGTATATTTATACGGGTGCGGTTGCCGCATTGCGGCCCGCACCTTTCATTTTTAGCAGAGGAAGCAACAATGAAGACTCAAAGGCTGGATGCGATACGGGAGGTGTTGGCAAAGTCCATGGTTGCTAACCAGGACGAGCTGCGGCGCAAGCTGCGACGACGCGGCATCGAAGTGACGCAGGCCACGCTTTCAAGAGATATTCATGAGCTGCGGCTCTCTAAAGGCCCCAGCGGATACTCGCTTCCGAACGGACATCGCGGAACCAACGCTGCGCCGGTGGAGGAAGACGACAGTCCACCGTCGGTTGCGGAGATGATTGAGAGCTTTGGGTTGCGCGTTCGGCACGCGATGAATCAGGTGGTTGTAAGGACGGTGATGGGCGGAGCCCAGCCGTTGGCCGCGGCCCTGGATTATGAGGAATGGCCCGAGGTGGTGGGCACCGTGGCCGGCGACGATACGGTTCTGGTGATCTGCCCTGACGTTCGGCGGGCAGCGGACGTAGAACAACAGTTAAGGACGATGCTGGAGTCATGAAAGAGATAGTGCAAACCGGAGTGATCGGGGTTACGGGCTACGCGGGCGCAGAGTTGGCGAGGCTGCTGTTGCACCATCCGCGCCTGAAGGGCAAGCCTCCCGTGTTTGCAGGACGCGTGGACGCGAAAGATGCCGCGCGTGGTGGAGTGCCTTTGGGAGAGATTCACCCCGAGCTGGTTGACAGCAAGGGCAGTGGCAACTTGAAGCAGGAGCCGTTTTCATGGGAGCTGCTCAAGGAGCGCGGAGTCGAGGTGCTGTTCCTGGCCACGCCCCACGAGCAGTCGCGCGAGTGGGTTCCTGATGCGCTCGATCGTGGCGTCCGAGTGATTGATCTGAGTGGCGCGTGGCGGTTGACTGAAGCCTCCAATCGTGCCGTGTACGCGTTTGAGGACGACGGAACTGAGCTGGCCGCGGCTACGCAAGCCAGGGCTGTCTACGGGATGCCGGAGCTGCATCGCAAAGAGATTGCAAAAGCGCAACTGGTGGCGAATCCGGGTTGCTATGCGACCTCCGTCATTCTGCCGCTCAAGCCGCTGGTGGCGGCGGGGCTGGTGGATCTCGAGCATGGCATTGTGGCCGATGCCAAAAGCGGCGTCAGCGGCGCGGGCAAGGCTCCGACGGCGAAGACGCACTTTATGTATGCTGCCGATAACCTCTCGGCCTACGGCGTGTTTACCCACCGCCACACCGGCGAACTGCTTGAGCAGATCGGCGTGACGGCAAGCGAAATTGTGTTTACACCGCACCTGTTGCCGATTCCGCGGGGAATTCTCTCCACCATCTACGTGCACTTCAAAGAGCCACAGACACGCGCAAGTGTAGGGACGGTGTACAAGAAGTTTTTTGCGGGGAGTCCGATGGTGCGGCTCTATGAGAATGGTTTGCCGCAGATTCAGAATTCAGTGCGCACCTGTTACGCGGACATCGGCTTCCACCTGGATGCGAGCGGAAAAAGGGCCGTGATTGTGAGCTGCCTTGATAATTTGTTAAAGGGCGCGTCGTCGCAGGCGGTGCAGAACCTGAACGTGATGCACGGATGGCCAGAATCGGAAGGTCTCGAATGATAATCGCCGCGGAGGGTCGCGAATGAAGTATGTAGTCAAACTGGGCGGAGCCGGCCTTAAGAATCCCGAGCTGCTGGAGAGCTGCACGCGCGCCATCACCGAACTGGTGCGCGATGGCAACCAGGTGGCCGTGGTGCATGGCGGCGGCGTGCAATTGACCAAAACGCTGAAGGCGCTGGGCAAGCAGAGCGAGTTTATTAACGGCCTGCGCGTCACCGATGCAGAGACGCGCGATGTGGCACTGATGGTGCTGGCAGGCAAGGTGAATAAGGGCCTCGTTGCTAGCCTGGGGGCGCTTGGCCAGCCCGCCGTCGGTTTATCGGGTGGCGATGGATTGCTGTTCCGCGCGCGCAAGAAGCGCACCGCTCCCGATCTCGGCTTTGTGGGCGAGATTGCGGCCAGTGACACGCGCTGGCTTGAGGCTGTGTGGCAGTTGAACGGAGTACCGGTCATCTGCTCGCTTGCACTCGGCTTTGACGGCGAGTATTACAACGTGAACGCCGACGAGATGGCGGCAGCCTGCGCCATTGCCTGCAACGCCGACGCACTGGTCTTCCTTACTGATGTGCCCGGCGTGAAAGATGCCAACGGCGCGGTACTTCGATGGCTGAGCATCGATCAAATTGCCGAGATGGCGAAGAGCGCCGTGATTACCGGCGGCATGTTGCCCAAGCTGGGCGCCTGCCGCGAAGCTCTTTTGAACGGCGTGAAGCGCGTACGGATTTTACCCGCGGAAGCTGCCGGTTCCCTTCCCGACCTTTGCAGCTCTCGCGTAGCCCACGGCACCGAAGTGATGGTGGCCTAGGAGATAAGGAATTGACTAAACTCGATCAAATACGGGCCGCCGAAGCGCGGCTGTTGCTTTCCACCTACGACCGGAGCCCGGTTTTGTTCGTCGGCGGCCACGGTGTGCACATCTTCGACGAGAACGGTACGAAGTACCTTGACTTGCTGAGCGGCATCGGCGTGAACGCGCTGGGCTACAACCATCCGGCGATTACTAAAACCATTGCCGAGCAGAGCCAGAAGCTCATTCACACGTCAAACCTCTTCTACCACGAGGGGCAGGCGGAGCTGGCGCTGCGGCTCACCGAGCGCAGCGGGCTCGATCGCGCATTTTTTGCAAACACCGGAACTGAGGCATGGGAGGGAGCGTTGAAGCTGGCGCGCGCTCACGCTGGCGTGCTGCGCAGTGAAGGCAAAACCATCGGCACAAAGTTCCTGGCGCTCGAGCAGAGCTTTCATGGGCGCACGTTTGGCGCCATGTCCACCACGTATAAGGACAAGTACCGTGAGCCGTTCGCGCCTGTGGTTCCAGGCGTTGAATTCGTCAAGCTCAACGACATTGCCGATCTGCGCACGAAGTTTTCCAACGAAGTTTGCGCCATCCTGGTGGAAGCCATCCAGGGCGAGGGCGGCATTCGTCCGCTGACGCAGGAGTTTTTTGCGGAAGCGCGGGCACTGGCCAGCTCAACCGGAGCACTGCTGATCGTGGATGAGATCCAGGCCGGTATGGGACGCACCGGAAAGTGGTTTGCGTATCAGCACTACGGCATCCAGCCAGATATCACCACGCTGGCAAAGCCGATCGCTGGCGGCATTCCGCTGGGCGCGGTGCTCTGCACTGAAGAAGTGGCGCGCTCGATTCATCCTGGCATGCACGGAACCACATTTGGCGGAGGGCCGCTGGCGTGCTCCGTTGCTATTGCCGTGATCGACGCCATCGAGAAGCAAGGTTTGCTGGCCAATGCGACGGCGGTGGGCGACTACTTCCAGCAGCAGTTGCGCTCTCTCGCAAAGCGGCATGAAGCAATCGTGGACGTAAGGGGCAAGGGCCTGATGGTCGCGGCCGAGCTTGATTCTGCCGAACTGGGCAAGCTCACGGTGGCCGAAATGCTCAAGCGGCACATCCTGATCAACTGCACCAGCGACACGGTGCTCAGGTTCCTGCCGCCTTTCATTCTGGAGCGCGCTCATGTGGACACAGCGATCAAGGCACTCGACGAAATATTCAGCGAATATGCAGCCAGCCAGGGTGCAGCCGCATCTGCAGGAGGACACCAACGTGGTTAGCAGAACGATGGAAAGACGTGAAACAGCAGTACCGGTCCAGAAGGACTCCGACATACTTGCGGCGGCAGCGCGGCTGTCCGGCGAAGACCTCTGTTCGATGGCCGATTTGTCGAGCGCCGAGGTGCGCGCGATTCTCAAGCTCGGCCACGACGTAAAGCGCAGTCCGCGCGACTACAGGAACGCTCTCGACGCAAAGCAGATGGTGCTGATGTTCGAGAAGGCGAGCCTGCGCACGCGGTTGAGTTTTGAAACTGGCATCAATACGATGGGCGGCAACGCAATTTTTGTCGACCAGACCAACTCACCGCTGGGCGAGCGCGAATCGATTGCCGACGTGGCGCGCAACGTGGAGCGCTGGGTTGACGTGATCGTGCTGCGCACCTATGCGCACGACACAATTACTGAAATGGCCGCCAATTCACGCGTGCCAGTGATCAATGCGCTCTCTGATTTCGAGCACCCCTGCCAGGCGCTGGCGGACTTTATGACGCTCGAGGAACATTTCGGATCTGTGGTCGGACTCAACTTTACCTACGTGGGCGACGGAAATAACGTGTGCCATTCGCTGATGCTGACGGGCGCGCAACTGGGTGCCAACGTCACGATTGGAACACCGCGCGGCTACTCGCCCGACATCGAGATCGTGACCAAGGCGCGTGAGATTGCCGAGGCAAACGGCTGCGAGCTGCGCTTGTTGCAGGATCCGCAGTCTGCGGCCGATGGAGCGAATGCGATATACACCGACGTGTGCGTGAGCATGGGCATGGAGCACGAGTCCACCAAGCGCGCGCCCATCTTCAGGCCATTCCAGGTGAACGATGCGCTCATGCAGAAGGCCGCATCAAACGCGGTCTTCATGCACTGCCTGCCGGCGCGCCGCAACGCTGAAGTCACCGATACGGTGCTCGACGGCTCGCAGTCCATCATCTTTGACCAGGCCGAAAACCGGATGCACGCGCAGAAGGCTTTGCTGCTGCTCTTGCTCGGCGGCCTCGCCAATGTGGAGAAGTTTCAGTGACAGTGGTCAGTGGACAGGGAACGGTGGCAGAGGTTCGCAATTGCCTTCTTGTTCGAAGTTCGCTGCACGAAAAATCAGATAGAAATTTAGCGTGAGTAGCGAGTAGGAGCACGGGCAAACTGATCACTGTCCACTGTTCACTGTTCACTGCTTTGAGGCTTCAAAGCATGTCTGCAATTCTTGAATCATTGCCCACGGGAGAGAAGGTCGGCATTGCCTTCTCCGGCGGGCTCGACACTTCGGCCGCCCTGCATTGGATGAAGCAGAAGGGCGCCATCCCTTACGCGTATACAGCCAACCTGGGCCAGCCTGACGAATCCGATTACGAAGCCATCCCGCGCGCGGCCCTCGAATACGGCGCAGCAAAGGCGCGCCTCATCGACTGCCGCGGCCCGCTGGTGCGCGAAGGCATCGCCGCGCTGCAAGCGGGTGCGTTTCACATCACCACGGCCGGCGTTCCCTACTTCAACACCACGCCCATCGGCCGCGCCGTGACCGGAACCCTGCTGGTGTCTGCGATGAAAGAGGACGACGTCCACATCTGGGGCGACGGCTCCACGTTCAAGGGCAACGATATTGAGCGTTTCTATCGCTACGGCCTGCTCGTCAATCCGAATCTTAAGATCTACAAGCCCTGGCTTGACGCTGCTTTCATCGACGAACTCGGCGGCCGCGCCGAGATGTCCGCGTTCATGCAACGCTCCGGCTTTGCGTACAAGATGTCCTCTGAGAAGGCCTACTCCACTGACTCGAACCTGCTGGGCGCAACCCACGAGGCAAAAGATCTCGAGCATCTTTCCACGTCGGTCAAGATCGTCGTTCCCATCATGGGCACGGCCTTCTGGCGCGACGATGTCGAAATCCTGCGCGAGCAAATCTCCGTTCGTTTTGAAGAGGGCAATCCTGTCGCTCTCAACGGCCGCCATTTCGATGACCCCGTCGAGCTTCTTCTTGAAGCCAATCGCATCGGCGGCCGCCACGGCCTCGGCATGAGCGACCAGATTGAGAACCGCATTATCGAAGCCAAATCCCGCGGCATCTACGAAGCGCCGGGCCTCGCTTTGCTCTTCATCGCCTACGAGCGCCTCATCACCGGCATTCACAACGAGGACACCATCGAGCAGTACCGCGACAATGGACGCAAGCTCGGCCGCTTGCTCTACCAGGGCCGCTGGTTTGATTCGCAGGCCATCATGCTGCGCGAATCCGCACAACGCTGGGTGGCCAAGCCCATCACTGGCGAAGTCACGCTTGAGCTGCGGCGCGGCAATGACTATTCGATATTGAACACCGAGTCGCCGAACCTCACGTTTCATCCAGAGCGCCTCAGCATGGAGAAGACCGAATCCACCTTCTCGCCGCGGGACCGCATCGGCCAGCTCACCATGCGCAACCTCGACATCACGGACACGCGCGACAAGCTGCTCACCTACGCCGCAGCCGGACTCCTCAACCTGAGTTCCGGCAGCGAAATGCCCATGCTGAGCAGTGCAAAGGAGAAGGAATAGATCGATGTCGAAGGAACTACAATCCGGCAAGATGTGGTCAGGCCGTTTTCGCGAGCCTCTCGATCCGCAATTCGAAAGCTGGCAGCGATCGCTTCCGTTTGACTGGCGACTTCTGCCCCAGGAGATCGAGGCCAGCAAGGCGCACGCATCGGCTCTTATCGCCGCCGGAATCTTGTCCGAAGATGAGGGAGCAGAGCTCCGCGCGGCGCTGGATGCAATCGCCAACGCACACGCGACAGATGCCGGTAAAGCAGACGTGCGCGATCACGCGTCGGCCGAGGACATACACCACTTTGTCGAATTGAAGTTGGCAGAACGCGTGGGCTCACTCGGCTTGAAGCTCCACACCGGGCGCAGCCGCAATGAGCAAATCGCAACCGATCTGCGCCTGTTTGTGCGCGAGCGCATTGCGCGCGCGGTCGAGGGGTTGGCGCACTGGGCCACGGCGCTGCTGGAGCAGGCGCGCAAAGCCGGCGATGCGGTGATGCCGAGCTATACGCACCTGCAGCGCGCCGAACCTGTGCTCGTGGCGCACTGGCTGCTGGCCTACATTGAGATGATTCTGCGCGATGGGAGCAGACTGAGCGATTGCTCGACGCGGCTGAACTATTGCCCACTGGGCTCAGGCGCCGTGGCTGGTGCAACGCTTGCGCTCGATCGCACGATTGCAGCGCGCGAGCTCGGCTTTACGGCGCCCACGGCCAACAGCATCGACGCCACCAGCGACCGCGATTTTGCGCTTGAGTACGTGCAGGCGGCGGCAACTCTTGGCATCCATATCTCGCGCTTCGCCGAGGAGATCACGCTGTTCGCCACCAGCGAATTCGGGTTCATTGAGCTGCCTGAGAGTTTTTCCACCGGCTCAAGCGCGATGCCGCAGAAGAAGAATCCCGACATGACGGAGCTGCTGCGCGGCAAGAGCGGACGACTGCTGGGAGCTGCCACAACGCTCGCAACGCTGCTCAAAGGCCTGCCTCTTGCATACAATAAAGATCTGCAGGAGACGCAAGAACCCGTGTTTGCCGTGGCCGACACGTTGGAGCCGATGTTGCAATTGCTGCCTAAATTTACGCGCGCCTTTCGCTTCCGCAACGAACGGATGGAGTCTGCGGCGCAGTCCGGCTATCTGAATGCGATGGCGGCTGCGACCTACCTTGTGCACAAGGGAGTGCCCTTCCGCACGGCGCACGAGAAAATAGGCAACGCGGTCAGGTTTGCTCTTGAAAAAGGTGTGGAGCTTGACCAGTTGAGCCTGGCGGAGTTGCGCGCCTTCGGGCCGGAGTTTGCCGAGGACTTCTTTGCGGCGATCGGCTTGAGCGCAACGCTGGACTGCCACGAAGTAATGGGCGGAACCGCGCGCGGGCGCGTGCGCACCGCAATTGACGACGCAGCGCATCGAATTGCCGTGCTGGCGAATCAAAAGACGAGGGAGATTGTCCATGCTGGTGCGTAAGGCATTGCTGCAGGACGCCTCAAACGTCTACGACCTGGTGAACTCGCTCTCGAGCGATGGCACGCTGCTAAAGCGCGCATTCGCTGAGATCTGCGAGAACATCCGCGACTTTACGGTTGCCGAATCGGACGGCGGTGTCTTTATCGGCTGCGGCGCGCTGCATTTTTACGGGCCGCACCTGTGCGAAGTGCGCTCCATCGTGGTGAAGCCCGAGGCCAAGGGCCAGGGAGCCGGAGGGCGGATTTTGAGCGCGCTGATTGAAGAGGCCGAGGAGCACGGCATTCAATCCGTGTGCCTGTTTACGCGTATTCCCGACTTCTTCTTCAAGTACGGCTTCCGCACCGTCGAAGACAAGACGGAATTGCCTGACAAGGTCTTCAAAGACTGCCAGAACTGCCCGCGCCTGCATCGTTGCGACGAAGTAGCGATGGTGCGCGGACGAATTCCTCGGATGTCGATCCTTGGCCCCCGGCAAGAGGCGCAGGAACTGGTGCGGATTTCGGGCTAGCTCTTCCCGCTCAGCACGGCCGCAGCAATGGCGGCTTGGCCGTAGCTTAGGCCACCGTCGCCGGGGCTAACCTGGCGATGTGCATAGACGGTGAAGCCTTCTTCTTCGAGACCCGAGCGCAAGAGGCGGGTTAGCCGCCGGTTGTGCATACAGCCGCCACTCATCGCTACCTGATTGATCCCGCTCTCGATGCGCGCATTGCCTGCGGCATTGATGAACCCCTCTGCAATCCCGGCGTGGAACCGTGCGGCAATGCGACTGGCGGGAACGCCGCGCCAAAGGTCATTTAGAATTGCCTTCCACATTTTTTCAGTTCGAATCACCGCCGCCCTGCCTGATCCTTCTTCTGCCTCGTGCAGTTCCGGGACATATTCTCCTTGCTCAAAACGGTCCGGCTCGTCATTCGCAATTGCCTCAAGCTCAATTGCCGCCTGAGCGTCGTAATCCACCGTGCGGCGGCCAAGTACCACAGCCGCAACTGCATCGAATAACCTACCCAGGCTCGAGGTCTGCGGTGAGTTGATTTTTCGCTCGATCATCCGGCCCACCACCCGCGCGTCGCCAGGCTGGACACCAAGCAGCGCCAGGATCTGTTGGGAATTCACATCAAATCCCGCTGCATGCAATGCGCCGAGCGCCATGCGCCACGGCTCTTTTACCGCAGCATCGCCGCCTGGCATGGGCACGTATTCGAGATGGGCGAACCGCTCAAAGCCGCCCGGATTGTCTCCATCGAGCCGCGTAATCAGCACCTCCCCGCCCCAGATGCGGCCGTCGGTTCCGTAGCCGGTTCCGTCGAGCGAGATGCCGATAGTTGGCGAGAGCACGCCATGCTCGGCCATGCACGCAGCCACGTGCGCATGATGGTGTTGCACCGCAATCGCGGGCAGGTCGCGCTCGGCCGCCCACTGCTTTGCCCACTCGGTCGATAGATAGCCGGGATGCAGATCGTGGACCACGGTTGTGGGCTCAATCTCAAAGGTGCGCATCAGGTGGTCAAGTGACTCGCGAAAGAATTCGAGGCCGGTGAGATTTTCAAGATCGCCCAGGTGCTGGCTCTGATAGACGAACCGGCCGCGGGCCAGTGCGAACACGTTTTTCAAGTGGCCACCGACAGCCAGCAGCGGCGGCGCATCCACAGGCAGCGGAACACCGAGCGGAACAAAGCCGCGCGCCCGGCGAATAAGTTGCGGGGCGCTATCGACGATGGCCGCTACCGAGTCGTCGCAGCGCTGAAGAATTTCTCGATCGTGCATCAGGAACGCGTCGGCAATGGCGCCCAGGCGCGCGCGGGCTTCGTCGTTGTCAATTGCGATGGGCTCCTCACTCAGGTTGGCCGAAGTCATCACCAGTGCCTGGAGTCGGCCATCGGCAAGAAGCAAATGATGCAGCGGTGCATAGGGTAGAAAGAGGCCCAGCCATGGAATTCCGGGTGCCACGGCCGCCGCAATCGCGGAGTCGAATCGCCGCTCGGCCAAGACAATTGGCCGTGCAGGCGTGGTGAGAAGTTTTTCTTCCGCTACAGTCAGGTCGCATAAAGCGCG
>Ga0302140_10011691_pt1 | contig 10786 bp, 12 predicted proteins | sample I_Bog_E1_1_FD_202095 | JGI IMG/M metagenome (GOLD analysis project Ga0302140, IMG submission 202095) | Peat permafrost microbial communities from Stordalen Mire near Abisko, Sweden - I_Bog_E1_1 | ecosystem: Environmental > Terrestrial > Soil > Wetlands > Peat | place: Sweden: Abisko, Stordalen...
TCTCTCTCTCTCTCTCTCTCTCTCTCTCTCTCTCGCTGTAGCCTCGCCCTCCCTGTGAAATGAACCTTATCTCAATCTACTCTCACATCCAATTTCTACACCCACAATTGAACACAGTTCAGAGGCTTTGCAAGCATAAGTTGCAATCCTATCACAAACCGTCTGAATTATAAGTTTTAGCTGTCGACGACGACACAGTGCGCTACTCAAGCTCTGACCCCGGGTATGTTTGTCCGCTGGACTGCATTTACTTGCAGGTCCGGCCCGACCCGATTCTGAAATACGGCTCCTGCTGTGTCCCGAGATGGGTTGAGCCAGAAAATGGAATTGCGTCGGACAGCAACCGAGTTAGATTGAATTGAACTGAGTCACTTTCACTATCTGCTAAAGGAGTCTCATATAATCTTCAATTTAGCTTGTATTAGTCGGTATTCGGGACTTGGCCGAGTACTCCGCACATGGATTAAAACTATGAAGGTGAAGGAGTAACAAGTATGTCGTCTCAGAAGCCATTCCAACATCCGCGGGCCTTCATTCACAGAGTACCACCCGTACCAAGAGCAACGCCAAAAGCGTCGGCTTCACAATTCAAGTCAGCTTGGTCCCTCTTCCCCCATAAGATTGATACTACACATACCGTTTGCCTGGCACGTAGCATTGCAAGAGGGATACAGCTGACTATTGCGACTACCGTTCTGAACTAACTCTACCACATTCTTCAACAGCGTAGTCAAATTATCACTGCGAAGGTTTTCGATACCGGTATATATCATGTCCAACGTAGCCTTGCTTGGGCCTTCATCACTTCGAGAAGCGATATCAGGACAAGGGAGTACCAAACCTCCATATGCCGGCGTCTCATATACCACCGAGTACGGCACTCCCTCGCTATCGTACCCCCACGATATAACTTCCCATGTGTTGTTCAGAGGGGCGAGTGGAGACTTTGGAACATATTCGAAAGAATCGGACACTGGCTTTTCTATTGATAATCGTGGGAGTATCGATACCGTAGTTCTTAAAGATGAAAGAGGAGTGGTTGGAAGCGAATACAGTAACGAGATCTTGTAGTGTGCCGTCAATGCCGTAGGTTTCGGTAGGGTAGAGCGTCCATTGCATGTCTTGGAATGTTTGGTAAGGCAATGAGCTTGAAAAGGCAAGATACCAGGTTCCCAGAAACCATAATGGTGGTGTGGGGTCCCAGTCCTGGACGGAGGGAAGTTGGAAGGTGGGAGGAAGGCGGAAATTGATTTTGGTAGGTGGGGATTGGTGCAATGCCAAGTTGCAGATGCTGAGCTCTGTTTATATTAGTACTTGGTGAGCTTTTGCTTGTGCGGGTTGGGAAGTCTGATAGGGACCGGCATAACCTTACCTGGCTGGAAACCATTTTCGATATCAGTAAAGAGCGCAGAGAAGCCTGCACTGAAAAGCACAACGCCAATGTACAAAGACTTGAACATGTTGATTTGGAACTTTGGATGCAAGAGTCAAAAAACCTCAAAGTGCAGGATGAGAGCTGAAAAGAAGTTCATCTTCACAGAGAGCAGTTGCATTCAGTTTTATAATTCTTGTGGACGGACGAACAGATTCCCGTGCATGTCATGTCGTTTGTTGTGTGTCGTACCCAGTATCGCCGCTAACCAGCAAGTTCTGGCCCGATGTTACTCCCAGGTCCCAAGCCATGCATGCTCTCAATGTCTCCTCCACTTGCCTAAGTACGAGGATAAATGATTTTAACTCACCTGAGAGATCATTTCGATGCAACGTCGACCAAGGAATCAGCCGGAAGTAGTACGTCCTATCAATACAACAGGGCCACGCTTAGCGAGGGGTAGCAGCTCGCACTCGCATCTCGAAGTAAAATTCGGGTCAGCAATAGCACTCGCACTCGGACTCGCACTCGCTCTGGATTCTGACTGACGCGTGGCTGCGCCTTTGGAAACTACCTACATATAAAGAGCCCGGAATCGCTGTTCGGACTCGCACGCTCTGTACTGGACCATCGCACAAACAATCATCAGATACCACCTTAGTTGAATTTGTTTCAACTATTCTACGCTAGATTGGGACATTCTTCACAAATCCCTTCTTTTATTCGAGGTACGAAGTTCCCGGGTTCCGCCATCCTCGGTATTATCGCCTCTGTTTGCAAACGGTTTGAAGAAATCATTCGAACCCCTGAGTTTCATTCTAGAACGAGATCCCTCCGAGAGTCAGCGAGTCGCATACTGCTGCTAATGTTGGGCCAGGAATCAAGACAATCCGAGCCACAATCACCATCAAGAAGGCTCAATTTGTCTTTGTAACGAAGCCGTCATGAAATCAGCCTCGATCAGGCCGCATCGGAAAAGCAGAAGGGGTTGCAGAACATGCAAGGGGAGAAAGATTCGCGTAAGCCTACTTCCAATCGTCGACCCCTGGTTTGGGTCTGAGACCCTGGAAGGAAAAGCAGCCTCAGCCGAATTCCACTGCGAGATGCTAGCAAACTTTCCTTTGACATTAATTGGCTGGATAAGAGTCTCTCCTTGCATTCTGTGGCTATGGATCAGATGCAGAACACTCAGCCTCATGAGCTTGCATCGCCCATGCAGTCGGTCACTTCTTATTTTCAAGTCTCATCATCATCTCCGAATTTTTGTCGTTTCCACCCAGCGCGCTCCACTTTCATCCGATTTCTCTTATACTCTTAAATCTATGAATTATACTGACGGCAGAACTAGTGTGACGAGCATAGACCATCATGCCTCAACTGTATCAAGCATTCAGTACACTGCGATTTCACAGATCTACATTCTTCATTGCCAAGTGCTCCAAGCCCAGACGCATATCCATCTCCTTCTGGTCAACAAGATGCTGCCCCAGTTCTGTTATCCCAATCAAAAAGCCTGTTATCTGCCTCAATCGGCCCACCACCTCTGGAGGAACCCAAAATGCTGGATTTGGAGCTGATGCATAATTACAGTACAAGCACTTCGTACACCATAACAGAGGTACGCCTTCCATGTCTCCCCGTCAAATGTGTTGAAAATACATTACACAGCATCATAAAAAACGACGGGCTTGCATAAGCTAACATGAATGTGAGAAAGAACCCAATCCTCAGTTCACTCCTCCGCCTATCAGTCCCACAATTATGTCTGGAGCATCCCTTCCTCATGCGTTCCCTTCTTGCTCTCTCTGCTTTGCACATAGCACACCATTCTCCTGCTCGTCGAGATTACCTCCTTTCTTACGCAATCGCCCAGCATCGCTCCGCCTCCCAAGCCGCTGGAATAATGCTAGCGAATGTGGCAGCTGATAATTGCGTCCCCGTTCACATTTTCAGCATCCTAACCTATGTGTTCGCCATGGCTATACCGAGCCCACCTGGAGATGACTTCTTATTGCTCAATGATACTGGGGTTGCGGATTGGATCTACCTCTTACGAGGAACCAAGGTAACTCCATCTCTAATCGTCATTACAACATCTTTCCATCCTCAGAACCACTCCACCAAGATCACGAAATCCAGACCATTGACGTGCCCTCTTCCAAGGAAACCGTAGTCCTCAACTACATCTCTATCGCTGCCTCTCCTTTCGGTCCTCTGTTCACTGCGGGGCTCCACCGCCACTATCTCCGCACCACCGATACCACTCCCCACAGACCCCTCTCTACCCTTCTCTCCTTCCTCCGCAACACCGCCGAAACAGGCACCCACCCCGACTCCCCTCCAGACTCCACAATCGGGCCCCAAAAATTAGCCATCTACGAATCCGCCATCGAAGAACTACGAAAAACCTTCTCCGTCATCAACAAAACCAAGTCTGCAGGTGACTTACAAGTCACAGATATCAGTATCTGGGTCTTCAATGCAACTGATGAGTATCTGGCTCTTTTAAAAGAGAAGGATAACGTAGCGTTGGTAATCCTGAGTTATTTCTGTGTGTTGTTGAAGAACTTGGAGGGCCATTGGTGGATGGCGGGTAGGGGTAAGCATATTCTGGCTAGTATCTATAGGCTTGTTGATGCCGAGTGCAGGTTGTTGATGTGGTGGCCCATGGAGGAGCTAGGGTGGTTACCGCCCAGGTCTGGAGAGGGGAGCAGGCAGGACAGTGAGGAATATCCTCCACAACACAGTCGTACGGCTTGAAAGACAATGTTCCAGGACGCAGCGTTCTTTAAGACGTTGAATCACGAATATATATATGATGCGGGAAAGTGGAACTTGAACAATTAATCTCACGCAGGAGACTGAGAATTCCTTTGTCACAAATGTTATCTGACTTTTGAGATGCTTCTCAAAGCAAATATAAATGCAGGCGGGTTAAGGGCTATAGCTTCAGAGATCTGAGACTATACTGAGATTATATCTCGCCCATATGGTATAAGCACTGTTATGTACACACGAGAACACTCATCCGGAAGGCTTCCCGAGCCGCATTGCTCGACCGCTCTTTTACCACGATGAACTTATATTGGCGAGTGCCTCCAATAAGGCCTCGGCCTTGTACCATAAGCTTCTCGTTGAATATGTCAACCTGAATTTCCTTCCTTGTTTGGGTATCTATAAGTATGCTTCATCGGACCATTGGGGAAAGCCGCGCCTGAGCAAGAGTCAGCAAACAAGCAATCCCCGAGACACCCCTTCACTTGCTCCTACAGTATAGCCATGTTTCTAAATTGAAGACATACCTAAATTTGGATGCTGCAAATACCCAGGCTCCGAAATATCAACCATCCGGTCTCCAGCCCATTGATCGACTAAGTCATAATTCACACATTCGTGAGCACTGGCGAAATTGAGAGCTGGTTCTCTGGTTTCTCTAATCCATTGGCTGGGCAGGATTGTGATATCGCTGTGGCACATGGTGCTTAAACGAAGTGTATCGATGCAGTGCTCTGTGATGGACATCAGTTTTGTATCGAAGGTGTAAACTTGAGTTCTTACCGCTATGCTCTCGATTACGAACTAGCATATCGGGTGTTGCATCTGGAAAATAGAATTCGGGGTACAGGTTCCAGCGAAGTCTCATCTAAGGTAGATGTCAGGCTACGTGCTCTCGGAGATTGGAGGGCTGCTTACGAGGCAATGAAGCTCATGATGCACATTCAAAGTAGCAAGGTAGCCACCATCTGGAAGTTCGACAGGGTCTCGTAGACCTTCTAACTGCTAGATACGCCTGTGGGTTAGCTGATATTGCTGATGAACAGCCAAAGTCTTCGGGTTGTATCCACGACAGCCTGTGCAAAATCTACGTACCTTCATTTCCTCTTCTGTGATGCGGAACACCAAGTCTAGCCTCACGATTAGAGGATGTAAATTTGAAGAGCTGCTATCTCTAGACTTACTCTTCATCAATGCCTCCCACTTCTCATCTATATCTGGAGTCGGCACTCCCGAGTACGGTCCCGTAAAGTTGGTAAATCCTTTCAGCAGTGGAAAATGCTGCGCTTCATACTTCACACTCTCTCTTGCTGGAGCTAAAAAATACTCTCATTATCAGCCGTTCCCCTTTGGACGTGGAATGAAATGGTAGGCTCACAATATACCAGTTCAGGCCCCGCAAACGCCTTTCTCTTCGTGTTCACAATGACAGCCCAAGATATCAGAGTATAGCCAAGGATCAAGAAACCGTGCAAGAGAAGGGATAATCTGAAGTTACTGCATCGTGATCGTTCCGTACTGCGGTTTCCTCTCGAACGCCTACTTTGCCGTGTACTTTCTGCCTCTTCTTCAAGAGAAGAGCCACTTCTCGAGTCATCCAGGAAAGGCGTCTCTTGTTCCTCTTTCTCAGACAACATGTTGAGGTCTCTCAAAATTTCAAGCTCGAAGAAAGAGTTCCTCAAACAAAAGAATAGAAGGTCGACTTGTTGTAAGATCCTAGACTCAACCCTCGGATCTGCAGCCGGTTAATCAGAAGTCAGCATCCCACCTTCCTGATCGAAACATCAACGCATTAGCGCAGGCGATTCAAGATATACGAGCAGCACGTCAGTCGCCGCTCATCCTTTGTATTCGAGGGCGTGATATCCCACCTTCCTGATTGTATACGAGGTACGACGTTCCACTCGTAAAAGACTCCGCATGACGTTGGATCTACGACTCGTTTCGCAGCGGCTCAGCTTATTCTCTTGTTTTCAAGCTCTGTAGTACGAGGTCTGACCTCGACTTCGGAAGGAGTAGCCACTTGGAATGAATGGAGAGATACTACCCCTCCTCGGTTTTGAGCTCGGGTTTTGGCTTGGAAGATAACACAAGCGTTCTGCCTTTTTGAAATGGTCAGGTGTTTACAGAAGCTTCGCCTCAGACTCGCATATACTCCCCGGATTAAAGGTTCAACCGGATTGGAAACAAGCTTTTGAATCAAGCTTTCGGGCGTGCTGATCATCGGAAGAATGTCTTGGCCTTGACTACCCATACGATGCCAGCTTTCTGATTTGCTGATCTGTTGTCTGCAGTGGCGTCCAGCAGTTACCTTCCTCTTCCAGCTGCAGGAGGGATGCAGAAAACAAGACCCCACTGCTGATCATGGCGTGAGGGTAGCCTGATTTAAAACCGTCTTCAAAGTCTCAACTAACTACTCTTCTAGCTCTCATGAAACCCCAATCTACCCCTTACCACATCTCGACCTTCAAAGCAAAGATTCCACATTCCCCTCTCTAAGAACCGTAACCACAAAAATGCAGCTCCAAACCCTCCTTCTCCTCTTCCCAGCCATGGCTCTAGTCTCCTCTCTGCCAACAAAAGGTAACCAATCCGCTCCCTTCCCCACTAGCAACGAAAACTAACACCCCAAGCCGCTCGTGAAGTCGAGCTAGGCGGCGAGACAGACACCATGTACAACGGTATCTTCGCCGACCTCGACAAGCGCGAGGAAGTTGGGCCTGAGACGGATATCGTGTATCCCATCATCCTTGCGGATCTCGATAAGCGCGAGGAAGTTGGGCTCGAGACAGATATCGTGTATCCCATTATCCTCGCGGATCTGGATAAGCGCGAGGAAGTTGGGCCTGAGACGGATATCGTGTATCCCATTATCCTCGCGGATCTCGACAAGCGCGGGAATTAAGTCTTAAGTTTCAAGTGCATAACGCTGGGTACGAGGCATTGTCGCTGCGGGCGTGGGGGTGGGGAATGAAAAGAGGCGGAGAGAGGAGATGTGTACTGGAGAGATCGAGAAAGCTGTTTGTGAATTTGAATTGAAAGATGCTGGGGAGAATGGTAGAGGTCGTGAAGAGCATACTTTGCGCTGAAATAAAATTCTTTCTCTTGAATCATGCTTGACAATGAGCTTGCAGAAGAAGTTTGAGAACGAAAAGGTTTTACAAATATGTCCGAACAACGTTTACTTCCCCTGCCACAAAAAGCTAACTGACACACTGTTCGCACTCGTATACACCGGCGTCTGCTCATCCCACGACGGAGTCGCAGGCGAGTAAAACTCAGTTGCGCCCTTGTAAGCGAGGTATCCATTGACAGCCTATTGAAAATCAGTAAACACTCTTCTACTCCAACATATAACACATCAGAACTTACCGTGAACGTGGTAGAAGCGCCGTTGCCACAGCTGAATTCCCCTCCAGAAACGCCGCAACTGCCTTTGCTTGAGCTCAGCTTGAAGCCTGTGCCTGCAGCTGTAATATCGCGTTAGTTGTTTAGTTCAAAGTTTAGGGGTAGATACAAACCATTAGGCGTAGCGGTGTAAGTGGCGCACGAGCTGGTCTTATACCACGTCATAGAGGAAATCAGACATCCATCTTGAGAACCAGAGGTGTAGGCCTCGAGATAACCTTTTCCGCTAAACACACCTGCGGTGCCAGTTGGCGCTGATGAGCTACTTGTGGTCGTAGGACTGCTGGAAGTGGTCGTTGGGCTGCTGGAGGTGGTTGGGCTTGAGCCGGAACTAGATGTTGAAGTTGAGGTTGAAGTTGGGGGCGCGGTTGAGCTGGAAGCTGGGGGAGAGGACCCGGCTGGTGTAGCGGGTGCGAAACCAAATTGAGGCCCGCTTGCGTCGAAGATGCCGTAGTATGCGTTCTTAGGCTCATGTTCAGAAAGGGAGTATGGTTAAGGGATGGGGAACTTACGAAGAAGACGTCGCCGTAGATGTTCTGGGTCCCGCTGCCTACTGATTGCAGAGCGCCGAAGCAGGTGCTGCCTGTTGCGACGCCGAAGTTCATCAACGAAGCTGGAATGGTGGCGTATGTGGTCGGACCGATCAGGAATGATAGGGTTGGTAATGTTGCGGAGCAGGGGAAAGTGTATCCTCCTTGCGAGCTGTCGTAGGAAGATCCGCTGACTTTAGCATACTGAGTTTTCAGTGTCAGCAAAGAGAGATTTACCGAGCATCCTCATGCTAAGTACTCACATAGTTAGTGACAGCAGTGTCTCCCATGAGAATCAAAGTGGTTCCAGTATCCGAGATGGCAGTAAACCCAGATTGAGAGTAAGTTGTGGAGCCCACTTTATAAGAAGTGGAAGGGTACTCCCAGAAACCGTTAGAGTCGTCAACTGCGGCATATTCGATAGTGCCAGTGTATTTAGACGAGTCAGTGTATCCAAAATCATAGGCTCCATCGGCATTGTTTGGCAGATAGGCAGCAAACAGGGGCGAGTCAAGACTAGACTGAGCGTTGTCAAAGAAAGTCTGTTGCTGAGTTGGGGTGACTGTCATGCATAAGTTTCGACGTAGAAAAAGGATAATTCGGATACTTACCAGTATTAATGCTGCTGAAGGCGAGGCCTAACAAGCCATCTGCTGCATCTTGCTGGAACTCAGATGAGATTTTGTTGGCGAGCTCAACGGCTTGTTTCGTAACGGTGGTGCCACCAACTGTGACAGTTTCTGTGCCTACAACACCACTTGCAGAAGAGCCATCTCCATAAGAGATAGACCACGTGTAGCCAGACAGGGACTTGTAGGTGGAGCTCTTGGATGAAGTGTAGTACTCATGGTTGGTGAGATCACCGGAAGGAAGTAGGGATGAGAAAACCCAACTAGATAACTCAAGTCAGTCTAACACCGGATGAGTCTAATCACGTGTGTCTTACAGATCTGAGCTCCCAGTATCGAAGTCAAGGTTCAAAGGTTCGCCACCAATGGTCACAGGGACCAGATATTCGCTTCCGTCATTTGGCACGGCAGTCACAGATCCATCTTGGCGTTTTCTGAGTGACTGGGTAAAGGCTTCTGGCATTTCCCTGGTGGGCTTGAGGTGGAACTTGGCATATGCTTTCAGCATTGCTGCAGTGCCATTACGCATATAGTTGGCGTTGTGGACAGCGGGCACCGTGAAGCGAGAGCTACCAATGAAACCGGCGTTGGGTACTGGAGCTGGAGCAGCTTGAGAGACAGCTGCACCCAAAGCGAGGATGGAGATAATTGAGGACAACATATCTGAAAGATTCAAGAAGAGAAGGACTGGATGAAGGATACAAACTGGAGTGTGGAGCATGGAGGGGAATTGCACCCCATCTTATAATCTTCATCCTCATCCCATCGTCCCGTGGTTAGAGGTAACCTCATTGCGTGCTGCTGAGTCGTTCAAAAACGGACTCTTTCGGCACTCACTGTGGCGTGCGTCTTTCCTTCGACTAAAGCGAAGCAGGCAGTTCGTTGGCTAAAGAAGCAGTTGCTTCATTTCAACGGGCATCGTCTCACAGCGCGTCAATGATATGCCGTAGATTTGGCTGCAGATCGATCTCAGCACCTTCCCAGACCAGCTGCTAGCCCGGTCCGGACCGCAGAGATAAAGGGGAAATTAGCTCCAAAGAATCAGGAATTTGATGAGAAGGGTCACAGGGAACTTGGTGGTGGTCGACAGGTCGAGCAATACTAGTCGTTGTCTCAACTTCTTAATGCAAGTCATGTTGCACCATTGTGGGGAACAGTAGTGGACCCGAGTTGGAATAAGGTTAAATCAGATCGCCCAAGCGCGTGAGCGAGACCAATTGCATGTACATCGTGCCTAGTTGTGTTAGGACTAGCTAGTTGTTCATCTTGTAAGTTAGCCAACAGCAGCCAGTAGGAGGGCTTAGTCAGTCGCTGCTACAAATGCCCAAGGCCAGTGCATGGAGTTGATTGGCCATCACATGCTTCGCTAACCACCGCCGTACATTTTGCCGGTTTCAGGCCTTCGCGTGCCGATAGCGGCTAGCTTCTAGAAGCAGGTGGTAGGTGTACAAGCTTTGGGCCAGCAGCATATGCAGGTACATGAGCAGGGAATGGTAGGGCGTGCAGATAAGATAATTAGGATTACTTTTGAGGAAGCTGCGGCACAGATTGCGATGGATGCGTTTTTGCACTTGTGAACCGCGGGGTAGATAAGGGGTTAAGCGAGAGCTTTTAGCGACCATTGCCCCCCTGAATATTTGCCGAGCTTGGCGTGGGTTTCCTCTGAGTATCTCCTTTAGGTACACGCTCATGCTTTCACCAAGTTGATTAGACAGTATAACTATATATCGAATGAACTACGGTGATTTCTTTCGGATATTCGGCCTCTTGCACTAATAATACTCGGAGTTTCCTACAAAGTCTTGTTGGACTCAAGAATAGCCTCCCAATCAGCAGCAAAATGAGTTTCCCAGTCAGCGCAGCTCTTCAGAGGTTTCCAGCCCAGCTCCCTTGCTTTGTCTGCCCTGGTACGAGAACTGACATGAATGATTAGCCAAATAATTCAACATGCACCCTTGAGTAGATATACATACTTAGAAGCCCATCCAATCTCAGCAATCAACCTCCAACCTTTCCCCACCCTCTGCGCTGCCTCATCCAAAGACAACTCCACCAATTCCGAGCTCTCAAGG
>Ga0302140_10011696_pt1 | contig 10783 bp, 6 predicted proteins | sample I_Bog_E1_1_FD_202095 | JGI IMG/M metagenome (GOLD analysis project Ga0302140, IMG submission 202095) | Peat permafrost microbial communities from Stordalen Mire near Abisko, Sweden - I_Bog_E1_1 | ecosystem: Environmental > Terrestrial > Soil > Wetlands > Peat | place: Sweden: Abisko, Stordalen...
AACATAGTAAGCACGGATAGCATTTATACTACGCCGGTACTTACTAGCTCTACTACTTATTATGTGGCTTCCGTGTCGAAAAATGGGTGCCAGAGCCCACTTGCTGCGGCTAACGTTGTTGTAACCCCGCAGCCGCAGTTGCCTACAGCGTCCGGTGTAACCATTTGTTCCGGATCCGAAGCAAATCTTCATGCTACCGGAAATGGCACCATTTTCAATTGGTACAGTGCCCCGTCGGGGGGAGAGCCATTGATATCAAGTCCCGACTATACTACTCCTGCGTTAACCGCTAACAAAACCTATTATGTTACGAATGCGACAAACGGATGCGAGAGCGCGCGGCTCCCTGTTACTGTAACGGTAACACCGCTTCCCTCGGCTCCTGCAGGGCAAAATGATACCACTTGTTACCAAACCAGCATTACCATAAATGCGGGCGCTTCGGGCGCTGCAACATACCAATGGTACGATGCGCCAAATGGGAATTTGCTTAATACGGGAAAGGTTTTTACTACCCCGGTGCTCACAAATTCAACAACTTATTATTTACGTGGCGTTAATGGCGGCTGTGTTAGCGCTTTTTCACAGGTAAATGTGGTTGTGCGGCAACAATTGCCGCCGCCTACTGCTGCCGGTGCTATAGCGTGTTTAAATTCCGTGACAACGCTCACCGCAAGTTCGCAGGGCGGCGGAATATATCAATGGTACAATGCGGCCTCCGGAGGCACTTTGCTTGCCACGGGATCAAGCTTTACAACGCCGCCACTGGCCGCTACCACTACTTATTATGTACAAAACACTCAGTCGGGCTGCATTAGCCCGCGTGCGGCGGTAACGGTAACCGTACTTGCAAGTATACCTCCGCCGACTGCTTCTAATATGACGATTTGTGCAACCGACTCTGCAGTACTTACTGCGTCCGGTTCCAGTGGTGGCTACGCCTGGTATGATAGCGCCAACGGCGGCAATTTGTTGTCGTCCGCGCAAGTTTTTGTTACGCCGGCCTTAGCCACCAACACCACTTATTATGTTGAAGCAACCGCAAACGGATGCTCAAGTTCGCGCGTAGCGGTAAAAGTTACCGTTAATCCTAGCCCTGTTGCTCCGACGGTAACCAACGTCACCATGTGCTCCGGTATGTCGGCAACGTTGAAAGAAACCGGGGCAACCGGGGTCGTCAATTGGTATGATGCCGCCACTGGTGGCAATTTGCTGGCAACCGGCAGTACTTTTAAAACACCGGCATTAACCGTCACCACCATCTATTACGTTCAAAGCGTATCTGGCCAGTGTACAAGCGTCATCGTTCCGGACACTGTTACCATAAGTACTACGCCAGAGTTCCAGTATTTCGCAAATTCATTCTGCGTAAGCGATGCCAACCAGACACCGGTCATAAGCAACCCGGGCGGAGGTACTTTCAGTGCAACACCTGCCGGACTGGTGTTTGTGAGCAATACAACGGGCGAGATTAACGTCAAAGCAAGTGCGCCCGGACAATACACCGTTACATTCACAGGCAAGGCACCTTATTGTTCGATACCGGAGAGTCAATTGATTTCCATCGGCCTAAACTTTAATGCAAATTTTCAATACGCTGGCCCTTATTGCCAGGGCGGGGCCAATCCGCGCCCGACATTTCCACCACTAAATGGGCCAGGCCAGTTTAGCGTAAGCCCTGCCGGCCTGATCTTTATAAACACAAAAACCGGCGAAATTGATCTTACCAACAGCAAGCCCGGCACTTATACGGTGACGAATAGCACTAACTCAGGGCCAACGTGCCCGGGTACCACCGCAACCGCTCAGGTAACGATCGATCCAAAAGTAATTGTTACCGCGGGACCCAATCAATTTGTGGCTAGCGGAACACCGGTACAACTGGCCGGCAGTATCTCCGGCGGGGCAACCACAGGAACCTGGTCGGGAGGGGCGGGCACATTTTCAAACCCCGCCAACCCTGATGCAATTTATACTCCAGGCGCCGGCGAAACCAAGGCCATCCTTACATTAACTTCAGCGGTTCCCGCAGGCCCATGCGGAGCGGTTTCAGCTAGTGTTACCATCACATTTACGCCGCAGCCCAATACGCCTACCGTGCAAAACGCGAGCACGTGTTCCGGCAGCAGCGCAACGTTATCGGCAACAGGTCCTGGCGGAACATACCAATGGTACGATGCGGCAACAGGTGGCAATCTGCTCAATACGGGCCCCGATTTTACCACTCCTGTGCTTACAGCCAATACTACTTATTATGTGCAAACCACAATAAACGAAGTCACCGGTCCGCGCACACCGGCCACCGTGACGGTAAACGCCGTGCCGCCGGCACCGGTGGCTCCGGGCACCCAGATATGTACGGAAACTACCGCGACGCTCATTGCCAGCGGATCGGCCGGTTCCTATGAGTGGTATGACGCGGCCTCAGGCGGTAATTTATTGGCAACTACCAGTAGTTACACCACACCTATATTAACCGCAAATGCTTCATATTACGTACAAACTACAGTTAACGGCTGCGTAAGTGCACGTACACAGGTCAATGTGACCATTACGCCAAAACCAAATGTTACCAGTTCACCCACCGGGACCGTATGCAGCGCGCAGCCGCTTAGCTACAATATCACTGCCGACCTTGTAAACACTACATTTGTATGGAGCCGTGCACAGGTTGCCGGCGTAAGTAACCCGGCTGTAACCAATCAAACCTCGTCAACCATTACAGAAGCGCTTATAAACACCGGCACTACCGCTGTAAATGTTACCTACGTAATAACTCCGTCCGCCGGGAGTTGCCCCGGACCGTCATTTAACTATGTTGTGACGGTTTATCCCGCTCCTACCGTTACCAGCCCGTCAAGTGCAACAATCTGTAGCGCAAGCACCGACAATTATGCCATTACATTTAGTGGCCCCGTAAATAGCTTCTCGTGGAGCAGGGCTGCCGTTCCGGGTATTAGCAACCTGCCGGTAGCCGGCCAGGCGGCGGGCGTTGTCAGGGAGGTTTTATTTAATACAACTAATCAACCGGTCAACGTTACTTACGTATTCACGTACAGCACGCCTAATTGCAGCGGCATTCCTTTTAATCTGGTAATAACTGTAAATCCGCAAGATTCAGTCACCAGCCCATCAAGAGGTACTGCTTGTACCGGAACACCGCAGGACTACGTCATTACAGCAAGCATCCCTTCGTCAACATTTCTTTGGAGCAGGGCCGCCGTAGCTAATATTAGTAATGCGGCAGTCACCAACCAATCATCGGGTACCATAACAGAATCGTTGAACAACACCAGTTTTGATGCGGTGAGCGTAGAATATGACATTACACCAATCTCTAATGGCTGCCCGGGAACCGTTTTTAAGTATATAGCGGTTGTAAACCCCCAATTACCCATTGGGGTCGTCAATAGCAATTCACCTATTTGTGTCGGGAGCGCTATTCGTCTCAGCACGGCGCCGGTATCCAAAGCTACCTACCTGTGGACCGGCCCGAATGGGTATACCTCAACACAGCAAAACCCGGTAATCAACAACGCAACAGCTGCGAATGCCGGCGCTTATACCCTTGTTTTTACGGTTAAGGGGTGCGTGAGTGTACCTGTATCAGTACAAGTTAAAGTTGACCCCCCACCTGTCGTAAATGCCGGAAATGATACATCTGTGTGTGTATCCACTCCATTTATAACGCTTGCCGGAAACGTATCAGGCGGAACGACGACAGGTATATGGTCAACCGCGGGCTCAGGTACTTTTTCACCATCAGCCAATGTGTTAAACGCCCGGTACATTCCTTCAGCGGCCGACACCACTGCTGGGTCGGTGAAGCTAACCCTTACATCAACCAGCAAAGATAATTGCGTTGTTCAATCCTCAACTATTACACTCACCTTCAGCAAACAACCTGCAGTTGTCCCAGGCAGCAACCAGCAGGTCTGCTCGCAAACAAAGGCGGTGCAACTTAACGGGCAGGTAACTATTGCCGGCGGCGGAACCTGGACCACCTCCGGAGATGGCACATTTACTCCATCAGCAACACAATTAAACGCTACCTATGTCCCCGGGCCCAATGACCCGGTCAAAGGGTTTGTCGAATTAACCCTTTCAGCAAATAACCCGGGTGTGTGTTTCACGCCAGCCGACAGCCTTAAAATAACCTTTATTCCCCCTCCAACTGTTTATGCGGGTGGAACACGTTTTGTGTTAAAGGGCAGTACGATTACTTTATACCCTACCGTAAGCGACAGCAATGTGCATTATTTGTGGTCGCCGGATATTGATATTAACAACGACACGCTTAAAAATCCGGAAATTACCGGCGATATTGACAGGGTATACACCTTAACGATAACCGATATCCGCGGCTGTGTGGCACAGGATACAGCCCTGATAAAGGTATCGCCCATCATCACGATAAATAATACTTTTACACCGAACGGCGATGGAGTTAACGATTATTGGGATATTATTGGCCTGGTTGCCTACCAGGATGCGACTGTTGATATTTTTGACAGGTGGGGCCAGAAAGTATTTCATTCGCTGGGATACCCCAAACCCTGGGACGGCACCTATAATGGCAAACCAGTACCCGTAGGCGTATATTACTATCTCATCAATACCCATTTTAACGGCCAGGTGCTTTCCGGGTACGTCACAGTAATAAGATAGCCCTGCCGCTGGCGGCAGAAGGAATAGCTGTCTAAAACTAACCAGGTGGGATCAATTGCGACAATTGCTGCCAACCTTCTATGTTTTCTTTAAAACCCATCAAACGTCCTATAAGCCGCCAAATATCACTTTTGCTTTTCCCGCTTTCGCGAAGGTATTTAACGGAGGCAGCACCAGCGGATTTGGACATTTTTTGACCCGATGGTTCAATCAGTAGCGGGTGGTGAAGAAAAGCAATGTTGTTGAAGTGGCCCATTCCGAGCGCCAAAGCCAGAACCTGTTGCGCAAGGGTAGATGGCCATAGGTCCTCGCCCCTGACAACAAGGTCGACCCCATAAAAAAGATCATCTATGACAGACGCAAGCTGGTAGGCCGGATAACCATCTTTCTTCCTCACTACAAAATCGTGCATCTCAACGGGCAAAAAGCAATGAATTTGCCGGCCATCGTAGTTTTTAACCACCAGATCCCGTTTATCGCCTGTTATCAGCCGCCAGCTTGTATTTTTGGTATTTAACGATATATGTTTGTCCCTGCATAAACATGGCCCGCGGGTAAGCAGTTCCCTGCGCGAACAAGTGCATGCAAAAACCATTTTTCTTTCAGCAAGTTGCGCAAGCGCATCGTTGTAACGACCCAAACGATGAAATTGCGTATAACTTTCGCTAAACTCCTTTTCGGTACGCGGCCCCTCATCCCAGGGGATCTCCAAAAAATGAAGTGTATCAAAAATGTCCCCTACGTACCTGCTTTCTGCACGGGCCTGGTCCAGGTCATCTATCCTTAATAATATTTTAGCGCCGCATTTTTTTGCCATCGCAGCAGTGATACCGAATGAAAGTGCATTTCCCAAATGCAAATAACCACTGGGCGTTGGCGCAAGCCGCGTTTTGTGAAATATAGACGCCATTTTTTGAATGCAACCAGCAAATTTCGGACTAAGGTAGTACATATCGATTAGATTCGGGCGTGAGCGCGGAACAGTTCTACACCGAAGATTTTTAGCTGGCCAGGCCGCCCCGTTTTTTTTATTACCAAAGATTGTTGCATTTTAGTGCCTGGTTACGTAAGAACTAAGGAGAATATGTTCATGGGCTTCTGCGCACGATCGCTACAACTTTAACCAGGTAATCACCTGATGTTGGATGAGATAATAAAATATTTTTAGTTGCCGGTCGTTTCAACTATATTTAAGAAAATGCGCATTATATAGCTATCCCATCATGTGGGATTATGAACAACCGGATATAAACGTTTAATTTGCAAATTGTATATTACCCACTTTAAAAACCCCTAATAATACGAAAAGATGAAAATACCTTTTACATTGATTTTGCCCGCAGCTTTATTACTGGCCTCCTGCAGCAAAAACAACGTTGCTACCAGCAATAATAATACGACAATTCCTCCTGGCGGCCCCACGATAACAACATTTGCCGGCACAGGATCGCCTGGGGCTGTCGATGGTGCAAAAGCGCAGGCTTCCTTTGACGACCCCACCCAGATCGCCATCGACGGGCAGGGCTTTTTATATGTTGCCGACAAACAAAACAACGCCATCAGGCGCATATCGCCACAGGGTGACGTGAACACCATTGCCGGCACCGGGGCATCGGGCTTCTCTAACACTACCGGGGCGATAACTTTTGATTTTCCGAGCGGCGTAGCGGCAAATTCAGGCGGAAATTATGTGTACATTGCCGACGAAGGCAACAATTCGATTCGGTTGCTTACTGATCAGGCAATCGCCTCGACGCTGGCGGGCGACGGCTACCCCGGGTTCACCAACGCATCAGATACGGCAGCCAGGTTCAATTCACCGGCGGCCGTGGCAATCGATTCGTCCGGCAATGTGTACGTGGCGGACAACGGAAACAACGTGATCCGTGTAATTTCGTCAAAAGGAAACGTTACCACCCTTGCAGGGAGCGGTCAGCGCGGTTCGCTTGACGGAACGGGTACCGCCGCTTCATTTAATCAACCGCAAGCGCTTTGTGTGGATGTTGCCGGCAATGTGTACGTTGCTGACCAGGGCAACAATAAGATCAGGAAAATCACCCCGCAGGGTGTGGTAACCACACTTGCAGGCAATGGCACGGCAGGCTTGCAGGATGGTAAATTTACCGCATCGGAATTTAATCAGCCAGCAGGCATAGCAATAGATGGGAGTGGTAATTTGTTTGTAGGGGATAGCGGAAATAACGTGATACGCAAGATCGTTCCGAGCACCGGTGCGGTTATCACTTATGCCGGCACAGGCCAGGCAGGAGCTACTAATGGAACATTGTCAAATTCAACTTTTAGCAGTCCGCAGGGTCTGGTGGTTGACCCTTATGGAAGGATATTCGTGGTTGATACCGGTAACGATGAGATTAGGGTTATCACGCCGTAAAAGATAGCTTTCAATTTAATAAAAGCTAACAAAGCCTTTGGTGAATAACCAAAGGCTTTGTTATTAGTTCAAAATAATGCTAAAGCCAAATGGTGTTAAAGTAATTTTATGGCAGCTGCGGCCCATGCTGCTTTTTGTTATTTTTGAGCGTAACACCGTAACAACCAGTTCAAGGATGAAAAAAGGAATAATAATTGGTGCTGGAATGGACGGCTTTACAATTTGATAAAATTATTTCGTTCGACCGATAGTTTTAAATAATTTATGCAACCCATATGAAAGCCGAAGATGTCGTCGAAATCACTAAGTTGCTGCGCGGTCACCACATTGAAGTTTATGTTGACGGGGGATGGTGCGTTGATGGGCTGATAGGTAACCAAACCCGCGAACACCAGGACCTGGACATTGCCCTGCCGCATAAATTTGACAAAACACTACGGGCTGTCCTTAAGGAAAAAGGGTTTGAAGAGATTCAACAAACCGATTCCTGGGAATGCAATTATGTTTTGAGAGATAAAAGTGGTTTGTTGGTGGATGTTCACACTTATGAGTTGGATGAGCGGGGGCGGAATATATTCGGGGTGCCATATGAATCCATTCATTTAACCGGGACGGGATTAATAAACGGCTATGCTGTCAAATGCATTTCGCCGGAATGGACGATGAAGTTTCACACCGGGTATGCCCTTGACGAGAATGATTATCACGATGTGCTGGTATTGTCGCGAAAGTTTGGCCTGCCCATACCGTCCGAATATGATAGTTTTGTGAAGACGGATGGAATTTGACAAAAGGCTTTGTGCCCGTTTTTTCTTTGCAGGTGTACGTTGTCGACGGCTTCGCATTAATCAAATTAGTGTTGGCCGTATTTTTTCTGGTATTCCTTTGGATTCAGCGCAACATTCCTTTTAAATATTTTCCTAAAAAACCCAATGTCATCATAACCGCATTTAAAAGCGATCTGGTCAATACTGTAATTGCTGTTTTCGAGTAGTTTTTTTGCCGCCTCTATCCGTACGCGCTGCAAATATTCAAGCGGCGTATTGCCGGTAGCTGTTTCAAAACGGCGGATAAAATTCCGGTTGCTCATATAGTATCTTCCGGCCAAACCTTCGATAGACAGGGAATGCTCATAATTTTTTTCAATAAACAGCTGTGCGTCGGCAATCTTGTCATCGGAGTGGTTCCGTTGAAGCTGAAACACAGAGAACGTATACTGCGGTTGCTGGTGGGTATTGATCATCAGTATTTTCGACACGGTGATCGCTTCCTTATGTCCAAAATACTTTTCAATCAGGTAGATCATAAATGTGGTGAAAACAAAAGCGCCGCCGCAGGTATAAATATTGCCCTGGTCTATAATAATTTTATCGTCTTCTACCTCTACGTCCGGGTATCTTTGCCTGAACAGGTCGGCGAACCTGATATTGGTGGTCACTTTTTTGCCTTTTAGTAAACCGGTTTCAGCAAGTAAAAAAGCACCTATGCAAATGCTGGCCAAATCAGCTTTTTTGCTGTGCTGTTGGTGCAGCCAGTCGACAAGCACTCGTTCACCATTTACAACCTCGTCAATTTTAGCCGAACGCATAGCCGGAATGATCACCAGGTTATATACATCGTCAACGGCCAGTTGTTCTTCTTTGCCGGTATCTAACGCATTGCGCCATAAGTTTTCATTATCTGCCCTTACATAGTCTATCCCGATAGGATTTTTTAGCGGGCTGCCGGTAAGCAAAGGTATGGTATGAACGAGTGCACTCCATATCTCGGCAGGCCCGGTTACACAGGTAGCAACAACGTGTTCATAATTCAGTATGGCAATACGCATAAAACACCTGGATTAAGAGTTCAGAATCAAGGGCACTGCACATCCGCACATTTGCACATCCGTACATTGTTTTTCTATAAAGATATTGACCAAATGGCAAAATCGGCTAATTTAATTGTCATTTCTGCCACGTAAATCGCTCCGCATATCCATCTACTTTTGACTTGTTGAAACATTAAATTAAAAATTATCAAAAAAATCATGAAAACAAAAGTCATTTTAATTACGGGAACAAACAGCGGATTTGGCTGGCTTACAGCAAACAGTTGCGCTGCTTTAGGGCACAAAGTATACGCCACTATGCGCGATACAAATGGCCGAAATGCCGACAAAGCAAAAGCTTTGGCCCAGCAGGCAAACATAGAGGTGTTAGATGTTGATGTTACCAACGGAAAGTCGGTAGCCGATGCGGTAAACACAATCATTAAAAAAGAAGGCCGGATTGATGTAGTGGTAAACAACGCAGGCATATACGTTACCGGGATTGCCGAAACCTTTACAGAAGGCGATTTAGACAAAGTAATGAATGTGGACGTATTGGGGCCATGGAGGCTCATCAGGGCCGCTTTACCGCACATGCGCAAACAGGGAGCAGGCTTGATTATTAACATTTCCAGCGTAGCCGGCCGTTTCTCCTTTCCTTTTCAAACCGTTTACAATAGTGCAAAGTTTGCTGTTGAAGGCCTAACCGAAGGCCTGCATTATGAAGTACGGCCACTGGGCGTGGATGTTGTAATGATACAGCCCGGTGCGTTCCCTACCGATGTTTGGGGTAAAATAATGGCCGGTTCAGATGCAACCGTAATTGCCGGATATGGCGAGCTGGCAAAAATTCCCGAACAAATTGGGGCAGGCATAGGTCAAATGTTCGAAGCGATGAAGCCAAACCCTCAACTGGTTGCCGATGCTATCGTAAAGCTGATTGACACACCAAATGGTAAGCGGCCTTTACGGACCGTCGTGGATCCCGCCACCGGGAACTTCTCTGAAGTGGCAAACATGCATGTAAAAGAGCAGTACGAAAACTTTTTGACCGCATTTGGCATGCAGGCAATGCTGAACTAATTTTTAACTAATTCACTAAATAAAATTCTAAATTCATATAGAAAATGAAAACATCAGATTTTACGGCTACCATTTTGGTAGACCAAACCCCGAAAGAAGTATTTGACGCATTCAACAATGTTCGCGGGTGGTGGTCCGAGAATATTGAAGGCGGTACCGATAAGCTTGACGATGAATTTACCTATCATTACCAGGATATTCATTACTGCAAAATCAAACTGATTGAAGTGGTCCCGGATCAGAAAGTGGTTTGGCTGGTGCTCGATAATTATTTCAAATTCACCAACGACAAAAGCGAATGGATCGGCACAAAAGTCATCTTTGATATCTCGCAACAAAATGGTCAAACAGTGGCCACTTTTACTCACGAAGGTTTGGTGCCGCAATACGAATGTTTTGAGATATGCCGTGAAGCATGGACCAACTATGTTAAATACAGTTTGCGGAACCTGATCACCACCGGCGAGGGGCAGCCCAGCGGAAAAGACCATGATGAATTTGACGTGCAGATGGTTGAGAAATGGAGGCTGGATCAATAAGTGCGTCTTAAAGCGCCAGCCGATGTGGTCCCCCGCGTGGCGACTATACATCCAAGATGGGAGCTGGGAAATACAGTTTTTAAAATCAAATAAAAAATTAAGAAAATGAAAACATCAGATTACACCGCTACCATAGTGGTAGATCAAACCCCGGAAGAAGCCTTCGCCGCCATCAATAACGTTCGCGGATGGTGGACTGGAGAGCCCGGGATTGAAGGCAGCACAGGCAAGCTCAATGATGAGTTTACCTATGATTACAAACCCTACCATCATTCCAAACAAAAGATAACA
>Ga0302140_10011697_pt1 | contig 10782 bp, 9 predicted proteins | sample I_Bog_E1_1_FD_202095 | JGI IMG/M metagenome (GOLD analysis project Ga0302140, IMG submission 202095) | Peat permafrost microbial communities from Stordalen Mire near Abisko, Sweden - I_Bog_E1_1 | ecosystem: Environmental > Terrestrial > Soil > Wetlands > Peat | place: Sweden: Abisko, Stordalen...
GACGACGGCAACGGAAAAGATTGGCGCAGCGTTGGTGAAGGAGCTTCGCGAGAAGTCCGGCGCTCCCATGGGCGATTGTTTGAAGGCTCTGCAGGAGTCCAAAGGTGACCTCGACGCGGCATTTGTGGTACTCCGCAAGCGCGGCATGGCTTCGGCTCAGAAGAAGGCAACTCGCAGCACCAACGAAGGTGCCGTGGGTACTTACATTCACGCAGGCGGCAAGATCGGCGTTCTGCTTGAAGTCAACTGCGAGAGCGACTTCGTTGCCCGCACCGATGACTTCCAGAATCTGCTCAAGGATATCTCGATGCACATCGCGGCGACCGACCCCAAGTTCGTCAAGCCGGAAGATGTAACCCCTGAGGATCTGGAACGAGAGCGCGAGATCTACAAGGCCCAGGCTGCCGCCACCGGTAAGCCTCCGGCGGTTGTCGAGAAGATCGCCGAAGGCAAGATGGCGAAATTCTACGAAGAAGTCTGCTTGCTCGAGCAGCCCTTCATCAAGGATCAGTCCCTCTCAATCAAGGAACTGATCGCACAGAAGGTTGGCAAGCTGGGTGAGAACATCACCGTTCGCCGCTTCGCTCGTTTCAAGGTTGGCGATCCGAACTGGACCGTAGCGACCACCAAGCTGGTCGAAGCATCGGCAGAGTAATGTATGTCAGCGGATGTTCCAAAGGCCCGAAGCGCTTGCTTCGGGCCTTTGGTCTTTTCTGCCAGACATTTGATTAGAATCAACGTTCGAGGGATCGCGTGAAATCCAGCAAGACACAGAAAGCGTCGAAGGCAGCTTTACCCAAGCCAGCTATCGCGAAGCCTGGCCTGCCCAAGCTAGACAAGCGCGAAGCGATTCTCGATGCCATGCTGGATCTTGTCGTGGAGCGTGGGTTTCACGCCGCGCCGATGTCTCTTGTGTCCAAGCGTGCAGGTGCCAGCGCTGGCGTGATCTACCACTATTTCTCGAGCAAAGAAGACATCATTCACGCGCTTTACCAGAGAATTCACGATCAGAAGGCCGAGGTGTTTCTTGCCGATTACTCGCCGGACATAGACCCTAAAACGGCTTTCAGTGCAATGTGGATCAGGGCCTATCACTTTTATCGCACTCATCTGAAGGAGTCCCGCTTCCTCGCGCTCTACTTGAATTCTTCGTTCTGCAAGTCAGAGGACGAACTGGAGTCTTCCGATCTGAATTCAGATGAGCTGAACGCAGCCAGGCGGCACCTGGTCAAACTGGCCCGGCCGAAGAGCAAGGGTGGAATTCTGCGCGATCTTCCCAAACCCGTCATGGACGAACTTACGTTCAACCTTGCGGCGCGTCTTGCCCTGAAGGGCGAAGTGATGAAACCCGCCACTCTGGAACGGGTCACGGACGCAATCTGGAAGGCGATTGCAGCGGATGAATAAGCAGGCCTGCCCGTTATCGCTTTCCTTCCGGAACTCGCCAGGAACTCACTTGCATTGATTTGCGCATAGCTCTGGTATTGTGAAGCTCGATGAACGATTTCGCGATTCAGCCGCCCTCTACCTTTCGTCTTTCGCTGCGCGCTCTAATCATGCTGTTGGCAGCACTCTTTCTGCCCTTATACGCTATCGCCGGGGCGCCGGTTGCGCACTTCAAGATTGTGGCAACTTATCCGCATTCCACTGAAAGTTATACAGAGGGCTTCTTCTATCGGGATGGACTGTTTTATGAAGGCACAGGACTGAAGGGGAATTCAGCAGTCCTGGTGATTCAGCCTGAAACAGGAAAGGTTCTGCAACGGCGGGATCTCCCCGGAGAGTATTTCGGTGAAGGCATCATCGACTGGGGCCCTAACCTCTACGAGTGGACATGGCAGTCGCACATTGGTTTTGTCTATGACCGGTTCTCGCTTCGACCCGTGAGGCAATTTATCTACATAGGGGAGGGGTGGGGTATGACCCGCACGACAAAACAAATCATCACTAGCGACGGAACCGCGATACTTCGCTTTCGGGACCCAGAAACATTCAAGGAAGTCCGGCACATCACGGTGAAAGATGGAGCGAAGGAGATCCAGCAGCTCAACGAGTTGGAGTATATCCATGGTGAGATTTACGCCAATGTCTGGCACTCGGATCTCATCGCGAGAATTTCTCCGCGGGATGGGCATGTGATCGGCTGGATCGACTGCACCGGGCTGCTTCCTGAAGATCAAAAAATTAATGATGAGTCAGTCCTGAATGGTATCGCATATGATGCTCAGCACGACCGCATCTTCGTCACAGGAAAGCAGTGGCCGAAGGTCTTTGAGATCAAGATTGTTGAAGCTGCAAAGCTTAAGGCTGGCAAGACTGCACAGTGAGTTCAAACGAGGGTGACGGAAGGCTGATCGCGCCAGAGGAATTAAGATTGTTCTTGTAAATCAAGTTGAGACTAAAGGGGTACATTCCTTGCGGATTCTTGTTCAAAGATCTCTGTTGTTGCTGACGTTGCCGACGGCTCTTGGCTTATCCTTTGCTCCTCACGCCTTTGCTTCCGCACAGCCGGAGCAGGTAACGCTTTCATCCGGCTGGGAACTGCAGGACGCGGCAAAGGTGAAAGAGGGCGGCACGGCCATTGCAGCCGCTGCCTACAAGCCACAGGGATGGTACGCAGCAGTGGTGCCAGGGACGGTGCTGACCTCGCTGGTGAAAGACGGAGTTTACCCCGAGCCTCTCTACGGAGAGAACAACCGGCCGGACAAGATTCCAGAGACTTTGAATAAGAGTTCGTACTGGTACAGAACGTCGTTCATCGTGCCGGCTGGTTACAAAGGGCAGCAGATCTGGCTGAACTTCGACGGCATTAACTATTCGGCTGATGTATGGCTGAACGGTACCCAGATCGGCTCAATGAAGGGGGCGTTCAAACGCGGCATTTTTGATATCTCGTCTCTTGTGAAGCCGGGCGAGCGGGCTGCGCTGGCGGTGCTGATTAGTCCACAGCCACATCCGGGGGATCCACATGAACACACAATCGCGAATGGCCTTGGATTGAATGGCGGCATCACAGCGATCGACGGCCCGACATTCCTCTCAACGATTGGGTGGGACTGGATTCCGGCGATTCGCGATCGTGATTCAGGGATATGGGAGAAGGTGTTTCTGTCCGCAACTGGGCCGGTTGTTGTGAAGGATCCTCTCGTCACGACTGATCTGCCACTGCCGAAGACAGACTCTGCCGACGTAGCAATCTCTGCCACCGTTGAGAATGTTACAGACAAGGCTGAGACAGGCATTCTCAAAGCCAGTTTTGGTAAAGTATCAGTTGAAAAGTCAGTGCAGCTGGCGCCTCATTCGTCGCAGATCGTAAAGCTTGATCCGTCAGAATTCAAGGCTCTCCACCTGCTCAATCCAAAGCTCTGGTGGCCGAACGGCTACGGCCCGCAGAATCTCTATTCACTGCGTCTCAGCGTCGATGTAGCGGGAAAGACCTCCGATGCACAGTCATTACAATTCGGCGTACGCAAGATCACCTACTCTGTACCGGACTCGGAGAACCTGACTATATCCGTCAATGGCGTTCGAGTGTTTATTCGGGGCGGCGACTGGGGCCTGGATGAAGCCATGAAGCGCATCCCACGTGAGCGCCTTGAAGCGGAGATTCACATGCATCAGCTTGCGAACATGAACATGATTCGCAACTGGGTAGGGCAAAGCACGGGTGAAGACTTTTACGAGCTGTGCGATAAGTACGGCATCCTGCTATGGGATGAGTTCTTTCAGCCCAACCCGTCGGACGGCCCCAACCCAACGGATCTGCCGACGTACATGGCCAATGTTCGGGACAAGATTCTTCGCTACCGCAACCATGCGTCGATAGCGATCTGGTGCGCACGCAACGAAGGTTTCCCGCCCAAGGAGATTGACGATCAGCTTCGCGTCCTGATGGCTGAGTTGGAGCCAACGCGTCGCTATCAGCCAAGCTCTACATCGGGAGCAGGTGTAAACTCTGGCGGCCCATACTGGTGGCGCTCTCCGCGCGAGTATTACATCTTCACCGAGGCATTCAAGACGGAGATTGGAAGCAGTTCTATTCCCACGATTGAAAGTCTGCAGGGCATGATGCCACAGAAGGATTGGGAACAGATCAATGATGACTGGGCGGAGCATGATCTGGCCAAGGGCGCTTCCCACGGTGACACCTATCCCAAGACGCTCGCAGACCGGTACGGCAAACTGGCCAACATGGCTGACTTCGTGCGCAAGAGTGCTTTGGCCAATTACGAGGCGTATCGCGCGATGTTCGAGGGGCGCAATGCGAAACTATTCAATCCGTCGACAGCCATCATTACGTGGATGAGCAACCCGGCGCAGCCAAGCTTTGTCTGGCAGTTTTACCACCACGATCTTGAAGCCAATTCTTCGCTGTTCGGCGCAAAGAAAGCTGGTGAAATGGTTCATATCCAACTCAATGAACTTACCGGATCAGTAGAAGTGATCAACAATCTGCCGCAGATTCTGAGCGGAGCAACGGCTCATGCATCGGTCTACAATCTGGACGGTGCCGAAATTCTCAAGCGTGATATGCCCGTAACTGGGCCGCCGAGTTCTGTGATCGATCTCGCTTCACTGATCGGCCCCGAAGAACATCCGGAGGGAATGTCTCCCGTACACTTCGTCAAGCTGGAACTCAAGGACGCACAGGGCAAGCTGCTTTCTGACAACTTCTACTGGAGAGGTACTCCGGAACATCCGGATGACCTTAAGGCATTGAACACGCTCGAGACTGTCAAGTTGGAAGCAAAGGCGACCCGTCTTGAGGCCGAAGGACGGGTCCGGATCACCGTAACGCTGCACAATCCTGGATCCGAGGTTGCGTTGATGACTCATCTGCAGCTACGCCGCGGCAAGGCAAACAGGAACAATGCCGAACCATGGACAGAGCGTGTGCTACCCGTTTTCTACAGCGATAATTACGTCTCGCTGGTTCCCAATGAGAGCCGGACGATCATGATCGAAGCAGAAGCAGCTGATTTGAATGGGGAAGCTCCGTTCGTGGTGGTCGATGGTTGGAATGTGGCTGTTTCAGATGCCGGGTCGGGTGTGCCAGTAGTTCTGAACGTAAATGCGCAGGTAGATCACTGGCCTGTCACGGGACTTCCAATCGTGGCTCATACATGGAAGTAAATCGCCGGAATCCGAAGACATAAAGCAGAAATCAGGAGGCCCAAAGCTGATGCTTTGGGCCTCCTGATTTGTCGAATATGTGTGCGTCTAGAAGGAAAGATGAAGAGAAACCGTGGGACCTGTTCCATGCTGGCCACCCCCGCGACCGCCACTAAAGCCGTCGGTACCCACGCCCTCGTGGCCGCCACCCATTCCGCTCATTCCGCCGCCACCTGAGCCAAACATCCCGCTTCCGGTGCCGCTGGATGTGAACATATCGCCGCTGCTAAACATGCTGTTGGTGCTGAACATGCCTGATCCGACACGGCTGCCCCCGCCAAATCCTCCTGAACTCATTGCGGCACCGAAGAGGTCAGGGTAAGAAAATTTCATGCTGAACTTGCCAGATTCGAGCGGCAGCGATACGCCGCTATGGGAAAGCTGGTCGAGTTTTGGGAGCGCACTCAAGGCTGAAGCGATAAAGCCGGTCTGCCCTGACGCCAAGCTGCTGCTGAGGCTGCTTGTGGAGTGCAGTAGAGAAGTGAGGCTGGTTCCCTGGCGGCCTTCGCTTGCAAGACCAAATAATCGAAGGGCATTGACCTGGCCTTGCTCGCCACCGATATTGAGCCGGTTTGCAGATACGAAGCTGGCACCCAGCCTGACAGCGCTGGTGAAAACCTGTGACCTGTGCTCTGCTGTCGGAGACGAGCCAAGATTCAATCCCGATGGACGGCTGCCACCTAATTCGGAATTTGACTGGTGATTCGGTCCGCTGCCAAATTGCCGGTATCTGGAAGCCTGGTGCGGACCGTTTCTCTGCTCCTCGGGAGCATCTGCGCTATGCGCATAATTCGATTGCAGACCGTTGTTGGCCTGTGCTGGGTCAGGGCCGAAATTACCAGAGGGTGCTGAAATGGCGTCGCTGGTTGATCCCAGGCCTGCGCCGTTGGCTGAACGTTGGGCGGTCGTTGTGTCGGGACTGCTTGTCAGGGTGGAAGAGTCCGGGAGCTTTTGACCTGCTTCAGATGAATTCGAAATCGGGGTCGATGTTGTCTGCGCAGAAAGCACACAGCTTCCGCTGCCTGTGAGTACGAGCGCAAGAATAAGAATTTGAGGATGCCGAAACGTATTCGGAAGAATACTCATGAAGCGATCACCTTCAGCGGAAAATTGCGTACTGGTGCGCTAGATAACGCCCTTGGAAAGTTGGACGACTTTTGGATCAAATATGAGTACAGGATTAAAAATCAAGGAACGAAGCGCTTAAAGATAAAGGCTAGGAACGGGATTTATGTGTATTTTCAAGCGATGCGTTGCGTGATTTCAACATCTGTTTCTGTATCTCCGGGTCTAGTAACGGAGCTTGAGCATTGTCCTTCTCTGGTTCGATCGAGAGGTCGATGATGGGTTTGGTGAAGTGAGAGTTTTTATGCATGGGACGTTTTGCCGGTTCTTCGCTGCCTGATAGGCGAATGATGTTTGAGGCTAAGGTGTGAATATCCATGCAGTCATCTTGTGCCGATTTCGCCGCCTGGTCCGGTTAAGATTGACCGTATTTTGCTTGTTGTCACTCGTGGGGAATCTGTTGGCGGGTATGCGATACTCGAAAAGGCATGTATAAGCGGATCGTTTTCAAGCTTTCTGGGGAGGCGCTTGCCGGCAAAAGAGGCTTCGGCCTGGATGCTGAGCGCGTCATTGAGATCACCAACGAGATTGTCGAAGTCCGTTCTCTGGGCATCGAGGTAGCGATTGTTGTGGGTGGCGGGAACTTCTTTCGCGGCGTTGCAGAGCACGCCAAGGAGATGGACCGGGTCAGTGCCGACAATATGGGCATGCTCTCCACGGTGATTAACGCTATCGCACTGCAGGACGCAATTGAGAAGCACAACGTCCAGTGCCGCGTAATGACCGCTGTGGCCATGGATCAGATTGCGGAGCCGTACATCCGTCGACGTGCCGTTCGCCACCTGGAAAAAGGTCGCGTCGTGATCTTCGCTGCTGGAATTGGCAATCCCTTCTTTTCAACTGACACCGCAGCCTCGTTGCGTGCGATGGAAGTCAAGGCAGACGTCCTGATGAAGGGCACGAAGGTCGAGGGAATTTACAACGCCGATCCTGTCCTCTTCAAGGACGCGGTGAAGTATGACGAGATCACCTACATGGAAATCCTGAAGCAAGGTCTCAAGGTGATGGATTTGACGGCAGTGAGCCTATGCAAGGACAACAACCTGCCGATGATTATCTTCAACATGAACCAGCCGGGGAATATTCGCCGGGTAGCGCTTGGAGAAAAGGTCGGGTCACTTGTCACTTCCTAGCCACACGATTCGTAAGATTCTGACCCCCGGTTCAGCAAGTAGCGTCTAACTGCGAGTGGAAGCCCCAAAGTTAGCCCGTCTGGATGCACTGACAGGTCTGCGCTGTTTCGCAGCCCTGAACATTGTGTTTTTCCATTTTTCAAATCCAGACTGGTTTGGGCCGCTCGCTCCCGTGGTGAACGCCGGCTACCTTTCGGTGAGCTTTTTCATTATGCTCTCTGGTTTCGTGCTGGCGTATAACTATGCCGGACGTGCGCGGGAAGGAAAGCTGGACAAGGTTCGCTTCTGGAAGGCTCGCCTGACGCGCCTCTATCCTGTTTACTTGCTGAGCCTGGTGCTTGGCTACCAGACGTTCTTCGGCGAACGGGCAGCACATACACACGCGATGTTCTGTCTGGGAACGGCGTTGACTCCAGTGCTGCTGCAGGGCTGGGTTCCCGAAATCGCTACCTTCTGGAATACGCCGGCCTGGACGATGTCGGCTGAAGCGTTCTTCTACCTGCTGTTCCCGTGGATAGCGAGCATGCGTCCGCCACAGCGTCGCTGGGTGCATCTGCTCAGGCTGGGGATTGTCTGGGGACTGGGAATGATCCCCGGCGTACTGTACGTGATCTATAACCCTGACGGAATCGCTCATGTGGACCGATTCTCTTCAGCTCCTTGGTTGCAGGCGCTGAAGTTTACGCCACTTCCGCATCTCCCAAGCTTCGTGTTTGGGGTGCTGCTGGCGAGCCTGGACGAGGTTATGGAGCGGACTAGTTTGCTCCGGCTTGCGCTGGGCCTGCTAGGTTTTGCTGGAATCTATTCGATTCTTGTGCTGGGGCCGATAGTTCCTTATGCTCTTATTCACGATGGGCTATTGATGCCACTGTTCGGGTGCTTAATTCTTGGGTTGGCGGGGGTGAATCCCCTGTCCAAAATACTGAGCTTTCGGGTATTTGTCGTTGTTGGAGAGTCCAGCTATTGCCTCTATCTGATGCACTTCAACCTCTGGAACATGCTTCACGCGAGCGGATTGCTTCCGATGTTTGGCCTGTCGCGTTTTGATCCGTGGATCAGCTATGCAATTCTCGTGGCACTTGGGTTGGCTACGCTGCACCTGGTGGAGAAGCCTGCACAAAAGCTGCTGCGGCAATGGATGGGTGCGTAAGAAGATTCATTTGAGCCTGCTTCAAAACGGCTGTTTGGACGCGATGTTCTTCTGTTTCCATCGAATAATCAGCGCCACGACGACAATGCAAAGGATCAGTGCACGGAGCGGGTACACCATTGCCAGGTAGTCCTGCTGGCCGGTGATGTCCACTACAACTCCGATCAGGGCAATCATTACGTTTATCCCCCACTTTTCCATCGGCTCGGGTGACGGGCCGGATTTCCAGCGCCAGAGGCTTTCGACCGTAGGCAGATAAGCTACAGACATCACTAACTGAAATCCGATGAAGCCAATCCATCCAGTTTTGGTCACCGTCCAGGCGATGGCTGCCACGCAGGAAACGCCTAGCGATAGCAATTCATACCGGGTGAAGAAGACCTTCCGCCCCCACTGTTCGATCACAAGCGCCAGGACGATGACTGTGACCTGGAGGCAGTCCGCAGCATTGAGAGCAGCCTTGATTAGGCTACGGTCGTTCCCTGCAAGGTACGATGCCAGGCTCATGACCACCCCTATCTCAAAGATGAGCCAAGTGGCAATTCGGGGTGAAATCTCCTTACGGATAAGCTTGGTACAGTAGCGAGCGCCTACGTAAAAATCCAGCAGGACGACGGTGATGGCCGCGAAGGTCGACACGTTCCAGCTCGATACGTTCATTTGATATGCACTCCTTCATCCGCCGTTCCAAAAACTAAGGGCAGCCCATTCGGGCTGCCCTTGGACATTCAGGTCAAACTTGCTTAAGGCTGGTTGACCTGGATGGAGTGGTTGCCGCGTGGGACGGAAGCGATTGCTGCTGGCTGTCCCACTGTCGGGTACGGGCCGCTCTGTGTTGCGGTAATGGTGCCGGTGCTGGAGTTCAACAGGAATCCAGTGATTGAATTATCCAGGAAGTTGGCAGTGTAGACATAACGGCCGTAGGAGTTATCCACGAGGACCGCTACGGGTTCTGTGCCGGTGGTGTTGGTGGTGCTGCCAGTGGTGTTGACTGCTGCAGATGGCGTACCGGTCGCGAGATCGATATCGTATGCCGAGACCGTATTATCGAGTTCGTTCGCCACGTAGATGAACTTACCGCGCGGGTCGATCGTTACGGCTGATGGCTGGTTGCCCGTCTTGAACGGTCCATTGATCAGCGGGTGGAGTGCGCCGCCGTCCAAAATGCTGTATGCAATCAGTTCGTTCTGCGCAAAATCAACTGCATAGACGAAGCGGCTGGTGGGGTCGCTGGTAATGCTGACAGGCTTGACGCCCGAGGAGAATGGCGAGCCACTGGCTGTTGCCAGAGCACCGGCAGTCGAGGCTGTGAAGCCGTAAATGAATCCTAGGCCGGATGCCGGGGTATACGTCGAAACGTAGACGGATTCGCCGTTTGCGAGTGAGTTAACCGAGGTCGGGTTGATGCCGACAGGCCAATAGTTCAGGCTGCCGTTGGCGATGGAGCCGCCCAGAGATCCATCTGTTCCGACGGGGAAAACAGCTAACGCTCCGCCGTTGCAGGTTGCCGCTCCACTAATAGCCGTTGTGCAACCAGGCTGGAACTTGTTCACGACGTAAAGCAGCGTGCCCTGTGTGTTCATGCTGATAGAAACCGGCGTTGCGCCTTCAGCGCTCTCGGTCACAGTCTTTACCGAGGAAAGCTGGCCTGCGCCACCAATGCTGAACTGTACCAGTGTGTTATCGCCTTGATTGGCAACATAGAGATACTTGAAGTCGGTCGAGACGGCTTCGGATACCGGTGTGACTCCACCAGATGAGACGGTGGAGTTCACAGCGCTGAGTGCGCCCGATACACGGTCGACTTCGAAGGTCTGAATCTGTCCGGGGCTCTGCTTGTTGCCGGCAACGAATAGGTAATCAATGGTAACGGGATTGCACGCGGTGAACGCGCTGGCCAGTATAAGTGCGGTGGCAGAGAGCAAAGATACTTGGCCGACTTTGTTGAACTTCATGCGCTTCCTTCATCGTGGGCCATAGCGGATGGCCGTAAGAGAACTGGTTGAGTTGTGTCCGTCTCGATTGTAAAAGCTTGAGACGGCGTTCGGCTAGTTTCGGAAAGGCGCCTTTGTTGCTCTGCTTTGGATAGTTCGCAGGTTAGACGCGCCTTTCCGGCTGGAGTCATCGTTGTTGATCAGTGGTGCAAAGTTACTTGGCAGTTGCTGTTCCGCCATGAGGAATACCAGCGATGGCGGTTGGCTG
>Ga0302140_10011706_pt1 | contig 10778 bp, 14 predicted proteins | sample I_Bog_E1_1_FD_202095 | JGI IMG/M metagenome (GOLD analysis project Ga0302140, IMG submission 202095) | Peat permafrost microbial communities from Stordalen Mire near Abisko, Sweden - I_Bog_E1_1 | ecosystem: Environmental > Terrestrial > Soil > Wetlands > Peat | place: Sweden: Abisko, Stordalen...
TTGACTTATTTTTAGAATTCCCTTTAAAAAAAAATACGTTTTTAAAAAACAAAACAAAAAATTAAAAAAAAAATCCTTTTGATTTGTTTTTATTTTAATAAATAAATAAAGCTTAGATTTTAACTCCAGAATCTTTTTTTTTCCATCTATAAAACTCAAACATTTCCTCTTCAATGATATGTAATTCAGGTGCGCAAATAACAAATGAATGCAATGGTGGTCCCATGGAGATCTCTAAAAAATCTTCCAGACATCCTGCAACTATCAGTTGGTCTTTCATACCTATTCTTCCCAATCCAACTGCCTTTGTTTTAGGTCCTATAGCTTTTTTCCCTAACGTTTTTTCGGTTTCAATTATTTGTTCAACGGCCGTTTTTATTTCCATAAATCTTGGGGGTTCATACACTTTTTTCCCTTTTAACAAATTTTCAACGGATCTTTCTTTCACTTTTATATCCAAAAGTAATAATGTATGAAGATTCGCCTTAATGTTTTGTTCTATTTTATCATAGAAACTAAAAGGCTTCCAAGTTTCCGTGAAAAAAGGCAAGGAAACCACTTCTCCAAATCTATAAACTTGCATCCCTGAACATCCCACTGCATTAATTATTGAAGCATTATGAACTATTTCAACCTTTAATCCTTTTTTTACGGCTCTTAAAAACAAATCCATATGAGTTGTTGCACAAAAAGGATCCCCCACCACAAGAAAAGCAGCATTTTTGTCTTCATTTATTTTTGCCTGGGCTAAAATTTCATCAATAGCTTCTTCACAGGTTTCCCTATCAGCCTCAATAATTTTTTTCCCATAAAACTCTTCCAATTTATCTTTTTGAACTCCCAAAATTGAGGTATAAGCTTCCAAATAAATATATTCACAACTCTTTATGGCCTGAAGACCTTTCAAAGTAATATCAGATTCATCTCCCAAACCCAGACCTATTATAAAGAAAACCATTTTATAATATCGTTTTTATAATTTTTGGTTAAGAAAGATAGGAAACTTTGCATTGTAATTTCGATTAAAATTTATATAAGAAATTATCCCAAATTCATTTCATATTCTAACGAAAAATGTCAAACGAAGAGCCAGAGTCCTTTCGCAGCAATGAAGAAGTCAAAGAATCATCTTATATGGCTTCCATTGATCATAAAGTCATTGAATTGGCCTCCCAAAACAATTTATCCCAAATAAAAAAGCTTTTTAATGATGAATCTCAGGATATTAACATTTTTAATTCAAAGGACCATAAAGAATATACAAGTAAAAAATATAAATGTTTCATTAAATTTTTAACCAGAAATTTAGTTTTACATCATGCGTGCTTGAATAATCAAATAGAACTTTTAAGATCGACAGTGGATTATGTAAATATTTTTATTTTTCCACATCCTAAAACAAATCATTAGACACGAAAACATCGTAGAGGATTAAACGATTTTGAATTCGACCAAAAGTTCCATGCCTGGATTAATGCGAAATCTGATGAAGGATTTAGTCCTTTGCATTTAGCTGCTTTTAGAGGCAATCTTGTAATAAAAACATTTGATTTAAAATGATCTAAATTGCACTGCCTTAGCCAATAATAGAGGAACTTGTTGAAAATGGTGCGGATCTTGAAGCGAAAAATGCCCAAGGTTGATATATAATAAAATTATTTGTTTTTTAGAAGAAGAATGATTTTTTTATTAGGTTTAAATTGTATGCATATTTCGGCTCAAGGGGATCAACCAATTTCTCTTGCCTATTTCAAACAAAAAGGGATCTCCGTGATATCAAAAGATGAAAAAGGCAGCACTCCTTTGCATTGGGCTGCATACATTGGGTGATTTTAACCTTCTGAAGACAACCGTTATAAATTTTTTAAAAGGTGCGAGAATGCTGTGAATTTTTTAACTAATTGGACCATAGAATTCAACGAAAGAGACACTGAAGGAGGCTTGACACCTCTTCATTTGGCAGTGATTTCAGGCAATTCTAGAGTGGTGAGAAAATTATTGATTAAAGGGGCTGATAGAACAATAAAAGTATTGGATTTTTTTAATTATTTTGAAAATTTTTAATCTGGAAATTTTAGGATAAACAAGGCAAAATCCCAGCTGATCTGGCTAAAGAAAACAATTATTTTAATATTTTGAAAATGTTGGTAAAATATTTAATAATTTTAATGTTTTTTAATAATTTCCTCAGGAAGAAACATCATCTATATATGAACTTTGTAACATTCGACCCTCTTTTAAACCCTTGAAAAAGAAGAAACGGTCTTTGGTAGCCTTTTTTGTCTTTTTTTTTGGACTAAATATTTTGCTGATACTTGCCACATTTCCTTGTAATTTTCTGTTAATAATAAAATATTAACCACATTTTAGATGTAACTGACCAGATATGGATAATATTATTTAGCGTTTTGAACTTTTTAACGTTCCTTTTCTTTTGTCTTTCCTGGTTAAAAGATCCCGGATTTTATTATAAATCACACGAATCAGACATTTTGGTAAATTTATTCTTAAAAATTCAATCAATTTTCTTTTAAGGATTTGCTTAGCAACAATGATTGTGCAAGCATATGCCCAGAATGTGAAATTATAAAACCAACAAGATCAAAGCATTGTGAAATTTGCAATAGATGTGTGGGAATCTATGATCATCATTGTCCTTGGATCAACAATTGTGTCGGAAAAAGGTAATTTTTAAATTTTTTTTTAATTTCATAATTATTTGAGGAATCATCGGTATTTTCTCCTATTCATCACATCTACATGGTTTCTGATGCTTTTTTCCATCTTGATGATTTTGTTTCGTCTGAATAAAAAAATTAATTAAAAATTTTTATCAGATGTTTTTAGATATTTATCTGCAAATATTACCATCATCTTCAGAAAAAATCATGGATTCTTGGAGTGGTTTAAGTGATAGTGCATTTTTTCATGTCAAATTGGCACTTAATATTTTTACTTTGCTTTTTCTGGCTATTTTCTTTTTGCCATTATCGTAAAAAAATTTTCTTAATATTTTTTTAATTCTTGCAATTTTTGTCATTTTTAGTTTTTTGTTTTGGATCCAACTCAACAATTTCTTCCTGAACAAAACAACTTCAGAACGTTATGGTTATAATTCTCAAAAACATGAGCCTCGGTCAAATTCAATTCATGTTTACAATTTTTTTCTTTTAAAGAGTTTTGCTATATTTTATTTACTATTTAGAATTCAACTGACACAAAATCAAGCTTTCTGGATGCTTCAAAGTCAGAAATAAGGAAATCAGTGCGAATGAAAGAACAATTGACATTCAGAGGATATTTTGTGAATTGTTATATGATGTGTTGTGGAAACGAAATCAAAAGTGATTTCGAAGAAGGCATGCTCGAAAATCCAGAAGGTTCTTTGCTTCAGGTCAATCATTAGAGAAATCGAATTCACAGCTAATTAAAAATAATTGTAATTTACAAGAAAAAAAATATTGGTTATGTATTTGCATTTATTAAAAATACAACAAAAAACAATTTTAATGAAATTTTTTCATGAGGTAAAATCAAACTATTAAAAAATCAGATATTTTATAATTTTGTGTCGAATTCATCAATGTTTGAATATTCCAAGCTCAAAGAAATTGATTGCATTATACCACCAACAGAAGATTATGGTGGCCTTTATTTGGGCAATTTGCAAGGTGCGAAAAATCATGAATTATTAAGGAAAACCCAAATTAGAGCTGTTTTGACAGTAGCGAAAGGAACGGGATTAAATTATCAGAAAATTGATCCTGTGGTGAACTTTCATGAAGTGATTCCTGCAGATGATGTTGAAACCTATGACTTGAGTCAATATTTTGATTTGGGTATAGAATTTATTGAAAGACATCGGAAATATACATCTGTTTTTGTTCATTGTTTTTATGGGGTATCCAGAAGCGCTAGCATAGTAATTGCTTATTTAATGAAGAAAAATAAATGGCAGTTTGAAAGAGCAATTTTGGACGTCAAAGAGAAAAGAATTATTAACCCAAATTGTGGATTTATAAGGCAATTACAAAATTTCGAAAAAGTTTTGTAGAAAGAAACTGGCTAAAATGTTTGGTGTTCTTTGATTTCTTTTGTTTGTTTCATAAAAATATATACGATATAAAAATTGATATAAAGGAACTGCCAAAATATGAAACAAAAAAGGATAGTTTTATTCCCATTATTAACTTTTTCTTGGCAAATGATTTTGCCTTTCTTAAAAAAAAAATCATCTCAGTTAAATAAAAAGCCAAATTTATTTATTTTATTATGTGCAGAGCCAAAAAAAAAAGTTGTTTTGTTGAAAAAAAACCTAAATGAATTCACTTTTTTTTTTTAAAGTTATTTTTTTATAATAAATCTATTGAGATAATCCTTCGACATCATCTGTAAATTTTTGAAGGATTTCATATCTGGAATCTGTTTCATATATTTCAAATTATCAGCCTTGATAGGCATCATTATTTGGCTTTGAATAGCTCTATCCTTTCTTTCTTTTTTCCTCTCTTCAATAAGTTGTTTATTAGTGAGAATTTTTGGCAAAATTATTTCTTTTTGGTTGAATTCTTCAATAGTATTACTTAAATGGCTTGAAAATTGCTTATGAAAAACCGTTTTTGATTTAAAAATGCTTTCAAATAATTCATTATCGAGATAATTTTCATTATTGTCGTTTTTTTCGAAATGTAATGAGCTCCTTTCCAATGAAAGCTCTTCATTATTTATGTTTTCAGGCAAGATTCTAAAATGCTTGTTTTTTTCCATTCTTTTGTAACCTTGCAAGGCTTTATTAATCTCAGTTTCATTTAATGTGATTTTCCTTGATTTAAGATGGATTATCGTAGATTTGGTTTCATGTTTTGGTGATTTCTCTTTAAGTTCCCCATTATTCAAAAATGTTTTGAATAAAGAAGAATGACTAAAATTCAAAGAGTCAAGGGATTTGCGTCTCATTTTTGGAAATGAAGAAACTGGTCTTTTCCGGAAAATATTCGAAATCAAGCCTAAAACGATACCTTGATTTTTTTTCGTCGTTCTTTCTTCCGTTTCAATTGAGTTATGCTTGATTTTTTGTAAAATTTTCGGGAAATATGAAAGGAAATCTTGGAAAAGATCAGAGATATCATAAATGAATGATTTATAATCAAATTTGTCATGTATTTTGAAAAATTCATAATAGGAAATCAATTCTTTTGCAGTTGTCAACACTTCAGCCATATACGCCAGTTCATTCCCTTTAAATAATGATGTTTCAGGGTCGAGTTGCTAAAATAATCCAAATTTTTTCAAAAAAAAAAAATATTAACGTTTTTGAGAACTCTGAGAAATTTCATGGACTCCTTCATTTCTGCATAAGCCTCATGAATTTCGTTCAGGATTGGATGAAGTTCTTGTAACTTTTGATCAAGACCATGTTCTAATTCCTCTTTCAAATAACCTTGGAGTTTGGCAAGATAGAATTGTTTGAGGTCGTTGATTGTTATTACTTTGGAATAAATCGACATTTGATGTTCGAGCATATATTGGTATTTGGTCGTGTAAAGTTTTTCCAATTCATGTATTTTGTTGGTTTTTTTAAGAAATTCTAAAAGGAAAAATTTGATGCTTTGCATGATTTCAAGAATCATTTTCAAATGAAACTCTTTTTTCTTGATAGTGAGGTCATATTCTTGAATTAATTAAAAATATTGTTAGTTTTTAATCGAATTACTTTTCAAAATTTCTTTCACCATTTTTATGTGCCGTTTCATAAATTCAAGGGTTTCGTAATATTTCAAATTGTAATATAATAAATTAAGAGCATTATTTTTCGGTGAAGATTTTATGTTTTTGATTTGAATGCAATGTCGTAAGGTTGTTATTGTATAATCAATATATTGAAAGAAAGGAGTGATTGTTCCAAAAAAAATTGTCTTGCTGTTGCCTCCCAAAGAATCCTTTACTTATTAAAATATTTTACTTATTTCTATGGGAATTTCGTTTTTTTGCCTTTATAAATCTGGTGAACAAATTTGTATTATAGGGGATATAAAAATCTTTTCTCATTTTTGTGCAAACTTCGCTCAAACGTCTAATGCAATTGCTAAAAGCCAATAGGGAATCAGAAATAGACTGGTCTTTAATTTATTGTGAAAAATTATGAATTTTATACATTTTTTTATTTATTAAATACCTTCTTCATATTTGCTGGTCAAAATTCCCCCTAAATCAATAAAAAGTATCCTAGAATATATTTTTCTGTCTTTAAACTCAATATTCGTTAAATATTCAATGTTAAGCTATTTTTTAAATTTATGCTAAATCATTTTTTTAGAATTTACTTCCACCAAGAAATGTGATTTTGGTAAACTAATATGCTTTCTTTTGGCGAATTTTTCATTAAAATTATCTCTTCCAACATTATTCTTTGTGGCAATTCTTTAATGAAGTTATAAATATTTTTTTTTGAAGTAAATACTAAAACCTCAGCAATTTTAAACCATCTTTCAATGAGGCAATTTTAATTTTGCTTAAACCTATAAGTGAGATTTCATTCGAAATGTTTTCATAAATGTCCAAGTTATAATTTGTTTTTATAAGCAAATCTTTGAATTTCTCATCAGAGTATTCAATGCAGCTTAGATATATGCTGGTTTTTTCTTTCAAGTTGTTTTCATCCATATAATCGAAAATTCCATACATATAATCGAGCAAAATACCATTATCTTGAATATTGCCTAACATAGTGTAAGTTTTTCCTGAACAAGCTCCTCCATAAAAAATAATGCTATAATTAATCCCTTGGAAGATTTCTGGGATGGTTTTTTCCAAATCTGATCGAAATATGCTCACCTAACTTCTTTTAAATATGGAAAATATTTTATAATATACATTATTTGTATCGTAGTTATGAATTAGATTGTAACGGAAAAGCTTTTCTTTGGTTAAGGAGCGTATTTCCATTCTCTTAAAAAAAAAAAATAAATCAAAATTTGTGTAAACAAACTTGATCTTGTTGGTTTTTGGATCTCATTATCAAACTTTCTCTATCAAGCACCTTGACTGTTTCAAAAAGACTCGTTTGCTTTTCCTCGAAGAGGATCGGCCGAATCTTCAAAAAGACCTTAAATTTCAGGTTCATAAACATAAAATCAATTTATATTCAAACTTTGACTTCTGCAGATCCAATGGCATAATTGCTTTTATGAACAATTTGTCTATAAGCCTCTGAAATATGAGATTAAAGAATGTTAAAATTTAAGATTTTAAAACTTTTCTTGGGGTTAAAGGCATAATGGAATCTCTTTATTTTCTTATGAATAGAGGGTGCATTGGGAAAATTTAGTATGTTTTCTGACATTTTAATATAACTGATTTCTGAAATAATGGGGAAACTAATAAAACATAATAACTTTATCAAATTTATTTAGAATCTATTTATTTTTTATTTGTTTTTGTATATTCTTATTCCTGATCTATTAATTTAATAAGTTCTGTGATGGGCTTTATCGCATTTGTGTTCATCAGCCATTCTTTATAATATCCTTGCAATAACGAATGCAAATTCTTGCTTTGTTCCTCATTGAGTCCTGCATTTTTTATATTATTCTGCATTTCATTCATTTTTTTATATCGATTCAACACCTCTTCTTTATATTCAATCGGGGCCAAAATTGGCAAAATCAAATTGCTTTCCTTATCTCCTGAATCCTTCATATCAGGTGCTTTCATTGCGACCATACTTTCCAAATCTTTAATTAAGAAGAATGGCAAAATTTTATAATTATTTGGTAAAATGCAAGGGAAAAAGTCCTTCGGACTCATAATATGTAAATTGATGTTATTATCTTTATTCATTACTAAGGGATTTTTGAAATTGTTGGTGTGTTTGCTGGATAAGTGCATACCACTTTTCTTCAAGGTATCAAAAAACTCCACATAATTAACATTATTCGGACCTAAGAAAATCGATCTATTGTCACCAAATAAAATGGGACTCACTGGACCATAGAAGTAAATTTTGGAATCAATTGTGTTTCCTATTCTGAGAACATTGGCCACTACACTCAATGAGATGTTTTCCGATTTATCAACAGTGCAAAATTTTCGGGCACATGCGATAAAAATTGAGCAATTCACACAGTTCATTATATATACGTTTTCTAAACAACCATCAATATAAATATAAGAATCTTCACATGATGAGATTCGAAGACTTTTGCCTAAACAGGTTTCAGCGTCTCTTAAAGTCACGCTTTTTGTCAAGCCTTGAATCACGATAGTATTGTCAGTGGATTCTGCAATAATCATATTGTTTCCGATCCATTCAGAAACTACATTTATATTGAGTTTATGCGCCATGTTTTTAAAAATCATGGAAAATGCAAACGATAAGGGACTTTGTTTATTAGATTTTTGTTCTGAAGTCAAAAATATCGCAAGAGGCTCAATATCTTGCAAAGTCACCATTGTATCAGCTTCACTTGAAATCGGTTCATTGGTAATTAATTTCAACATGTTCTTCATATTGAACTTCAAATAAGAGAAGATATTTTGGTTTTCCCCTGAATAGTTGAACATTCTAATGGTTTTGGTTCTTGGTGAGTTCAAAGGAGAAAAACTGATATTATTATTCATATTCAATAAAGGACTTCCTGAAGAATTTGATGTTTTATTTAGAATCCCTTCATTGAATTGGTTATTCAATGAAACCATACCACCACTTGTCCCGCAAAATGAAGCACTAAACTCCTTTGGCTTCTTTTCCAGGTAATGTCTAGTGGAGGAAGAACTGAATAATTGCAAGAAAAAAAAAATAGAAAGGCCTCGAACATCACAACCTAAATTATTTTTTTCATTCGTTTTGCTAGGAGAGGCGAATAGACTCAAAAAGCTCCAATCAGATTCAGAAAAAAGCTTATAAAAGAGAAAGATAATTTCAGCGTCGGAAGAGGTGAGATTGATGGAATTTTGCTCAACTTTGGTTTTGAATTGTTCGAGTTTTATTATGTAGTTGGAATTTGAAAATTGGCCAAGGTCTCTAAAAAGGGGAATGATGTTTTGTTGTTGAAGTTTTGGGGGCAAAGGAAAGATCCCGTGATCAAAAACATCAAGCTTTATCAGAAGTTTAGAAGGCTTCAAAAATTCCATCTTTTATCCAATATCTAGGAGTAGTTTTTTTTTTAATGCTTTTCCAATTATTGTTTTTATTTAATTTTTTTGAGGAAAAAAAATTTGGACTAATGTTTTGTATTTTTTTAAATAATTTTTTAGGAAAATAATGAAAATTTGCTATTTTATGAAGTGTTCCCATTCTTTGATTTGATAACAACATAAAAAAACTTAAACTGAAAAAATTATTAAAATATGAATTTTATTTTATTTAATTTTTTCTTTCAAATTTGAAATTTCAAAAAGGATGATTTCGTCAAACACTTCCCCAAATGTAAAGACATATCTAATTTCTACTTTATCTCATTTTTCAACAAGTACGATCATCGAGACATTATAATCCAACGACTTCAACAAGAAGTAGAGGAATTGCGAAAAAATGAGCAAGATTATTCAGATCTTAACTTTTTATTGACTAATCTCGAGCATCGTTATAATCTCTTAAATGAGGAAAAGGTCTTTTTTTTTCACTTAAAAATGAACGCCTAAGATAAATAAAATCAGATCAGAAATGAAAACGATTTCACCCATCGACAAGAGGAAAACATGAAAATGATTGCTGATTTACAATGTGCTTTAGATAATCATAAACAAATGATTTCCCAAAGGGATCAGGAGTTAGAAGAAGCTTTCATTCAAATTTCAGCTATGAAGGATCTCGACAAACATAAAAATCAGGATTTTGAACAAATCAAACAAGAGCTTTATGATGTTTCTTCTGCCTATAATAATCTAAAGGAAGATAATATCGTCTTAGAATCTCAGGTTTTTTTTTTTTTGGAAAAATCTTGTTTCAACTAAATAAAGACCAGGAAATTAGAAGAAGAAAAAGTGTATGTGGAAAAAGAAATCGAAAAATTACATCATTTGGTTGAAGAAACTTACGAAAAACACTTGAATTTAGGGAGAGAAAATAAATCCTTATTGGAGAAAGTGGAAAAGTTAAGTCAAGAAAGTGAGCTTTACAAAGGAGAAATTGCCAAAAAATCAAATGAAATCAAAGACCTTATGAATAAAAGTGAAAGAGAAAGAGATGATTCAAGAAAAGAAATTCGAGAAATTGAGAATAATTTCAGGGAAAAGCTTGAACAACAAAAGAAAGATTTCAAAATATTTGAAGAAAGAATGTATGATGAAAATGAACGAAATCACATGAAATTTTCAGAAGAAGTGGAAAGAGAAAGGAACGAATTTGAAGAAAAAAGCTTGGAATTTGCCAATATCAACAAGGAAATGTTGCACCAATTGGAGGAGGTTTTTGAAAATGAAGAAAAACTGAGACAAAAAGTAGAAAATAAAAGAAAAATCAAGGATCAGAATAGTTTACAGGAAAAATCAATAAAAATTGCTATAAAAGAGCTGCAAGAAGAATTGCTGATGGGACGAATGACCAATTATATGTCGAAAACTCCTGAAATTTTAAAAAAATCGATTAATAAAAGGAGCAAAGCGAAAGCACAAGACTAAATTTTGAATTACATTAGTTTGATTTTTTCCAAATTATCGTTAACTTAAAATAATAAAAAAATCATTGAATTTTTTTTTTTTTTTTTTTAAAATCAATATTTAAACAAAAACCAAAAAAATTACTTTAATTTATTAAAGGAAAAAATTTGAATTTTTAA
>Ga0302140_10011710_pt1 | contig 10776 bp, 7 predicted proteins | sample I_Bog_E1_1_FD_202095 | JGI IMG/M metagenome (GOLD analysis project Ga0302140, IMG submission 202095) | Peat permafrost microbial communities from Stordalen Mire near Abisko, Sweden - I_Bog_E1_1 | ecosystem: Environmental > Terrestrial > Soil > Wetlands > Peat | place: Sweden: Abisko, Stordalen...
CGGAGTATACCTACACAAACATCAGAATTATTTGTAGTGACCCTCTATAGATCTACGGAAGCGCGGGGCGCAGGCATGCCCTTGCCTCGGTCGTGTGAGCGGCTTCCGACTTACCCCCCGCTGAACAAGATGCATGGAGAAAGCCGAGAGGAGAAATACGCATGTTAGGGCCCGCAGACTTACGCGACTGGGAATTCGACGAGGATGACTGGTTGCGGGAAGAAATCCGGATCGCGCCTCTGATGATCCGATATCTCGTCGAACCGCGGGTTGTGACCGCGATGCTCGGCGATGAAGTCGGCAAGCTGCTGTCTGATTTCCAACAGGGTGCGCCAGTTACGACTGAAGATCTTCGACGGCTGGAATTGGAACTCGAGGCGGCCGAGGACAAGTTCGTTGTGCGGCCCCCCGGACCGGAAGTGTTCAAACAGGCATCTAGTTGTCGCGCGAAACAGCGCCCTCTCGCATTTTGGCTCGATGGCTGGCCGAACTTTGTGTCCCATCGGGTTTGAGCTCTGGCGCTTATTGTCGCGGATAAACGCTTCGCGCATCTTAGAGGATCGCGAAGCGTTCGCGCGCCTTCGACAACCAACCGCTACCGCGCGTGGTCAAATAGCCGATGCCAGCTGAGAGGCATTTTGTCGCGTTTCGCCAACCGGTTCTGCCAAGACTCAGGGGCGTTGGAGCGGAAGGTCAGATCTGCGATCTCGCATTCATCAAGCGTCAGACGTGTGGACAAGGAACGCTCAGTTGACTCCAAACGCGTTCCCGGCTCGCGAGTTGGACGCCAACGCCAACTCAGGGGAACGTATCGCATGAGCTTACAATTTGACAATCGGGTGGCCATTGTAACGGGCGCCGGCCAAGGACTGGGTCGATGTCACGCGCTCGCGCTGGCCGCGCGCGGCGCCAAGGTGGTTGTCAACGACCTGGGACCGGGCGGCGCCCCGTCTCCGGCGAGTCAAAGCGTCGTCGACGAAATTCTGGCGGCCGGCGGCCAGGCGATCGGCAACGGCGCCGACGTGACCAACTCCGGCCAGGTAGCCGCGATGGTCGCCGAGACCGAGACGCTCTGGGGCAAGATCGACATCCTCGTCAACAACGCCGGAATCTTGCGCGACAAGACCTTTGGCAAGATGGAGCTTGCCGACTTCGAGTTCGTCGTCAAAGTGCACCTGATCGGCTCGGCCATCGTCACGCGCGCGGTTTGGAATGGCATGCGTGAGCGCGGGTATGGGCGCATCGTGCTGACCTCGTCGGCGTCCGGCATTTATGGCAATTTTGGACAAGCCAACTATGCCGCCGCCAAAGCCGGCATGATCGGCCTGATGAACGTGCTGCACCTCGAAGGCGCCAAGTACGATATTCGCGTCAACACGCTGGCGCCCACGGCGGCGACCGCGATGACGGACGGCTTGCTGCCGCCCGATGCAGCCGCGGTGTTGACGCCGAAATCCGTGAGCGCCGCCGTGCTGTTTCTGACAAGCGACGAGGCGCCTTCGCGCGTCATTATGGGCGCTGGCGCCGGAGTCTTTGCCGTGACACATATCGCGGAAACGCCGGGCGTCTACCTCGAGGAGGCGGAGCGCACGCCGGAAGGAATTGCGGCGCGGTTCGCCGAGATTTCCGACCGCGCCACGGCGGTTCCGCTCGAAAACGCGCTCCAACAAACGTTCAAATTCGCAAATATCGCCCTGAAGGCGAAGGCGAAATAGGAAGAGTCCCCGTGCGTGGGGCCGTCATCGTATCCGCCGCGCGTACTCCCATTGGCACATCGCCGACGGGCGCGTGATCGCGATCGGCGCCCCTTATGGCGTCAGCGGATTGCGGCTCGTCGGCGATGCGCCGATTGAAGGCAAACGGCGCCGCCGCAATTATGTGACGGTGACGGTGCGCGTCGGCGGCGGCGTGGGCGCGGCCGGTTTGTTTGAAGTGGCTCGAAGCGCCTTGAACCGAAACGGCTGCGCTTCGCGACCGGCAAGTATGGGATGGTGGATTGGCGCCACTCGAGGCCATATACGCCGTAAGGCGTCGGGCGTACGGAACGACCGCGCTTCCCGCGGCGCCTGGAAAGCCAATACTGAGTACCTCACGAGCGGGTAACGGGCGGCGTCCATTCCGAGAGACCGACAGGATCGGTCGATTTTGGATACGAATGTAGTGCTTAGCAAAACACAAATATGGTTGTTTCGCATAGGAACCCGCTATTTCTACATCGACTTCATACGCTACAGGTTCTAGAATGCCTTTTCAGAGGGAACGGCGTCCTGACGAATTCGGAGCCTACCCCGGAGCAGGGCGGGGGGACGACTGCGTGTCGGACAATGTTCTCGCTATCGTTGCGACTATACTAGAAGAGACCGCACTCGGCGCGAACGCTTCAGACGTCGCCGAAATAATTGACAAGCTGGCTGAAGCGCCGCCTTCGGGTTCGGCGGCGCATGACATTGAGCGGCTGCGTTTTCATCTCAACGCGGTCACCCAAGTCATCAGCGAAGGGCGATTGAACGAGCGCGCCCTCAATATGTTGAACGACACGGTGCACGATCTTTCCAGCACCTTTGCGTTGCAAGACCTGCTGCAAACGATTGTCCATCGCGCGCGAAGCCTTGTTGGCGCCAATCTCGCGTGGCTAACCCAGTTCGATGAAAAGCAAAGTGTCCTTCGGACCGTCCAAGCGGAAGGACATATCTCCCCGACCACCTGGGATATGAAGGCTGACGTCGGCTATGGCGCGGTAAGTTTGATCGCCAGTTCCAGGAGTTTCTTCGACACGCAGGATTATCTCGCCGATCAACGATTCCTGCATATTGAATCTCTCGACCGGGCGTTCAAGATTGAAAATATCGTCTCGCTCGCCGGTTTTCCTATACTTTCGAAAGACAATTTAGAAGGCGTGCTCTTTATCGCGGACCGCTATCGTCGCAAACTGACGGGGCGCGAAATTTCCGTATTGGGGTCGTTCGCGTTACACGCAGGCGTCGCCATTCACAATGCGCGCGCCTTCACAATGCTGTCGGAAGCGCTGGCGGAGGCGGAGCGCAACCGCGCCGCATTGATTGAGCACATTCATCGCGTCGACGTTTCCGCCGCGGCTCATGACGAAATGACTTCGCTTCTGGCCAAGGGCGTCGAGTGGCCGCTCTTCGTCCAGCGCATGGCCGATCAGATCGACAGCGCGATTATCTTATTTGATGAATCGTTCGCGCCTCAAGCGCGGTTTGCTGGGGCAGGATACCATGGACAGTTGGCCGCGGATCTGAGCGACGGAAAAATCGATCTGTCTCTGCTCATCAGCGCGATTTCGAAATCGCGCCACAGCGGGCGATCCGTCGTCGTGCGCAATGACGGGGGTGAGGAATGTCGCGTGATAGCTCTGCATGGAGGGGCGGCGCGCGGCGAAAGCCTCGTCGTCTGTCACGTCGGTGAACTGGATCCAATTGATGTCCGCAATCTGGAACGCAGCACGGTTGCCCTTTCCATAGCGAAACTGTGGAGCGAGAAGCGTGAGACGGAACAACTGATCGCCTCATCGACCTTGCTGCGACATTTCGTTCTTGTTAATCCACCCGACGCCTCTACGATCTCTACGATCCGAGATCGCCTCAAAATAAACACGGAACAACCGGTAACGCTGGCTCTCATCTCGATTTATGGCCTTGATCGCGCCCAGCAGACGACGATGATTCGTACTTCAGCAGCCACCATGAACTTGCTCGTCGACCTCGTAAACGACACCTATCTCGCTGCCGGCCCAGATAAATCGATCCGCGCTTTTATTCAGACCCTGCTCCGCCGCCGGGAGGGATGGGAGATTGGCGGCGTCGTGTCGGATCCGTTCGCCGATCTGACACAGGCCGCGGTCCACTATATGGAAATCGAACAAGCGCTTCGTGTATTGCTAAGAATGAATCGCCTAAATCGCTTTGTTGAGTACTCTCAAGTGAATCTCTTTGCGAGGCTGTTTGGCGGTGGCGACGTCGCGCGCATCGAGAAATACCTGGCGCACGTCCTTTCGCCGATTGACAAGCGCGATCCTCGTCAAAAGACCCATCTCAAGGCTACGTTGCTTTGCTACTTTGACTGCCAGCACAACATAGTGCGCACGGCCGATTTTCTCGGCGTTCACGTCAACACTGTGCGCCAACGACTGGACACGCTGCGTGAAATCACCGGTGGTTGGGACGACGCAATTTCCGCGCTCGAATTGCATGTGGCGCTGCGCGTCGATGCGATCATAGCGCCCCGGCATGAGACGGTTCGTCCTTGACGGCTGACCCGAGTTGGCGAGCGCGGCTGGACGTTTGCGCAAGCCTGTCCGGATTCGCTCGACAAGGTCGGCCTGCCCTCCGCCCCGGCGTGACGCCAAGAGCCACAGGCTTTCACGGGCGTGAGTCCAATCCCACATCCCGATTGAAGCGATGATGTTGGGCCGGGCCATGAGCTTGTTCCAGGCGTCGCATCGCAAGGCGGCCTTTCAACGGCGCCAATGGCGCGATTGTTTGCTAATAAACCGCAGCGAACATGATGGATTCCGAGGTCGCGTCATTGGGCGAGAGTTCTTCGACGATGCGACCCTGCCGTGACACGAGGATCCGGTCTGACAGGGTCAAGATTTCCGGCAGGTAGGACGAAATGACCACGACGGCGAGTCCTGCGTCGGCAAGCGCCGAGATCAGATGATGGATTTCGGCGATGGCGCCGACATCCACGCCGCGCGTCGGTTCATCGAAGATGATCAACCGCGGCTTCTGCACCAGCGCCTTGGCGATGAGCACCTTCTGTTGGTTGCCGCCCGAAAGCTCGATGACCCGGGAGTCGCTGCTCAATGCGCGGATATTGAGTTTCCGGGTCCATTCCGCGGCGAGCGCCCGCGTTTCGCTCATGCTCGCCACGAGTCCTTGCGAATGACGGCTTGAAATTCGCCCGATATAGATGTTGTCCGCGATCGACATCGTCTCGAAGAATCCGTCGCCCTTGCGGTCCTCGGTGACGTAGACGACGCCGTCGCCAACGGCCGCGCGCGGCGTCCGGTAACGCACGGACTTGTTATCGAAGCGCACGTCGCCGCCATGAAAGAAATCGCGTTTGGCGACGCCGGCGATGATCCTGGCCGTTTCCGTTCGGCCGGACCCCACCAGCCCGAACACGCCCGTCACCTGTCCCGCGAACACCGAAAACGACGAATTGCGCACGAAATTCTGCATCGACAGGTTCTGGACGCTCAAGACTTTTTCGCCTGCCGGCCGCAACTTCCGGCTGTCCGCCGCGCGACCATAGAGATCGTCGGTCAGCGACCGGCCGACCATATGGCGGATGATTGTTTCGCGGGAAAACGTCTTGGCTTCGTCGGTAACGACATGAGACCCGTCGCGCAGGATCGTTATCCGGTCGGAGATTTCGAGCGCTTCTTCCAAGGCGTGGCTGATGAAGACGATCGACACGCCTTCCTGCCGCAGGCGGCGTATCAACGCGAAGAGATGGTGCTTTTCTTCCGGCGTCAGCGTGGCGGTGGGCTCGTCGAAGATGATGATTTGCGCTTTGAGGCGGACGGCCCTGGCGATCTCGACCATTTGCCGCTTGGCGGTGCCGAGCGAAACGACGAGCGCCGTCGGATCGACCGGAAAATTGAGCGACTGGAGGAACTGCTGCGCCTCGATATAGATGCCCCTGAGACGGTTGAAGAATTTTTCGTCGCCCAGATAGAGATTTTGCGCGACGGTCATCGTCGAGACCAGACTGGTCTCCTGATAGACCATCGCGATGCCATATCGCCTGGCGAAGGCGGGGCCGGCGATATGTATCTGTTGGCCTTCGAGACGGATCTCGCCGCGGCTCGGCATGACCGCCCCAGACAGGATTTTGACCAACGTCGACTTGCCGGCGCCGTTCTCCCCTAGTATCGAATGCACCTCGCCGCGGCGCAAGTCGAAGTTGATGTCTTTCAGCGCCGCGACGCCGCGATAGTCCTTTCCGACGCCGCTCATCTCGAGGAGCGGAGGCTCAACTTGCGGCCGGTCGCTCACGCCATCGATCCCTTGTATGCATAGGCGCCGACGAGTCCGTCGCCCTTGGCGGTGAAATATAAACGTCCTTCAGACGTCAGGCAGGAGGTGACGCCGTGCCGGCGTCCATTCGTCCGACTGTGGAAGCTGGCGGTCGGTCGAAACGCGCCGTCGAGACGCGCGACGAGGCCATATGACCGGCTGGGCGACCATGGTTTCATCACCCCGAGTTGCTTGACGCCGCCCTGTTGCGTTGGCTCCAGCGGCGACCGGCCCGAACGAAGGCACGGCGCTACCCAATAGTCGGAGTCGATCTCGTCGAGCATTCGACGGCGGTAGCGATCTTCGCTCAGCACGAATTCGACGAGTTGGCTGCGCGGCGCGAACAGCGCGAGCCACACGGCACCGTCCGCGTCCCTCGACAGCCGGCTCGGATAGGCGGGAAGGTCCTCCAGCACTCGCGCGCCGCGCCCTACCGCGCCTCGGGAAATGCGCGTTAACGCGCAGCGCCAGCTTTCGCAAACGACGATCGAGTCGCCATCCTCCAGAAGGCCATTCGGGTAGGCCAGCTTCGCCGCCGCTTGTGTCCAGGCGCCGCTCGTCGGCTCCAGCCGCCACACCGACCCGGAGGCGCCTTTCTCCATGAGATCGCGCTTCCAGTCGGCGGACCCATGGGCCGCCGAGCCATTGGCGACAAGCAAGGCGCCGTCGGCCGCGGCCGCGAGCACGGTGATACATTGGACGTCCGCCCGCGCCGCGATCGTCTTCCCGTCGTAGCGCCCCCCGACGAAGACGATCCGGCCGTCGACCAGCGCCACTGCCGCGCCGCCGTCGGGCAAGCCTGCGAGCGCGCCGATTTCGGCGTCGAACGAAGCGACTGGCGCGCCTCCCGTCGCGTTCACCCGCAGCAGCGAACACCCGGAGGAAACAACCAACCCCAGCGCCGTCACGGCCAAATCATCTGGCGCCGGCGCCTGGAGCGCCGAGGCGGCGGCGTCGAGCAGATCGTTGGGTCGAAAAGCGCCGTCCATCGGCGGCGTCGTGATCGAAGCCTCGCCGCGACCGAGCCACCTATCCAAAGCCGTACCGAGGGCCGTCATCGACGTTCTCCCCAATAGGAGGATTGGCCGGTCCAATGCGGATCGGCGCCGCCGATCCTGATCCGACCGACCCGATTGTTAGTGACGCCGCCGAGATAGAGATAGCCGCGATGCTCGCGCATCGAGGTGATCGCCGGATGGTTTTCGCCCGCTTGGTCCCACAAGGTTTCCTGCACGCGGCCGTCCTCGTCGAAACGTATGACACATCCGGCGTTCACGTTCGGAAACAGCCACTCGTCGCCCGCAACCCGCCGCGCCATGCGCCGTCGGAACGCCGGCATGGTCATCGCAAGATCGTAGCTCGGCGTCCGCGTCCCCGCCAACGCCACCCAGTAGGCGCCGTTCGATCCTCGATTGATGTTGTCGGGGTATCCGGGCAGGTCGGGAATGACCACTTCGGTTGTTCCCGCTTTCGGGCCCTCGAGCCAATACCGGCTGGCGCGGCACCCCCAGGTCTCCGCGAACAGCACCGACTTGCCGTCATGCGCCACGCACATGCCGTTGGCGAACAGCAAATTGCGCAGGACCGTGCGCGTCGTCCCGGCGGAGGGGTCGTGGCGGATGATCCGGCCGTTGCCGCGCCCCTCGAGCGCGTCGACGACCCACTCCTCGAAGCCATAGCGGATCGTCGCCTCGCTGAAATAGACCGCGCCGTCGGGCGCAATGTCGAGATCGTCGGCGAGCCGCATGCGGGAATCGTCGATGATTGAAAATGGAGAGCGATTGGTCTCGGCGGTCATCTTGTGGACATTGCGTTGTTTGTCTACGCGGTAGAGCCCCATGCCGGCGATGCACACGACGAGGTCGCCAGTCCTGTCGAAGGCCATGCCGAGCGGCCTTCCGCCAACATGCGCATACACCTCCCGCCGGACATGATCGGGCGCGAGGAAGCGGACGATCTCGCCCTGCCTGACGCTGCAATAGAGGTTGTCATCGTCATCGAGAATGACGTCCTCGGGGCCGTCGACCTCGCCAAGACCGATGATCTCCACGTCGCGCAGGCGATCGTTCATCGCGTAGGGCGACGAGGCGTCGTCGAGCCGCGGCGCGGGCGGCAGCGCCAGATAGGCGGGCGACACGTAGACTTTGGCGCGCAACTTATGTCGCCATTTGCCCCAACGCACATCGATCGCGATCGCCAACAGCAGCACAAAGCCGACCACCATCGAGGACGCGCCGCTTTCGAGCCCGAGCCTGACCAACCCGTTCGACAGCAGCGAGACGATGATGGCGCCCATCAGGGCCTTGCCTACCGAGCCGCGACCTCCGCCGACGCTGTTGCCGCCGATCAGCGCCGCAGTCACCACCGAGAGTTCGAGGCCGAGGCCGGTGTCGGGACCGGCGCCTGAAAGTCTTGCGGCGTAGAGCGTTCCGGCGAAACTCGTCAGCATCCCGGAGACCACATAGGTCAGGCAAACCGTGGCCCGTACCGAAATTCCGGCGTTGTAAGCCGCGCGACGCGATCCACCGACCGCCATGATCCGCCAACCTATGCGCAGCCGCGTCAGAACGACGTGCCCGGCAATCGCCACGACAGCGAGAACCACAAAGCTGAACGGCGCCCCGAGAATCGATCCCGAGCCGACGAAATCCCAGGACGCAGAATCCAAGTCGCTCGAAGCGATGCGTACGGAATAGATCTGCAGCAGAAACTCGACGATCGCCCGAATGAGCGTCAGAATGACGAGCGTCGTCAAGAACGCTCTCAGCCTGAGAAACCCGATGAGGAAGCCATTGACGAGGCCGACCGCAGCGCCGACGCCCACCGTCGCCGCGATCGCCGCTTCTACCGGCCACTTCGCGACATTGATCAACGCCAAAGCCGTCACATTGGCCAGCGCAAAGGACGAACCAACGCTCAAGTCGATGCCGCCGCCCAGCATCACGATCGTCATGCCGATCACGATCAGCCCGAATTCGCCGATCTGGCGAGAGGTGTCGGACAAATTCCCCAACGACAGAAAATTCGGAATCGTCGCAGTCAGATATACCGTCAACCCGAACAACAAGACGACCGGAATGACGTTGTCCATCCACCTCCTGCCGAGCAACTCCCCGACGACATGATCGGGAACGTAGCGATAGCGTAACCTGGTTGCCCAATCCCCGATCGTCATGACGTCTTCCGGCTAAAGAAAACCGCGCCGCGCCGTGCAAACGGCTCAGCGCGATCAACAATCTGCGCTCCGCTTATTTCTTGAGTGCGCTGGCGCTCCAGCAGAGGCCCGGCCGCAGGGTTTCTTTCGAGATGATGAGCTGCGGGCTATAGATGACCGCCTTGAGCTTGCCGGCAGGCAGTCCGGATTCCAGCACCGTGGCGATCATGTCGTTCAAATCTCGTCCCTGATCCATGACCTGATAGGCGATCTCTTTGTCGAACGCGCCTTTCGCTACATTGTCGCAAGCCATTTGCTCGCCGCCGCCAGAGGTGACCAGCGCGATCGGCTTGCCCGACTCTTTGATTGCGGCTGCGGCGCCCAGATCCATAACGTCCCAAAACCCGACGACGCCACAGAGGTCCGGATTCTGTTGAATCACCGTCGAAATGATCGAATGCGCCTTGGTGGCGTCCCATTCTCCGGCCAAATTGGCCACGACCTTGATTTCCGGATGTTTGGTGAAGACGTTCTCGACGCCCTTCATCATCCCGCTATCCGAACCGGAGGTAGGTTGTCCCTGCAATACCGCCACTTTGCCGCTGGTGCCGGCTCCGCATTTGTCGATGACGCCCTGCGCTTCTCCCTCGCCAATGCCGATCCAGTCCGCTCCGATATAGACGTCCGAGTTGTAGTTCGACCGCATGTTGATCTGGATCACGTGAATTCCGGCCTCTTCCGCACGCTTGAGCAGTCTGGCGTACGACTGGACGTCAGGATTGTGGACAACGAGGACGTCGGGCTTCTCCCCGATCAGAGAGGTGATCGCCTGCGCCCCGGCGTCGGCGCTAAAATGCGGATCGCGGATCTCGATCTTCATTCCCAACCGGTCGGCCTGCTGCTTCATCACCGACGCCCAGCCCTCAGTGAGATCGATTCCCATCGTGACTGGCACGAAGGCGATCGTCTTACCTTCGAGGGTTTTGAAATATTCGGCGCGTCGGGGATCGTCGATGCCGTCGGCCAGGGCGGACACCGCCATGCCCGTAAGCGCCAAAGCGAACCCGCAGGTCGCCGCAATCTGTTTCATGCCCATGTTCCATTCTCCCTTCGAGTGATCGGCGGTTTATTTGCCGCCTTGTCGCGCGCTTGGTTCGTCGCGCGGGTTGGTTGGCGGGTCGAGGACGCGCTATGAACGGGATCAGGCTGCTGATCACGCTCCGCGTCTACTTCCTGTCGACGGCGCAAACAAAATTCGCGGCGGAGTTGGTGTCGCCATCGCCCTTGTACCAAGCGCGTTGCGGATACGGGCAAAGCGGCCGCTGCATCTCGATTCCCTTCGACGCATCGCCTCCGGAGAACTTCGTCGCGACGACTTTAGCCGGCGCAACGCCGTCCTCAACCCAATGCGAGAGCGCGGTGAAAATATCGTGCTCAGGGTCTAAGGCCGGCGGCTGCGCTCCACCGAATGCCGCAGAGTCGAACCGGTTCGGGCCTGTGCCGAAGCCACAGTGGCCCATGCCGGGAACCATGAAGAGCCGGGCGAACTCCTTCGTCTTCTCTTCGCCGCCGAAC
>Ga0302140_10011711_pt1 | contig 10776 bp, 9 predicted proteins | sample I_Bog_E1_1_FD_202095 | JGI IMG/M metagenome (GOLD analysis project Ga0302140, IMG submission 202095) | Peat permafrost microbial communities from Stordalen Mire near Abisko, Sweden - I_Bog_E1_1 | ecosystem: Environmental > Terrestrial > Soil > Wetlands > Peat | place: Sweden: Abisko, Stordalen...
TTTCAACAAAAAACATAAAAAAACCATTTTTTTATGAAATTATTTGATTTAAAATAAAATTATTAAAATGACGTTTTTTAAAATTAAAAATTGATTTTGTAATAATTTTTATTATTGGAAATTTGGATAGATTTTTATTAAGAGTCTTTTAATAAAAATAATTTACTATTGAATTGCACAAATTTTTTAAGTTGCCAATTATTATTAGAACAGAAATTTTAACTATTGATTATAATTCTTTCATTCCCTTCGACAAATTTTTATGAAAGTATGTCTGTCCACTCTGAGAAAATGTATAGAATTTTGTAACACCCTCATTAAATTGTTCAGTATATTCTTTGATCTCTTTTTTTGAGTACATTATATTTTCTATCTGAACGCTTGGGATTATTTCTGTTTTATCCTTGAAAACAAAAAAATTAACAACTAAAAAAATGATGTACTGTTTTTAAGTCCTTTGTTTCCTTATCCAGTTTTTTCAAAATTTTCTTCGTGCTGTCGTTTTCTTTCTTTGAAAGATCCACTAAATTATTCAAAAAATTGTCCATTTTATTATCGATCTTGCTTTCATCTGTAAGTTTTAAATCCTCATATTTCTATAAAAAAAGACCTTTAAATAATGAGATTCTTTTCTGCACACTGTCTCCATTAGTTTTTTTGATACCAGAACTTAGTCCTTTTAAATGTTTCAATAAAAATACAGTGAAATTTTATTAATTTGATTTGAAAGAACCTAAAGCTTTCCGTTCATTGTTAAAATTGCTTTTATTTAAGCTTCTTGAGGGACTCTTTGGGGAGGAACCAACACTGTTGCATTTTTTTTCCATGATTATAAGAAAATGGAAGTTTTAATAAATTAACAATAATTATTTATAATGTTTAGAATGCGAATTATTACACATGTTAACTATTTTTCAGAATGATTAGAGAATTCTTTTGTTTGGGTTTATCTTTTTGATATTTTCAGTTTAATTTAAAGTTAAATTGGACCTGTGCTTGTTTGGATTTATTGAGTTTGAAGACAAAGAGGAAGCCTATTCTGATGATTTCTCGACATGGTGGGGTATTTTTGACACTAGAATCATTTTATAATCTCCATACATCATAAAGCAAAGATATTTCAATTTAAAAAATTATATTTTTGTTTATGGCAATCAACTCATAGTAATATTTCTTAAAAAATAAGTTATTTGGTTATTTTCTATTCAAATTATTATTTTTCTGTCATATCTGTTTTTTATTTTTCAAGTTTGATTTATTGGAAACCCGAAAAAAAACTAACTAAAATAAATTGTGCATTTTTCCAAAAAGTGACAATTTCATTTTTTCGATATACGAAACAGAAAAACAAAATTATTAATTCGCATTTGTGAAATTTCTCCTTTCTATTGTAAAATCCACAAAATGAAAAAATTCAAAATTATAAAAAGTGTCCTGAGTTTCATTGCAATCGGTCATAAAACAACACAATCAGAAACAGATTCTCCCAAAGATGACTCATCTCCTGATTCCTTAGCGATAAAAAAGATGTTAGATCCAAATAATGTGAATTTACCAGAGCCGAATTTCGAAGAGTTTGAAAAGGTCAATGATTTTACCACTGTTAAGGAACGAAAAAGCATTTATAATAATCAAATGTCCCTATTATCTAGTGATTCTTCTGAAGCTTTGCTCAGAAAAGAAACTTTGAATCAAATAGAATCTTTCCAAAAGAAAAACATAGACTCAACTTCTCCGATAAACAACACAATTAGTAACATAAATGAGTTTAAAATAAAGATTCTCCCCATACCCGAGACCAACAATCCTTCAAATTTAGCTGTAAATTCCAATGCAGTATCAGGATCCGGATCCCTCTCTAGATCTCGATCAAATGCCATAAATTTGTCCGGAGGTCAAACCCCTAAAGTAGGTTTAATCTTGGAAAAAGGTCAAGGCAAATCTAGTATATCAAAGATGCTCATGATGGGGTCTCCAAAAAAAAGTAGTCAAAAATCTAGTTTAAAAAGTTTCATGGGTTCAGAAGAGAAAGAGGATGGTGAAGCTGAAAAAGACAACAATGATAATGATAAAGAATCAAATTCAAATGATGAAGAAGAATCTGTAGAAAGTTTAAGCCAGGAAGATGAATCAGATTCTGATGGTATTGATGTAATCGAGGAAGAAGATGAGGGGGAGGAGGACGAATCCCCAAACAACAAGGATACTGATAATAATAATATGAACATAGCTTCGGAATTGATGACAAACAGAGATAATATGACGGCACAAGGAGAAATAAACTTAGATAATAAAAAGGACAGCCCAAGTTCAATGGTTCCTGAACCTAACGATGAAATAGAAGAAGTGGACACTTTGGAAGACGAACTGAGCCCAAATCTTGATATGAACTTGCTGATCGACATTTACGAAGATAACCAAAATTTTTCCACTTCCCAAAAACTACGTCGTAAAAAACAATACAAAAATAACCAATGGTTGTTATATCCTGACGATCATTTGAAGAATATATGGAATATCACACTTTCTTTAGTTTTAGTCTACACTTGTCTGGTAACACCATATCGTGTGGCCTTTCTTGGCACTGAAGATGATACCGAAACTTGGGTGATTATTGATTGGTCGACTGACTCAGTTTTTTGGTTTGATATGATAGTCACTTTAGTTTCAGCTTATTATGATAATAATGACAATCTGATTGTTGATAGAAGACAAATTATTTGTAATTATCTTTCAAGTTGGTTCCTTCCTGATTTGATTGGAGTGTTGCCTTTCGATTATATTTTTTCTGTATCAAGTTATGGCAATTTGGTAAGAGTGGCGAAATTACCGAGACTTTATAAATTGGTGAGAATGACCAAAATGATCAAGGTGTTAAAATTGATAAAGGAAAGGAATACTGTTATAAAATATTTGATGGACATTTTGAGCATTGGTCCTGGTTTTGAACGATTGTTCGTTTCACTTTGTTCAATTTTCTTTTTTTGTCATTTAGCCTGTTGTTTTTGGTACATGGCAGCAGATATGAATGATAGTCCTGTAAATTGGGTTGCATATTATAATCTTGAGGACTATAATAATTTTGATTTATATATTGCGTCGTTTTATTGGATCACACAAACTGTGGTTACTGTGGGTTATGGGGACATTACTGCTGTTAATACAATTGAAAGATCATTAGCATGCGTCTATATGTTTGTGGGGGTGTTCTTTTATTCATTTACTATAGGATCTTTATCTTCATTATTGAGCAGTATGGACTCTAAAAATGCAACTTTTGATCAAAAACTTAACACTTTGATTCAGATCAGAAACCAATATAATATTGATAATTTACTATACAATAGAGTGAAGAGAGCCTTAAAGTATGGCGCAACTCAAAAAGATGATGAAAAAATTACTTTTCTTAATGAGTTGCCACTAAATTTGAGAATTGAACTTTCTGTGATTATGCATCGAAACTTGGTTCAAGGTGTCGAATTTTTTAAGAACAAGCCGGCCACCTTTATAGCTTTAATCGGACCATATTTGAAACCGTTTCATATTGGTAAAGATGAATACATTTTCCAAGAAGGGGAATACGCAGATGAGATGTATTTTATCAAAGAAGGTGATGTTTCAATCGTTTTAAAAGAATTCAATAACTTTGAATTCATGACAATAACTAAAGGATATCATTTCGGGGAAGTGGATCTCTTATTCGGAGATACCAGAAAATATTCTTATATGGCTTCAACTGATGTGGAGCTTCTGGCTTTATCCAAAAAAGATTTCACTAAGATTTTCTTTACAGAATTCAGAGACATCGGTTGCGAAATTTTCACCAATGCCAATAAAAGAAGAATCAGAACAACAAAACATCAGAAAGAAGCGGTTGAATTTTGCCAAAAACAAGCTGAGAAAAAAAAATCATATAGTAAAAGTTCAATTTATGGCTTTAAGCCTCAATTATCTATGGCAAAAAAATCGCACTCTAGCAATCGTGGTAGTGAATTTTTCAATAAATATTCTTCTTCCAACAAGAAGAATAATATTAACAAATTTTTGGAAATCCCACAGGCCCATGATCAAGAAATCAAGGAAAGTGAAGAAAAAGCAAAAGAGATGGAAGCAATTATAGAGGAATCTAATGATCCAAATTTAGAAAATGAGCTTGAATTACCACACGAACAAATTGAAAATGTTATCACTTCTTTGGATTCTGGTGGAGGATTAGAAGAACAAAGCACGAAAGCAAAAACTTCGGATAATAATCATTCTGGATTAACAAAATTCACTCATTTGGTAGCTCAAAGCACTACTGTGAAAAAAAAATTGGGACTAGATAAACTTCTTGAAGATAATAATAATAGGTTCGATGAGGCTAAAAATAAGGATTTAGTTAGTGAAGGGTTGAAACAAATGAACCTGATGGAAAATAAAATGAAAAACATAGAAAATAATATGGATGAGATATTCCAATTTTATAAGAGTTTAGGAATTGAAATGGGCAAGCCTCCTGAAAAAGATTTCCTACCTGTGAGCCCTAATTCAAAACCTGCCAAAAAAAGCACCTTGGAAAAAGAAAAGGAGAAGGAAGATGATGAAAATAAAGAAAAGGAACAGAATAAAGAGGAAGAGAAGAAAAAAGAGTCTAAACATTTCATGAGTTCCAGCCTGGGAGTGAAGGTCAAAACTTTGGGCCTTTTCAAAGCTTTTAAGCCGAAAAAAAATTAAATTTTGTGTTTTGGTTGTTTATAATGGTTTACATACTATTAAAGAAGAAAATAATGATCTTCAGGATGTTTGGTCTTGGTAAGCAGTCCTGAAAATAAGAAAGAAACATTTTTATTTTTTTAACAATTTATAAAAATAAAAAAAAACATGTTTTTTTTCTTGAAAATAATTGTGGCTTTCCAAATAAAAGCGAGGAAAAATGATTACAAAAAAAGAGAAAAAAGGAAGATATTAAAACTTATTACTCATCAGTTTTTAATTCTTAAAAAAATAATTTCATTATGGCTCTATCTTCGAAAGCTTGTTCTCCTGTGTTTTTGACTCTTCCTTTATTTCAAATAAAGGTTTGTCAATGATGGATGAATTTTCTAAAGATGCGGAAACTGAGGCTTGTTTATTGTTAGACACCTTTCCTCCGTCCTTGCCCTCATGCAAATGTTTCAAATCGAAATTTTTCTTTCTTTTATTTTTATGAAATGCGTAAAAGTTCTCCAAATAGCCAGTTGGCAAATCTTTTGACGGAAGGTCGAAATTTTCTTCCCCGTTTAATTTGCTGAGTATGTATTTTCTCTTTAAATTAATAAATGAAGCATAATGTTAAGTTAATACGGCCAATTTTTCCCGTTCGGTTTTGTTCCCTCCTGCATGTTTCAATTTAATGTGCAGATTTAAAGAAACATCGGAACCATAGGTTTTTTTGCAACTGTTATAAGGACACTAAATGTTTATAAAAAATTTATAAAATTTAAATATCTTTCTTTTAAATTAAAAAAAGTCGTTTCAACTTCAAATTCTTTTTGAATTTCTGCAGCTGTTCTCCTTTTTTTCTTTTTAGAATTTTTCTGGTTTTGTGAGGTATCTAACAACCCATTGCTTTCGATGTTTGTCAAGAATCCCTAAAATTATCAAAATAAAATAAGTTAACAAAGAATTTTCACCAAAAAATTGCTAAAAATAGAACTTTTTTTGAAATTTAAAAACAAAAACCTCATATTGTTCAATTTTTTTCTGAATGTTCTTTATCTCACCCACGTATTCTTTCATCTTTGCTATAATGATCTCGTTTTGCAAATACATCAACCAAAATTCATGATAATAATTTATGGTTTTTAAGTATTCAGGGTAAACTAAAATTTTCCTAAAATTTAGTTTTTAAATTTTTCATACCTATATTCGATGAAGATACTGATTTGCTCGGACTTTCTTTTTCTTTGTCGATTATTTGTTGGGTTTTGTAATATAAACTGTTCGCATCAGATCCCATTTCCATGGGAAACAAAGGATTAAGCTCTTTTGAATCAAAAAGAGCAGATGGATGTTGAAAAGGTTTTTGCATTTCTGATGGTGGATATTTTTGGTTTTTCATTGAATTTGCCATCAGATTGAAATCCTGAAATTTATTGAATGGGTTCATGAGGATGTTTTTCGTGGAATGCAAGAAAAGGTAAAAAAGTAGTTTTATTGGGGTAGGAAATTAAAAAAAAACAAACTTCTAATAATTATTTATGAAAATCAAATAAATTATAAGAGACGCATTGCAGATTCTGAATTTTTTTTTTAACCAAAAGGAAAAAACGCAAATTTTTTACATTAATTTTTAAAAAAAAAAAAATAATTTCATTTCAAAATTTCTTATTTATATAATTTTTCCAAATTTCATATTTTAATAAAATAAAATAATTAATCTTAAAACCCAAAAACATATTCAAATCGATCATGGTTTTTGCAGTGGATAGTGATGCCTCATTCACAACAGGACCAGAGGCCTTTTTCGGCCAAATGGGTGTGACATGTGCTTTAATTTTCGCAAGTACATATAATAAATCCATCATAATTTAATGAATTCCTTACCCACATTTTTTCATTGAGATATGGGAGCTGCTTATGGAACAGCCAAGGCAGGAGCCGGTATAGCCAGTATGGGAGTCTTGAAACCAGAATTGATAATGAAATCACTGATTCCAGTTGTTATGGCTGGTATTTTGGGCATTTATGGTATGATCGTTTCTGTGATTCTGATTCAAAAAAGTACACTAAACTTACATCAAAACTAAAATTTTTTGGTTATTTTAAAAAAAATTGAGTCGAGGCAAATGATTACCATTTCTTCACTGGTTTCTCACATATGTCTGCGGGACTTTGTTGCGGTTTGAGTTCTTTGGTAAATTTATCTATGAATAATTTTTAGGATATTTTTACATTTAATATATTTTTTTACGTCATAACATTTAACAGGCTGCGGGTTATGCTATCGGAATAGTGGGAGATGTAGGTGTTAGGTGCAATGCTCAACAACCAAGTCTTTTTGTTGGGATGATTTTGATTTTGATTTTTGCAGAAGCGTTGGGACTTTATGGCTTGATCGTTGCTTTGATTTTATCCCAAGGATAAATAATTAAAATGAAGGTCGCTAATTAAAAAAATAAAAAATAGGATATTGGAAAAAATCGCACATTTGAATTGAAAAAAAAAATCACCCATTTTACAAAAGAAAAAAAATCGTCCATTTTACGTTTAAAAAAAAAGAATCAACCATTTCCAAATGAAAAAAACATTAAATTTAAAACTTTGTCAAATAGAAAAAAATCTAAAATATTTTAAAGAAAATAAAAAAAAATCAGTTTAACTTATGTCGCGCCATAAAAAAACTCCTCAACTTTGCATGAAAAAAAACCTTTCAGATTTTATTGATATTAACAGAGAAACTGAAGTGTCCGAAACTCAGGAGTATCAATACCAATACCGGCCTGTAGATAAACTTCCGACCATGGGTGAATTATTATCTATCGGATATAAGTTTCTTTTTTTCTTTATGGAAAGCTATTAATAAACACTAAAAAAGGTTCGAGCCACATTATATTTTGTCTTGTTTGATACAGTCTATGAAAGAAAATGAACTTTTGAAAATGGAAAACTTGAAAAATTTGAAGCAAATAATGAAATTGGAACAAATCAATAATTACATTGTGACCGCACAACAAAATAGAGATAATTTGATTGAAGAACTGACACGGGAAAACAAAGGCTTAAAAAATTCGATGCATTCTTATCAAAATATTTCGAAATCACAAAAAAAAGTGGTGGTAAACACAAAAAGCCATAATACATCAGTTCAATGGATCACCCCCAGTAAACCTCCAAATTTTCAAGAAAAATTGGCTGAAGTATCAACTCTTCCCTATCTTCCGAATGGAAAAAACACAAATCAAAAAAGGGGGTCTATGATGAGTATTTATGATAATATTAAAACAAATTAATTGTTACAAATTTAGCTCATGCTAAGAAAATATCACCTATTTTTAATATGGAAGGATCTCTAATTAAAGATGATAACTATGGGAAGAATAACTTTGCAGGTGTTTGATTTATTTTATTTTGAGTTCGAATTTAATTTCATTTATTATAATCTTGAAAAATAACTCATTTTTTATTTTGTATAATTTATTTTTATAGGTGCATCTCCAATCAATAAAAGCATTATTCAAAATCTGGGCCAAGGTAAATCATTAGGCCGCATTCGGGAAGAAAAAATGACCCATGAATTTATCCTTAATATGAATGTTATAAGTACCATTTATTTCATTTTAGAAAATAATTATGTGCCCCAATTAACTTTCAAGATCAGAAAGACTCATTTAAGTCTTATCAAGAAATCAAGACCATCAAATTTCTTCAACCAATTTTAGACGAGGAGGATTTTTTTATCACATATGTGACAGGATCTGATTTCTCATCTTTGATAACACTTTACGACAATCTTTACCACTTATATAACGATCACAAAACTTTATATTCATTAGTCTTTCGACTGAAAAAAATCATCAAAGCGTGTAATTCGATGACTGAGACATTAGTTTTAACAGAGGCGATGGAACGAATTGTAGATGAAACATGCGAATGTCTTGAATGTGATAGAGCTTCAGTTTTTATGTTAGATGAACAAAATGAAGAGTTATGGACGAAGGCAGCCAAAGGCACTAAAAATACTATTAGAATCCCAATGAATAAAGGGATCGTTGGCTCTGCTTTAACAAACGGCAAACCTGTCAATATTATGAACGCTTATAGTGATGATAGATTTAATAAAGAAGTTGATTTGAAGACAAATTATAAAACAAATACAATTTTATGCATTCCAATAATAGATTCACATGGAAGAAACATTGGTACATCAACTTTTTAATTAAAGGACTATTTTTAATTAAAAATGATTTTATTAGGTGTCATACAAGCAATTAATAAATTAAATGGATATTTCACCAAAGATGATGAAGGTCTTCTGACCATTTTAGGGAATTTGGCAGGGATTGTCTTGAGAAATTCAATTTCTTACGATGAACAACTGCTGTTTCATAACAGTTTACGTCATATTTTGAAGGCAAACATTCTTTTTATCTAATTTTTATAATTTTCTTATTAATACAAACAGGCAGGAATCGAATTGAACTCTTTATTTTCATTTGAGAACATTCTACCTCAAGCTGAAATAATTTTAAAAAATGCCTTGAATGTTGACAAAGCAAAATTATTCTTATTGAAAAAGTTAGAAAACAATAAGACACAATTAATTCAATATAAAGAAGATTCAACTTTTGAAACTTTCGAAGGCACTATCGGGATAGCCGGCTATACCGCAAAAACAGCAAACATTCAAAATCTGTCAAATGCCTATAATAATCCTCTTTATAACGGACAAATTGATATAGAAACTTCAATGCCTATGATTTGTGTCCCTATAACTCATCCTAATATTCCAAATGAAGTGTTGGGAGTTATAGAAGTATTAAACACCAAAGGCATACAAGGACTATCTGCCTTTCATAAATCGAGAATAAACCATCAAGATTATGAAATTTTGGATTTTTTCGCTCAACAATTAGCCCAGACCATCTTAAATAATCACAAATGGGACCAAATAGTAAAAGTGACAAAATAAAAAAAATTAAAAATGGATGATTATATAATAATTTTTTTTTCAATGTGTATAAACAAAGATTCTAATATAAGTTTAAGAAAAGACAAAATTTGAAAAATATTATTTTAAACAACATTTTTCTTTTTTTTTAGCGCTAAAGCTCTCAATTTGCAATTTTTTTTCATAATTATCCATTATTTTCGATTCGGAATATTTTTGCAAATATGTTTCTGCGATTTTTTCGAATAGTTCCTATTTTCATTAAAAAAATTAAAATTATTAAAAAATTACATTGATTCCAATTTTATTTTTTGCGCTAGTAAGTTTAAAAACCGCCCCGATTTCCTAGAAATATATAAAAGTGGATTTTTTTTCAAATACTTGGCAAAAGGTCACCCCTTCATCAAAGCTCACTGATTCCTGTTCTAATAAATCAATTTTGTTCCCAACAACCACTGTCACTTCATTGATAATAATTAATGAATGTCAAATTTTAAATTTTTTAAGCCTAAACCTAAGTTATCAGGCCCATTTTTCTCTAATTCCTCCACCCATTTTTTCAAGCCATCAAAACTTTCTTTTTTGGTTATATCATATACAACGATTGCGGCATGAGATCCTGTTCTTCATGAAGATATTTCTGCTTTTTTGAATAAAAAAAAACCTTTGTAAAAGACTGAAGCCAAAGAATGAAAGCGTTCTTGTCCTGCCGTATCCCAGATCTTGTTCAAGAAATTGGATTTATAAGATATAAGTTATTCACTTAACTTGAAAACTTATCAACTTTTTACGATATTGGATAGATTTCGAAAGAAATGAGGCTCCTGTTGTGGATTGCATTGTGGCATTATACTCGTTTTTAATAAAGGAATTTAAAATGCTTGTTTTCCCTACTCCTATTAACGTTATTTAGAATATTAATCTCAGAGTTTAATCATTTAGAATTGACACCTGAGTTCCCTATAACCACCACTTTCAATAAAATTTCGTTCATCATTTTATTCAATTTTCAATTTTATTTTATATTATATAGTTTTTTTCTAGAATTAAGAAATTTCTTTGTTTTTTTCCAATAAAATTACTCAAAAAGAGGACACTTTTTGAAAATTAATGTTTACAATAGCTTTAATTACTGTATATCATAA
>Ga0302140_10011716_pt1 | contig 10775 bp, 6 predicted proteins | sample I_Bog_E1_1_FD_202095 | JGI IMG/M metagenome (GOLD analysis project Ga0302140, IMG submission 202095) | Peat permafrost microbial communities from Stordalen Mire near Abisko, Sweden - I_Bog_E1_1 | ecosystem: Environmental > Terrestrial > Soil > Wetlands > Peat | place: Sweden: Abisko, Stordalen...
AACGTTTTTTGGTCCGATTAAACGCTAGAGATCGTGAACCGGTATCAACGGGCCGGCGATTGCGCCGGCGATCAAACCAAAAATGTACCGCCATTTCGTTTTCATGAGCCTGCGGAATTGGTGACCGGGACTGTTAAAGCCGGGCCGTCAGTTCCTTTTCTTGGATGCCGCTTGTGAAAGTTTTCTGATTTTTGTCCGGGTTGATTAAGGGTGGAATAACATAAATTTTCCGAGTAACTATCGGAGAAATAACACTCTATTAAGTAAGTCAAATTTTGTTGCCGCCCATCATGCTTCATGAAAACCCGTCGGATAAAACGATTGGTTGCAGCTCAATTTTATCGGTTGAAGTGACGACAGCATCAGTCGTTATTGTGGAATTGCCAACCGTTCTGAATCGATTTTTGCTTCGGGAAATTGCGGCGGCGAAGCGGTACACGGCTCGATTGGAATTGACAGAATTGCGTATGAAACCTAGCATCTGAGAATATAGCAGGCGATCATCTCCTCGGTGAGGAGAGAAAACTTTGGTGCCGACCAGTCCACTGGAGGCTCCTTATAAACGATGGAGCATTCAGTATGAGCCCGTTTAGGAGTCGAGATATATGGCAGCCAAGTACTTCATATCACTCTCTCCTATTACGTTTTTTAGAATGCCAGTGAATCGAGTTGATCTTAACAACCCCACCTAGACCAATATGAGCAAAGATACCGGAACTAATTTAAGTTTGAGTGCCGCCGCGGCGCGCAACCTGGCCACCGCCACCGTCACCGTCCCCCAATACACCGAGATCACCCCGCGCTGGCTGCACAAGCTGCTGCCGTGGGTGGATGTGGATGGCGGCGTTTATCGCGTGAATCGAGTGGCCAAAGCCGCCAAGGGTGAGCCGGCCAACGAGTTTGGGGAAGTGAAAGTCGAGTTGCTTTCCGTGGCGAGCGGCGAGCCGAAATTGCCGACAACCTTCGTGGATTACGAGACGCACCCGCGCGAATATCACTTGAGCACGATTCAGACGGTGGTGCACACGCACACTCGCGTGACCGATCTTTACAGTAATCAGATTGACCAGCTGCGCGAACAGATCCGCCTCACCATCGAGGCCGTTAAAGAAAGAGAAGAATGGGAGCTCCTTAACAATCCTGACTTCGGTTTGCTGAAAGAAGTAGATTCGTCCCAGACCATCAAGACTCGCAAAGGTTCGCCGACCCCGGATGATCTCGACGAACTGCTCGGGCTGGTTTGGAAGAAACCCGCTTTTTTTCTCGCCCATCCCAAGGCCATTATTGCCTTCGGCCGTGAAGCGACCCGCCGCGGTGTGCCGCCTCCGACGGTGCATCTATTTGGATCTCCGTTCATCACTTGGCGGGGTGTGCCGTTGATTCCGAGCAATAAATTTGAGATTAAGAATAATGCCACCACGTTTCTCCTGGTGCGCGTTGGCGAAGCCGAACAAGGCGTCGTGGGGTTGCGCAAATCCGGGGTGACCGGTGAAGTTGAACCCGGGCTGTCAGTGCGCTATATGGGTACGAACGAAAATTCCATCGCCTCGCATCTGGTCACACGCTATTTTTCGGCCAGCGTTCTGACCGTCGATGCCATCGCCCGTTTAGACAATGTCGTGGTGAATAATTACTATGACTACAATGCCAAATCATGAGGCATCCCCGTCGTTCGCCGGACCGGCGACGGCGGACGAAGCGGCTCACAGCAATCTGGTGGCCCAGCTTTTGGCCGAGGAGTTTTCGGGAAGAAGTCAGGATCGACAATCCGCGGCCACGCCCCCGGCGCCGGACGAAGTTACGGGCGTTTCAAAAACGCCTGCTATTTTGGCGACCACGCCGAGTTCCCCGCTGCCCCCGGTTCATCCCCGGGAATCGGTTTCGGCAGGGTCGCAGGAAACAACTCCCTCCGGCGGGCACGCGCCCCATTCCGATGAGACTTATGCCTACGGTGAACCGCGCTGCAACGACGGCCATCTGTTAAACAGTCGAAAAGGCGGTTCGAAAACGACGACGGCCAATCCGCCGCCCCTTGCTGCCGGGACCGAATCACTGGCGACGCCGGAATATTATTTTCTGCGCGGCAGCGATGTTTCCCGGAAGTCGCCGCTGGACCACCAGCCGTATCCAAAATCCGCGGTTCCGGTGCCGAAATTTGACGTTGAGGGCGTTCGCCGAGATTTTCCGGCGCTGCACCAGTTGGTGAATGGGAAGCCGCTCATTTGGCTGGACAATGCCGCCACGACTCACAAACCGCAGGTGGTGATTGACGCCACCTCGCACTTTTACAGCCGCGATAATTCGAATATCCACCGGGCCGCGCACACGCTTTCGACGCGCTCGACCGGATTGTTCGAGGCCGGCCGCGAAAAAGTTCGCCGCTTCCTGGGGGCCGCGGATGCCAAGGAGATAATTTTTGTCCGGGGCACCACCGAAGCGATCAACCTGGTCGCGCAAAGTTACGGCCGAAAAAACATCGGCCCGGGTGATGAAATCATCCTCAGCGAACTGGAGCATCATGCGAATATTGTGCCATGGCAGTTGCTCGCCGAACAGGTGGGCGCCGCTCTCCGCGTCATTCCGATCAACGATCGGGGGGAGTTAGTTCTGGAGGAGTTTGTAAAACTGTTGGGGTCCAAAACAAAATTTGTCTCCGTCGCGCACGTTTCGAATTCCCTCGGCACGATAAATCCCGTCGAACAAATCATCGCTCTGGCTCACGCCCGCGGTGTGCCGGTGCTGGTCGACGGCGCCCAATCCACGCCGCATCTGCCGGTCAATGTCACGGCGCTGGACGCGGACTTTTACGTCTTTTCCGGCCACAAGGTTTTTGCGCCGACCGGGATTGGCGCGCTGTACGGGAAGGCGCCGTTGCTCGAAGCCATGCCGCCCTGGCAGGGCGGCGGCCACATGATCAAGGACGTCCGCTTTGAGAAGACGACCTACCAGAACGCGCCCGAAAAATTTGAGGCCGGAACGCCGGACATCGCCGGGGTGGTTGGCCTTGGCGCCGCGATCGATTATCTTTTCCAAGTCGGAATTCCGGGAATTGCGGCTTATGAACATGCCCTGCTCGAATATGCCGCCCAGGCGCTGGCGACCATTCCGGGGCTCCGGCCCATCGGGACGGCCGGGAACAAGGCCTCGGTCCTGGCGTTTGTGATTCCCGGCTTGCCCAATGACAGTATCGCCCGCCATTTGGACAAGAATGGTATTGCGGTTCGCGCGGGACACCATTGTGCCCTGCCGGCCATCCGTCACTTCGGGTTGGAGAGCAGTGTTCGTCCGTCACTGGCATTTTACAACACCCGCGAGGAAGTGGACGCCTTGGTGTTGGCGTTGCGATCACTCAAGCGGAGTTGACGCCTTGAATTGGAAAACCCCGGCGGCCTTTGCGATTCCAGATTTTGGGGAGTTGCAGTTTGAAAGAATCGCGGTATGGTTTTGGGTGCCGAACGGTCGGGGAACGACCCGCAGGCTAACTGATTTATGACGAACCCACTTTTGGCGACGGAACCGGCCAGCCCGATATCGCAACGGGAAGCGCGACGCGACGCGGTGTGGATGGGGGAACTGGTCGACGAATCCGTGCCGGAACTGCTTCGCTCCTACCAGCAGGCCGGTGGCTTGAACAATCGGGCGGCGCACAACATGCCGTCCAAGGGCGCCGTCGGGCAGACCTGCGAGGAGCTGCTGCAAATCTTGTTTCCTGGTTTTCACGACACTGAGGCGGTGTACGAGGGGTCGCTGGATGAATTGACGGCGACCCGCCTGGCCGGCGTGATTGCGCGCCTGACCGATCAAGTGCGCAAAAGTGTTCGCATTGGCAATCCCCACAAACCCACCGGCCGGACCCCGCCGATCATCCGGAAATTCTGCCAGGCTCTGCCCGAAGTTCGCGAACTCCTGCGCACGGACATAGAAGCCGCCTTTAATGGCGATCCCGCCACGTTGCACCGTGAGGAAATCATTCTTTCCTATCCCTTCATTGAGGCCATCGCCATCCAAAGATTGGCTCACCGGCTTTACCTCTATGGTGCGCCGGTGGTGCCCCGCATGATGACCGAATGGGCGCATAGCCGCACCGGCATTGACATCCATCCCGGCGCCACTATTGGCACTCATTTCTTCATCGATCACGGGACGGGCGTCGTGATTGGTGAAACCTGCGAAATTGGCAACCACGTGAAACTCTATCACGGAGTGACGCTGGGCGCGCGCAGTTTTGTCAAAGACGAGTCCGGTCACATTGCCAAGGGCGGCAAACGCCACCCGGATGTGGAGGACAATGTCACGATTTATCCGAACTCAACCATTCTCGGCGGCGGAACGGTTATCGGCGCGAATTCAACCATTGGTGCCAACGTTTTCCTGATCCAAAGCGTGCCGGCAAACTCGCTGGTGGTCTATGAGGAGCAACAACTGGTCGTCCGCGACAAGCTCGCCAAGAAGAAAGCGGACTTCGACTGGACGATTTGAAGGCGGATGCGTCAGTATCTGCCACTATTGCTGCTCATGACGTGTTCGGGGCAGGCTGCCGATTTAATCAACGTTGACGCCGGAGTTATCCTGGTCACGAACGCCGTTCGCGTGGGCATCAATGAAAATTACCTGATGGATTCCGAGCGCAAACGATTGGTAGCGCCGCCGCGGACGACCCAGGCTGCCCTCCAAGAAATGGCGCCTCGTTTTATGCGTTATCCCGGAGGCGGCAAATCGCAATCCCAGTTTTGGTCGGTACCGCCTTGGACCAACTCGCAGCCTACCCTCTGCCTGACGGGCCCGGACTATTGGCCGGCGGACGACAGCGAGTTCACCGTTAATGATAAGGGCGCCTGGATCTCCCGCCAGGAGCCGTTGACATTTGATGAGTTCATGGCCAACTGCCAGGCCGTCGGCGCCCAGCCAAATATCGCGCTCTGTTACAGCGCGGCTTATGATGCGCTTTTTTCCGGCAAAGACGCGCGGCCGGCGCTTCAAGACGAAATTACCAATGCCGTTAGCTGGGTGCGCTACGCCAACATTACCAAAGGCTATCACGTCCAGTATTGGACTTTGGGGAATGAGACGGATGAAAACACCAATGGCAATCCGGGGGCGGCGCAATATGCCGCCGACGTGGCGGCGTTTTCCCAAGCTATGAAGGCGGTCGACCCGAAGATCAAGTTTTGCGCCAATGCCAGCCAAACCGCCACGCTCCAGACGATTCTCCAGCTCGCCACCACCAACGTCGACTGCATTGAGGTTCATGAATACCCGGTTTATAATTGGTCAAACCAATATAATTTTTTCTTGGAAAACACGACAACGAATCTGGGCCTGGCCAGCACCGCGGTTTGGGCGATTCAAACCATTCAGAAATTTGCGCCCGCCAGCGGCGTTCAGGTATTCCTCGGCGAGACCGCCGCGCACGATTACGGGAATGCGGGTTCCCGTTGGACAAATTACAACGATCTGGGCCACGCCATCGTCACATTCGAAATCTTCGGCGAGAACCTGCTTCTGCCGCAATTGCAATTCGCGGAATTTTGGAATACCCGCTGGATTGATGATGACCTTGAAAGCTCGAACACTTATGACAGTTTTGAGGCCCTTTCCTCGGGAAATGCGCTGAACCCGACCGGCCGCGCCCTGGCCATCTGGGGACAATTTCTCCAGCAACGGCTGGTGTCCGCCACGAGCACGGATAGGGTTCGGGCCTACGCGAGTTACAGACCCGGCACCAACCTGTTGACGGTTTTTCTGGAAAACAAGGATACCAACGCGCGCCCCACTGCCGTCACGCTTGCGAATTTTCCGGGTGTGGCGGCAGCAGAAACGTGGTCGTTCTACGGGCAGGGGCCGGGCGACCTTAATCCCACTTGGGCTAAACTGGCCGATGTGCCCGTGAGTTCGAACCAAATTAGACTGACCCTGGCGCCCGTTTCGATCACGGTGCTGGTGTTGCGAGGACCGCCGTTGCGCTTGAATGCCACGCTGGTTGGCAATAACCTGGTGCTATCATGGAGTGCGCCCGGCGCCAACTTGGAACAAGCCAATTTGATTGGCGGCCCCTGGACATCGGTTCCCGGAATTTCAAGCAATCCGGTCATGGAGACCGTTGGCTCGCCGGCGATCCGATACTTTCGGCTGCGGCAATGAGGTCCTCATCGTCGAGCATCGGTAAGGTCCTTCCCATGCTTCCGCTGGCGCTGCTGGTTTTAAGCACGGCCGGTTGCGGGACTTTTATGGCCAAGCGAATGGTGCAGGCGCCGAACACATACCCGAAATGGCTGGCGCCCAAGGCGCCGGTATTGCTGGGTTACAGCGCAAAATTTCTCACGAACTTCCCCAAACAATTTGTGAACGTGGGGCCGCCCTCCGCGCGACTATGTTATCGCGTGATTGAACCCGCCGATTATCGGCTGAAGGTTTCCTCCACCAACTGGTGGGAGCACGGTTGGGAACGGACGAAGTTCGAGTTTCAGGCGAATTTGCCCGCGCCAGCGAATCTCTGGACGTCGGCGCCTCGCGGCACCGTAGTTTTGCTGCATGGTTACGGCTTGGCCCAATTCTCCATGGCGCCTTGGGCTTTGGAGCTGGGCCAGGCCGGCTGGCGATGCGTGTTGGTTGATCTGCGCGGACACGGCAGATCTTCCGGCAGGCAGGTTTATTTCGGAATCCAGGAAGTGCGGGACTTGAGCCAGTTGCTCAATGAGTTGGCGCGGAACGGAAAGTTGAAAGAACCCGTGGCGGCGATGGGGGAATCGTATGGGGCGGCGACCGCATTGCGATGGAAGCCCGTTGAGCCGCGGGTTCAGATTTTGGTGGCGATTGCCCCTTACGCGGGATTGTCAAATAGCGTGATGAACGTTCGGGCTGAATTCGCAGCCTGGCTGCCCAAAATGTTTATCCAGGACGGATTGAAAAAGCTGCCCCTGGTGTTGGGAACCAGCGCCGCCGAGCTAAATACGACGACGATACTGGCCCGCAGTCCGATGACCGCGCTTTTTGTGGCCGGGACCGGGGACAAAATTACGCCGGTGGCGGACGTGGAAACATTGCGCGATTTGGCGGCGCCGGCCAGTGAAATAGTGGTCGTGCCGGGCGCCACGCATGAAACGGTGACTTATTACTTTTCCGAACTGGCCCCGCCAGTGTTAGCGTGGCTTTCAGAAAAAGGCGGATCGAAGGGCCTCACGAAGGGACTACCCGGAGTCGAAAAAAACCGTTGAACCTAAAAACGGCAGTTCAACTCCCTTAAACCAACATGGTGATTTCAGTTGCAACATCTCATGCGGTAGTTGTTTGTCACTTGGAAAGTGAACTGCGGAGCAGTTGGAACTTTATTAAGAGAAGCAGATTATGCATGGATTCCGCTTTCAACTGCCGTTTTTAGGTTGAAGCAAGGATTTCACCAGGAGAATAAGCCGCGCGGATCACGACAAAAGTTGTCCCGTTTTTTCCGCCCGAAACAAGCAAAACGGCGCTCGCGAGGGTAATATTCCTGACCGCCTAAACCATTTCACAATCAAATCCGCTGTTGTTGCAGGAATTCCCAGCCCAAATGTTCCTGGGGTAGTCGCTGGCCGGCCGAGATGATCCGCCGCGCCGGTTCGGCGAGTTCGCCCAGCCACTCGCACAGAGGGGATGGCCCGGGTTCACCGTCCCATGGCTGTCCTTTGCCCGAGCCGAGAATCAACAAGTGGCGGTAGCTCCACGCGTGCGGTTCAATGGCGGTCCACCCCAATTTTTGCGCGCGGGCGGATCCTATCTGTGGAATAAGCAGGCCTTGAGGATCGAGATCGCCGAAATAGAGCAATTTGCGCGGTCCGCCCAGTTCGTCAAAAATATCTTTAAAATAGCGAACGCCGTCGATAAAGCGGTTGCCGCAGCCGTAAACGACGGCCGAAAAAAGCCGTCTTTCATCATTCCAGCGGCAATAGGATTGCCACGTGGCCGCATTTTCAATAACGATGACGGGTTGCTGGGAGGCTGACGCCGGCCCGCGTTTCCAAGGCAACGGTTCGCCAACGATTTCGCAACGCAGATGCGTCCGGATGTCGAGGCGTTCGGAACGGAACAGGGCGCCCGCCAGAATGGCGTCCAATCTTTTCTCGTCGCCAAAGATTTGCAGGGAACGTTCCTTGATGGGAACGATGTCGCGTCCTTCCGTGCCGGCTTTGAGAAAATCGTTAAGCTGGCGTAGTTCCACCAACGGGACGTTTATGCGGGTGTCGCGAAGAAACGCCAAGTCAGGTTCCCAATTAAACTCGCGGATGAGGCGGATTTCTTCGTCCGAAGGCGGCACAAAGCCAAAACTTTCCCGCCACCGCGTTTCGGCCGCCAAAGGTATCACCACGCGGCCGATGAAGTGCGACTTGTAGCGCACGCTTATGATTTCAAGCCACCCTTCGGCGGCGAGCGACCTCGCATCGCGCTCGGCCTCAATGCGATCCACGGCGGATACCAATCGCGCATCCTCCAGCAGGTCTTCCCAACCGCGCGAAAAAGGACGCACGGCAGCCTCCGTTCGCGAGCCCCGCGCCCGCTGCCATTGCGCGAATAATTCGCAGGCGATTGGCAGTTGGGTTGGGTTCATCGTTTAGGACAACGCATCCATTGCCTCCGCCATGGTAGTCAGCAGCGGAATGTTATCGATCCGCGTCACATAGCCGTCGGCATCACGTTCAACTTCCTTCTGGCACATGATGACGGTTTGCGCGTGCGGCACCATCACGCCCAGCCGCTCGGGCGGAAACGCCATGATGAGCTGGAGTTGAAAGCTGCGGGCCAGTGCCAGGCAATCTTCAATGCCGTCACCGGAAAGTTTGGAGAAGGCCTCATCCATGACCACCAGTCCGAGTTGCTGCGATCGGGTGGAACCACGATCACCCCGGTCATAAACGCGGCGGAAGGCGGCCAGCATCGAAATGAAAAAAGGCGCCTGGTTTTCGCCGCCCGAGAGATTGCGGCCGCTGCGCCCCAGAGAAATCGGCGGGGCGTCCGGTTTGTCGGCGGGCACCATTTCCAGGTCGTAATGATGATAATTACGGTAATCGAGCAGCCGGAGCGCCCGGGAATCCTTGTTTTCGGAACTATCGACGGCGTCCATTAATTCCCGTTTGGCCCTCTCGACTTCGGCTCCCAGGAGCGGGTCCGTGATTTCCAGTCCCGCTCCGAGCAGCTGCCAGATCGCGCCGTAGCCGGCCGTGTCTTTCTTTTGGCTGATACGATAACGAAACTTGCCAATGGGCTGGCTTAAATAACGATCCAACAGACGAATCGTCTGCTGCGCCTCGGTTATGCGCCGGTTTAGTTCGTTCAGGACGCTTTCTTCGAGTCGGCGTTCCCAATCGCGTTTCCGATCCGCGGCAAGCTGCCGGGATGTCTCCAGCTCGATTGAATCAAGATCACGCAGGCGGTTGGTCCAGCGTTCGTTGCTTTCCTCGTCCGCTGGAAAATCATACTGATATTCCGGGTGGCGAAGATTTCCCCGCGCGTCCCGGGCATTGGCCAGGCTCTCCCGCTCGAACCTCCTTTGTCCGCGGGCTTCGACCGCCTTTTTGCCGGCCTCTTGGGCCAGCGACTGCGTTTTGTCAAAGCAATCCATCCATTTGGGAAATTGCGCCCGAAGCTGGTCGCGTTCGGCATTAAGCTCCGCGTCCACGATTCCCGCAAACCGGCGGCTCAATTCCACCCGATTCTTTGCGACTTCCAGCCGGAATTCTTCGGCGTCATTTTTTGCGCGCTCCCAAGCTTCGCGCTCTGGGCGCGTGGTCAGTTCGAATTTGTTTTTGCGCTCAATCAGCACCCCGATTTTTGAGGTTAACTCCTTCTGCTGTTTTTCCAGTTCGGCCAGCCGCTTCTGCCGCGCTTCGCGTTCCGGCGTTATCAAGAGCGCGATGGTTTCGCGAATGCGCCCCAGATGCGCTTCCCATTCGGGGAGTTGCGGCAGTTCGGACGCCCGCTCCGGCAAACTGCTTTCCGCCAGCCCGCCCTTTCTGCCGTGATCAAGCCAGGTCTGAACATCGGAAAGGCGCTGTTTTAAGGCTTCCAGGAAAGTGCGCGTCTCAGTTTGTTCCTTCTGTTTCGCCGAACGCATTCTTTCCAGGCCCTCGCGGCCCAGGGTCAGTTCCACGGATGCGGCGGGTTTGAGCCGGCGGCGCAGCGGGGTTTGTTTGTAAATGCCGTCAGGGGTAATGGCGCGGATGGCGCCGCATGTCTCCAGTTCCTCAATGGTTTCAACGCACTGCACTTCGCCGAGCAGATGCTCAACGTAGGCGCGCGCCACCGGATCGCTGACGTCAATTTTGCTAAATAAGGAGTTCTCACGAACTCCTCCGCGCACTTGGCGGGCCTCCGCCGGATTCAGCAATGATTCCGCGTCGCGGCCGGGCGGGGTTTTGCGCAGGATTTCAAGGGCCTCGCGGTAATCAGCCGTATCATTGACCACGAGCACCCACCGCTGGCCGCCGAGATATAGTTCGAGCGCGGGCCACCAGCGTTCCGCTGCCGGTTTCACTTCGATCAGACGTCCCAGTTGTTCCACGCGATCACCGAGTTTTTTGTGCAGGGCATCAAATAGCGGGAACGATCCCGGCATGCGCCTGGACTCCAACCGTTCCAGATCCTGAGCCAGTTGCTGCAGTCGGTTCAATGCGTTTTTGATTTCCTCTTCCAAGGGCCGCACCAACGCGCCCACGGAGGCCCAAAGTTCGTTGAAACGCCCCGCGAGCTTTTGCATCGCCGTGATCCGCTCGGTGTCATTGCCCGATCTCAAATCCGCGAGCCAG
>Ga0302140_10011724_pt1 | contig 10772 bp, 8 predicted proteins | sample I_Bog_E1_1_FD_202095 | JGI IMG/M metagenome (GOLD analysis project Ga0302140, IMG submission 202095) | Peat permafrost microbial communities from Stordalen Mire near Abisko, Sweden - I_Bog_E1_1 | ecosystem: Environmental > Terrestrial > Soil > Wetlands > Peat | place: Sweden: Abisko, Stordalen...
TAGGGAGAAGTGTTAATTTAGTCTCTAATAAAAATTATTAGTTCATTGATCGCAATCTTCTTATGACCAGCCTCGAGAATTTTTATGGGAAATACCCCTCCGGTCCAGATGAACTCACAAAAACCCTTTCACGGACTTACCAAATACTCAGCGTTCAAACTGATTCTCAGCAGCGACGATATGATGAGCTTCTACTTTTAGTAAAAACGCAGTTTAAATCTTAATGTTTTTCAATCTTTTTAAAGAAAAGCTCAAAGAAATTAGAACTAGACCATTCGGAGGATTTTCTGCTTTCAGTTCTCACTAATAACACTCATCTATTACCAGATGCCTTTCTAAAAAACTACGAGGATCTTAATTTTAACATTTCCCATAAAATAAACAACCCTCAGGAAGAATCACCAACTAATTCCCCGAAAGGAAAGCTAAGAAAATCTGCAGAATCCCAACAAAAGATCTCAGAACTGCATAGAAAATCACTAGAATTAAAGGATTTGAGGCTTCCAGATGGAAACACCATCAACAAATTGCTTTTTCAAGTCGATGCCTCTCAATTTCACTGGAGAAAAAAAGATCTGGCCTTGATTCAAAACTTCACATTCAAATGCTATCTTTCTTTAACTGAGGCTTTGTTTAGAGGAGCCGTTTTATTGGAGTTGTTTATGAATAAGATCAATGAATTCGAAACAGACAATGAATTGGATGAGTTCAGCGAGAAGTTTATGACTAAGATGTTGGGGTATCGTAAAGGGTTTGTGATAAAGAGAAAGAATTCAAGCGAAATCTTACCTTTAACTGGATTTGAAGTGAACAACGAATTCTTATTAAGTTCTCCTTTGGCGGAAGAAAAAATCTCTAGTTATAATAATCAGAATGAAAATTTGTTATCATCAAATAATAATAATAACATTGAAGTCTTAACTGATAGAAAGAAACATCGTGGTCTGAACCTATTAAATATGCAAGACACGAATGTAACTAATGTCAGTGTTCAAATCTCTCTAAACCAAGCTCCTAATAACCCACCTAAAATCAGCTCTGTTACCAATAACAACATCAACAACCCACCCAATAACAATAACCTCAATAATATCATTAAAAATATATCTTTGCTCAATGAAATCGAACTTTATGTGCCTTTGGGCTTGAGTGAATTGATTCAAGTGTTCTTGCAGGTGTTTCCGGATAAAGAATTCATGGAAATCGCGGAAGAATGGGCTCGAGGGATCAAAAAAGATAAGACCACTTCTCATTTCCAGAGCAAAGAGAACCTTTTGCAATATTTGAACTCTATCAAAGCGCAATTTCCCAACGAAGAACCAAAACAACAAGCCTTGAAAACCTTAGAAAACATGATAGTTCTCAAGGAAGAGGCCCTGAAGATCGAGATGCAGAGAATAAAGGAAATGATGGAATTATATGGTGATTTCATCCGTATTTTCAACCGAAGACTTGAAGAAAGGAATCTCACTTCAAACAGACATTCTCCATTTCATCATAGAACCACTTCTAAGGAAAACACCTCCGAATTCGTGAAGAAAGCACTCAAAGACAAATGCATAAACCTTATTAATAGGAAATTAGAAAATGATGGGAAGGACGATCTAATAGATAATAGAGAGAGAGCATTAGAAAGCCCACAGAAAAAAGATTCAAAGGATTTAGTAGTTTTAGAGAAAAAAGGACTAGATGAGATCAAGAAAGATATCAATGATTTGTGTTATAGTTTGAATAATAATAATGCGAATAATTTTGATTTCTTCATGGGGAGCAAGAATAACAATGAACATAATAACATCAGCATGTCATCCTCAAAAAATCAAAGACAAAAGCCAGGCTCCCAGGGCTCAAATCGATCACATTTCAAGACTTATTATCAAAATAATAATGTGGTTGTTAATAATAATGCTGTTGGGAATGGAAATAACCAGAAAAAAACAATTTTGAAGAAAAGTTCAACGATGAAATTCGAACATCAAGAAAACAATAACGAGGAAGAAGAAGCAGTTAATTATTAATAAATTATTGATTGTTTTAAGGAATGTCTAAAAATATGACAAATAGGATTCCTTTGAAATTGAGAGAAAAAATTTCAAAATAGAAGAGGAAAAAAATGAAATTGAAAGAAACAAACCTGTCATTATTAAGAAAATGGATAATGGCTATGAGAAATACGCATCCAAACCCAATGAAGAGTTCAAAAAGATAATAGAAAACCAGAAAATTGTTCATAAGCTCATTAATCGTAATTTTAAATTTTACTTACATTTTTTTTAAATTTTTTAATTTTTTAATTTTTTCATCGTTTTTCCTTTGATTTTGGTTTCATTAATTTTTTACAATTTTTAACATTTTTTATTCATTAAAAATTTGTATTTTATAATAAAAAATTCATTATTTTTTTAATTTTACTATTTTTTTCCCCCAAAAAATAGTGCAAAATAGAAACTCTCCCTTGGAGGTGAAACCCTTTGTCTTCAAAGGTAGTTTGACCCCTAGCAACCTCCCGCGTAAAATCACAAATACCAATCTGAATTTGAATTCCTACGATATAAAGCTCAACAGCAACACAATCCCTGATTTTAAAGACAAAGAAGACCCTCCAGTTCGTCAAAAAATGATAAAAAACACTTTTGAAAACCATTTCAAATCCAAATTCAATCAAAAACGCAACATAATTGATAAAAAACTAAATAAATCAAATCATGATGAACGGATAAGGACTAATAAGAATACTCTTAACAATATGAATCATATAACAAATGAAAGGAGAACTGTGACGAGCATGAGTACTAGATTTCAGAAAAACATTAGGAAAAATATAAATAGTGATAATGTCAACTCAATTCTATCAATTCCTTATTTGAATAACAATCCTCATAGTGTCACTAATGTTGCTTTTAATAATAATAGAAAGAATTTTATCAATTTGGGGTTTAATAATATGAACGTCTTCAATAACCCAGGGATGTATGTATCCTTACCATTCCTGATGGAAAACAGGGGGGAACTCATGATGTCACGCAATTTGCTTGTGGATCAATTGAAGTTAGAGTAAGGCCGATGTGTTTGTGCTAAAATAAAGATTTTTAATTCTTAAAGTAAAGAGGCCAGAACATAATACATATACATAAATGATAACTAATGATTATTCTTTTTAAAATTTCTTATAAATATAAAAAATATATATATATTTGATGAATTTGATCAGTTATACATCAAAATGTAAAATAAATTTAAAGAAATGAGCAAAAACAACAACTCCTCTTAATTCTCAAAGAAACATAAAATTTCTGAACTAATTTATTTCACAAAAAAAAACGAAAATAAACTTACCTTCCCAAACAAATAAATCAAAAATTCAAGTTCCAATTTATTTCTTTTAGTTCTTTTTAAATTTCCAACATTTTTCCTATGGAACCATATATGTCCCCTTCTTTGCAATCCAACCCTTCTCTTTCCACTGCCTCTCTTCCCCCAGACCTTGAAGCCCCTTCTGATTCCAACTTCAAAGTCTACGTTCGCACCCGACCATTGACCGCAAAAGAACTTTCCACTGAAGGTTCTTCTAAAAAACGTTTGAACATTATCAAGAAGCATGAAAACATAGTCCTTTTTTATCCCCCCCTCCCCCCCCCATAAAAAAAAACTTGATTTTATAGGTTTTCATAATGGACCCCGACTCTGACCTTGATCATGATCCCATAACCTCCATTTCAAAAAAGGACCGATCCTACACATTCAGTGATGTTTTCGATTCCAATTATAGTAATGAATCAGTGTATGCGAATCTAATGCCTATCCCTCCGAAATTGATTTCTGGCATAAATTGCACGATTTTCGCATACGGAATGACAGGAGCCGGTAAATCACATACCATGTTTGGCCTTCCAGACTCAGACCCCGGATTGAACTTCCGTCTTTTGGACGATCTAATCAATACCATGAAGAAATCCAATAGCATTAGCAGCTACAATCTCAAAGTGAGTTACTTAGAGATTTATAATGAACAGATCAGAGATTTATTGGTGCCTAACAGTCCTAATCTATTGATTTTCGAAGATCCTATCAGAGGGTTTCTCGTGTCTGACCTATCGGAATATGATGTATGTGATAGCCAGGATCTCAGAAAATACATCACACAAGGAAATCAAAGAAGGACAATGGCCACGACAGGTGCCAACCAATTTTCCTCAAGATCACACGCAATTTTGCAGGTTTTTATAGAGATCACAAAAGATAACAACCCCAACAACAGATTCCAAAGCAAATTGAATTTAATTGATTTGGCTGGGTCAGAAAGAGCTGCGGCAACTGATAATCGGGGCTTACGAATGAAAGAAAGTGCCAATATTAATCGCAGCCTCATGACCCTTGGCCTCTGTATTAACATCCTCAGTGACACCAATAAAAAAGGGGTGTTCGTGCCATATCGTGACAGCAAATTAACAAAGCTCCTAAAGGATTCTTTGGGTGGCAATACGATGACTTTTATGATAGCTTGTGTATCTCCTTTTGGTGGAGCATATGAAGAGACTATAAATACATTGAAATATGCCTCGAAAGCCAAGAACATCACCAAGAAAGTAACTAGAAACATTGTGGAGGTCGAAATGAATGTCGCTCAATATAAGAAAATCGTCGAGGATCTAAAAAAGGAGATTAAAGATCTTCGGAAGGAATTAGAAGTTAAGACCAAAGATAATAATAAAGGAAGCATTAATACTTTGAGCAACATAGGCGGCCTCACCTTAGATGAAAGACAGAGAGAAAGGTTATTTGAAGAGATCGGTGAGAGCATTTTCCAGAATCTGCAAGAGAATTGGGAAGTTCAACAAAGTGTCAACGAGCTTAATGAATTACAAAGCCAAAACGAGGAAAGATTGCGAAGTTTATTAGAGATCAACGGAGGGAATAAAGAAGGATTAGAACATGAGATCAAGGGATTAAAGCTGATCATGGAAAACAACGAAAAGGTGAAGAGAGGATTGGAGTTTTCTTTAATGACGAATCAAGCGGAGAAGAAGTCACTGCAAGAATATCTGCGGAATTTCAATAAAGAAGAACGTGGCCTTGATAAGGATGGAGGGGATAGCAGTCAAAAGATGCGTGAAATGGAAATGGAAATGGAGATGATGAGAAGGAAATTGGCTGAGAAGGACCTTCTAATCGAGAAAAACAATAAATTGCTGGAAATTTTGAAGAGGAATCATGAAAGATCTAGTAATTTCTCACCACAATTCTACCCTCTGCCACATCATATGGGTTCCAAGGGGTCATTGAGTTTTTTCCCTAATAATAAGAAAACAATTTCGGGGTTCACTGAGCCGAAGACAAATCTAATAAACCCGATAAAAATCCCAGAAAGCAAATTTTTCATTGATCAGAACAATACAAAGCTTAGTGATAGGTCTCATAAGAAGAATCCATTGATTCCACAACGATTCCTTAATGATAATGCGATGATAAATCAAATAACTAACCATAATAATATCACCACTAATGACACCAGTATTATGAGAGGCTATGGTTGTGAAGAGGAGAAAAAGGAAGAGAATTCGATGTCAATGAATCCGTAAGAGAATTCTTTAATAATTTTTTTTATTTAATAGTAGAACCTCAATCAGCACTATAAACCAATCCTTGACCCCACAACATCCCCATATTCATGTTCTACAGGCCAATAATAATAATAATATCAGCCATAGTCAAAACATCAACAACAACTCAACATTGCTTTGTTTGAATAAATCGACGAATTCCGAAAGTCCCACGAAATACTCCCATCAAAAAATCAACATTTCTCTTGATAACCAATTAAAGTTGATCCCATCAAAGCGTGATAGTCCAATCAAACCTACTAAGAAGATTTCCTCAATAGAAACATCAGCAAATAACACCAACACTATAACTTCCTCAGGCAATAGCAACAACAACGGGCTTATAATCAATGTGATACTCAAAGGAAACAATGAGCAGGCTATTGTTCGGAAAAAGTCTAATAAAGACATTGTTCTTGATTATAATAACAATCAGAATACTAATACGGAAAGCAGCAGCAAGAACAAAGAATCGATAAAATTGAATATTAATAAAGGAAGTAGCAGTACCACCAACAAATACTTCAAAAAGATGGCTGTGAACGTGAGTTATGATAATATTTCACAACAGAAGAAATCAGAAATCCCTTTGATGAAAGCCAATCTCACAAATAAACAAATGGTTTTTAGCAAGAATCTACCCAATTCGGCATTTATTAACCTCAAAACACCTAATAATCTTAATAACAATAATAACAATAACGGAGTTAATGGCATTAGCAAAGAGATTAGCAATATTAATAAAACAACTGGCAATTCGAGTACTAGCAATAAGAACAATAAATTCAACAATAATATCCTCAGCACTACCTCAATGTTAAAAAAAGACACCAGAATCAGTGTAAACATTAAAAACCTCGATCGAGCTCGAGATAATTATAAGAATTTCAAAGAGAAATTAGGCAAAATGCAACAGAACATTTCTCAGGAAACTCTTAACGATTCCATGAAGAAATCCATCCAAGGACTCCTCACTGATTATGCGCAAAATCAATATATGCTCAGTGCAACTGACCAGAATTTCGTGAAAAAACTCAAAGATCTCATAAATTTCAATTCGAATATCAATAATAACACCAACAATAACAATGCAACTTACACGAAAAATCCAAGAATTGAGAATATGATTTATGAGAAAGGCTTGGAGGAAAAAACGAGGTCTAATAGTGTGATAGTTTTTGATACAAGGGGTCAAAACAAAGAAGAAAGCAAAAAAAATGAAGAGGAAATTTTGCTCTTATTGAATAATAAGAAATTTGGAAGATTGTCGAATGATAGAATCAACAGCGCTCATCATAAAAGCAGCATGATGTATAATGAACGAGGCTTGTAAATAATATAATTTTATAATTTTTTTTTAACTATTATTAAAAATTGTTTATTTGGATAAATGCACATATATTACATGGAAGATGGTTCGACAGCTTCGTTCAAACAAAGACAACACAACAGGACTCGATCGTGGACCCCAATATGAACCCGGGGATAGAGGAAGACGAAGGAGGAAGCAAAGGGTCAGGAGAGTTTTATGAGAATTAATTAATAAAATTATGAGTAGTTATATGTTTCACTTTTTTTGGAAAAGGCCCTTCTTTCTTTTAATAATAACTCCATTTTTTCGAATGTTTGATTTAATTATAATATAAGCAGTAAAAAACATATTTTCTTTGAAATTTTGATATTTTTCAGATATAATTATTTTTATTTAATTTTTTCATCATTTCAAAGAAATCAAAGGCAATATAATTTTTATAACTCAAACTCTTCTAATGAAATTCCAATTACCGTAATTATTTTATTATTATGTCTATAAAAACCATGAACAAACTCAATTCTCTCTTTGAAATTATTGATATTTTTCATATATAATTTTTTAATTTAATTTTTTCATAATTTCTCAAAATTATCAAAGAAATAAAAGGCAACATATTTTTATAACTCAAACTCTTCTTTTGACATTCCAATTAATTATTTTATTATTATTATTTCTCTAAAAAACCATGAGCAAACTGAATTCTCTAGTACTTCATACTCACACCTCTCCTTCAATTTTTTTAGAGCAATAACTACAACCCTGACAAAGATCGCAAAAACGCCTTGACCAACATCCTCATAAAAACCGAGCCCCGGACTGAAGATGATGTGGTTTATTTGGAAAACTACTTGAAGAAGTATTTCACGCAGGGGTTAAGTGAAATCAAGGGGAAAGTGGATCAAGATCAATGGAAAAAGGTCGATTTTTAATATTTTCCATAATAATTGTTCTGATATTCATTTTGGGGGTTAGTTACTTTTTTCGATGAAATATCAATGCCTTGAAAAAGAATATGTGTTCAAGGAAAAAGAACTATTTGAGACGAATTTTTATTTCGTGTTGTCGGGTTTGAAATTAAATCATCATCCAAAAGTTTTCTAATAAACTTTTAAAATAAAAGGGAAGGTGGAATTGACAGGCAAAAACATCATCGATAAAAAAGGTAATTTTTTTTCCATGTTTAATATTTTCTCAAATACTTTTTTTTTAGAAGTCCCAATCGAAAGTTTCGACGCCCTCAAAACCATCATCATCAAAGAATCCCTTTTAAAAACCATGAAGTACTCTCTCTCTCTAAATATTTTTTCCCCTACACATTTCCTATAAAATTAATTAAAATCAAGGGCATTTTCATTATTTTCCCCTATGGCCTCTGAAATCCTTACGCTAAGTCGCAAATGCTTTGATGATTTCACAAAAGTAATTCAAAAAAACAAATAAAATGCCTAAAATATTTTTTTCCAATTCAAGGAAGAAAACACTGTCGTGAAGCAACAACGTCAAAAAGCCCTCGAGAAGAATTTTTCCAAGTTGAAAAAATCCGACAACAAAGATGAATTCCTCAAATATTTCAAACCCAAAGAATACCCCCTAGGTTATATCCTGACCACTACTACTTCCGGCAGTATGGATTTATTCGTGATCTCTAAAGGCCGGGTCTTGATTTTCCTTCCTAATCCCAATAAATTCCTCCCAGATTACCCTAGACCCTTTTTGATACTATCGATTCTTGAAAAAAGCAGCACTTTCAATGAGAATTTCGTGCTATTTGACAAAGATGCGAATTTCGGATCGATTATCATTGAAGAGGGTTCTGAGATCCTTAGCATTGATAAGAGTAATTTGATGCTGGTGACCGATGAGGATTCTTTAAACTCTTTGCGAGCCAATTATCAGGCGAAAGAGCGATTGATTAAGACTCTTATTGATAAGTTTTCAACATTGTCAATAGACGATGTCCTCAAACAACAGGAGGACCTTTGTCTTCATTATAAACTCAATATGAAGGATGTTGAGACTATGGTATCTAAATCCATTTCAGCAGGGAAGATCCTGACGACCAGCGCTATCAAAGATAAAGAGAAAAACCTTGAGAAGTTCAATCAGGCATTTAATAAGCCAGTGGATCTAAGCAATTGTGGGCCAAATATGCCAGGGACGAATAGATTGGCCCCTGCTAAAATGAATGGATTTACCAGAGAACAAGTGTTGGCAATGAATAGTTTAAAGAAATACGCTGGACCTGCTAATCCGAACGCTAACAATATTACTAATGCTAAGCCTCAAGAAAATGACGTGAATAGTATTAAAGATAGACTTTTGAATGAGGAGAAGAAGAATGTGGAAGGAGGACTGAGTAAATTGTCTATTGGGGAGAAAAAAAACCTCAATAAAATTCTTTTGGAACCTGAAGAAAGGAAGGCCAATGAGAAAGGGATCAATTTGAGCAAGTTCCAACAAAGCAATGAAGACCTTTTGAAGAAGCTGAACCTGACGAATGAAAATGTGGTGAAGGAGAAAATTAAAGAAAAAGAAGATAAAAGCAAAAATGCGGTCAAAATCATAAAAAAACTACCGAGCACTGATAAGAACATCATCGAAGTGGACAACACGAGGATCAATTTGTTGTTATTGGAGAATAAGAAATGATTTTTTTTTTTGCCGAATTTAATTTTTTTGTTTTCAAGCGTTTTTTTTTAATTTGCTTGAAAAAAATGAAAAAATGAAAAAATTTCCTGGAATCAAAAAACCAAACCGAATCTTTAAAATCGTGCCCCGAAAAAGATTTTAGCAAATTATATTTAAAATATAATCTTTAACAATCAGCTCCCTTTCCATCCAAAAATGGTCAAGAAATACTCCAGAGAGCCCCCCGTTCTCGGCAAAGGTTCGCCTTACCCTCTTTCCTCCCATAATTTCCTTCCCAATAGCTTGCAAAGCATCCGGCGCAGACCTGCGTGTGCATTATAAAAACACATTGGAAACTGCAAATGTCCTTAAGGGCATGCATTTAAAGAAAGCCGTTCAATACCTAAAGGACGTGCTCGCTCACAGAAGATGTGTCCCCTACAGAAAATTCACAGGGCATGTGGGACGTACCGGACAAGCCATAGAATTCGGTGTGGTTCAAGGTAGATGGCCCGAAAAATCAGTCAAAGTTGTCTTGGGCATCCTCCAAAATCTTGAGGCCAACGCTAATGTAATAAAAATGTTTAGATTTTTATAACTCATAGAAATGAATTAAAGGTCAAGGGACTTGATGTCGAAAAATTGGTGCTCAATCATGTTCAAGTCAATAAAGCACAGGCTGGCAGAAGAAGAACCTATAGAGCTCATGGGCGAATCAACCGTAAGATTTGTTAAAAAATGTAATAGATTTGTTGTGTAGCTTATTTGAACTTCCCTTGCCATGTGGAGATTTGGGCCACCGTGAAGGAGGAAGATGTCAAGAAGGAGAAGAATAAGGAAAGCAAGGCAGTCGTCAAACTGTCCAGAAAACAAATTGCCAAAAAAAGATTGCCGGTCGGACATTAAGAATATTTAGTTTATTGTTTTGAGAACCAGATTGAAAGAAATTAAATACATAAAAAACATTTTTTGGGACTTGATCGTTTTAAAAAATTTTCATTTTTTAAAAATTTTTTCCGAATGGACCAAATTTTTTATTTGGTGTTTTTTTGATTTGAAAAAACTAATTTCATAAAAAAAAAAGAATAAAAAACAAGGTCAAATTTTTCAAGATAACAAATTTCACTAAGATCGAAGAACAAGTAAAAAAGAATTAATTTAATTAAAAGAAGAAAATAACCTGAATTTTGCTAATTATTTTTTTTAAAACATTTTTTAATTAAAAAAAT
>Ga0302140_10011725_pt1 | contig 10772 bp, 8 predicted proteins | sample I_Bog_E1_1_FD_202095 | JGI IMG/M metagenome (GOLD analysis project Ga0302140, IMG submission 202095) | Peat permafrost microbial communities from Stordalen Mire near Abisko, Sweden - I_Bog_E1_1 | ecosystem: Environmental > Terrestrial > Soil > Wetlands > Peat | place: Sweden: Abisko, Stordalen...
ATTTTGGCGATTGACCTGGTCCCTCTATGGGCTCAGATCAGCGACAGTTGCGGTCACCTTATTCTCCTTGAGCCCGATGATGTTGGAGCTCGGAACCAGCGGCCATCAGATTCTCCCTGCGTTCGCGCTTTTTGCCGCGGGTTCGCTTTGTCTTCTCTCGACTGTGAAAGGCGCGCCGCGCTTGCCCCTTGCCCTCCTGGGCTTCTTTCTTCTTCTTTTAGCATTGGTAACGCGGGCAGAGATTGTGTTGGGCTTCCCCTTCCTCGCATTGGCACGCGCCGACCTTCGATCCCTGCCGCGATTCCTGAAGTCTGCCGCAGTCCGCAGCATTGTTCCGGCCATCGCATTCGCAACCTTCCTGCTCGTCAAGCATTTTTACGTCGAAAAAACACATGGGACAAACAGCTTGTCCTCCTTCCTCGGGCATGACTTGATCGTTACCAGAATTCCGGTTGGTGGACTTTCGATTCTGGTCGGTTGCGGCATCGCAACGACAATCGTGGGGCTGCTTGCCGCTGTTCTGGCCGTCAGAAGAGCAGTCGCTGCGCCGCCTCGATCCCAGGTGCGCATCGGCCTGGGTCAGACCGCCATCGGTCCTCTCTCCCTGATCATTCCGCCACTGATCTTCTGGATCGCGATCCCACTTCCGGTGCGTCACTTCATCCTGCTGTTGGCGGGCATGTCGTGGCTGGTCGCATGGCTTCTATCGACAGGTCTGCGCTCGCGACCTCTCGCCATTTATGGGCTTGTCGCAGCCATTGTTTTTGCCAATCAAGCGCTGGGAGCACTCACCGCACCCTTTATTCTGCGCCATATACCGAATAAATTCATTGCCCTGCCCGGCGACCAGCACCTCTTGCCGTTTGGACTTCCCGTCGGGTCGGCATGGAGCTACCATCGCACCTACGAAGGAGAACTCCTGCGAACCGATCGATTCGCAGAGCAGATCCGCAACTCCTGCGAGCCAAATCTCCTGGTGCTGACCAATCGAGAACAACAGATCTTGTCGATCCTTTACCACCCCGACGCAGCATGGGATTTCAAGGAAGGCAGGATCGGCAAGTTTCCTACCTGGGAGACGCCGGTCGGGGGCCGAAGAGTAATCGTCCTCTCGGAACTGGGAGCCTGGCCCGAAGACGCAGTGGCTGCAGCCTTGGCTGATCCGGCCGTGCGCGACTTCAAGATTGAACTCGATCCTCGCGCGATCCTTGCGCTGCCCCATGCGGCCATCCCGCCCGACCGAGTGGCGAATTTGAGCTGCACCCGCGCGGGTGCGGGATGATCGACGCTCTCAGCGCCACCAATCCGACCGCAGCTCGTCGCTGGCAACCACCTCGCGCGGAGCACCGGGGGTTGGGGACCACAGCTTGAGCCCTTCCACATCGAAGACGGCCTCAATGGGCTGCTTCCAGTGGTGCAGCGCAAGATCGAAAAGCCCCCAATGAATGGGCATCAGCAAACCCTTTCCGCCCAGGGCGCGAAAGCTGCGCACCGCACCCTCCGGTCCCATATGAAGGTCGGCCCACAACGGGTTGGCGGCGCCAATCTCCAGCATGGTCACGTCGAACGGCCCAAACTTCTCGCCAATCTCCTGGAATCCGTCCCACTCCCCGGAATCTGCGCCAAAGTAGACGCGGTGTTTTGGCCCGGCAAGCGCAAACGACGCCCACAGGGTCTCGAACCGATTGAAGAGGCTCCGCCCGGAGAAGTGGCGGGTGGGCAACGCCGTAATCGTGAGAGCATCCACGGTCACACTCTGCGTCCAATCCAGCTCCGTGCAGCGATCGGCGCGCACTCCAAGGCTCAAAAGGATTTTGCCCACGCCCAAAGGTGTAATCCAACGCGCATCCGGCTGGCACCGCGCCAGTTCCGCAATCGTCTTCGCGCCCAAATGGTCATAGTGATCGTGAGAGATCAAGATGGCATCGACGGGCGGCAGGTCCGCCAGTGCCAAGGTCGGGGCAAAGAATCGCTGTGGACCGCTCCATTGCATCGGAGACGCACGCTGCTCCCAGATCGGATCGATCAGAACCCGCGCGCCATCCATCTCGACCAGGGAAGAAGAGTGCCCAAACCACGTAATGCGCAGTCCGGATGCGGGCGGTGTCGCATACGCGCTTACGTCGGTCACGAACGGTCCAAGCGGTGCAGTGGGCATTCGCTTTGCGGCACCGAAGAAAAAGTCGGGCCCCACCTTGAACATCAGGGAGATTCCGCCGACCTTGGTCGGGACAGGATTCAGGAATCGCTTCCCGTCCCGCTTGGCTTGCATAATTGGCATGCGTATTCGATGCCAGTGTCTGCCAGGCGATTCGTGCTCTGCCCCAAAAGTGCCACTATCCTCGGCTCAGTCGCGACCAGCACGGAGCGTGGACCAAGCTCAGACGGGGATAAAGGGCCTCCCGCTTCGCCCTAAGCGTGCGGCAACCTCGTTCTCACCCTGTGCAATTGTGAGCAGATTCCCTGTGGGGCGGGGTTCTATCTTGGAGAAACTCGATCAGAACTGCGGCAACAGAAATGCCGAAAGCTGCAGAAAAACTGGTTACAAAGAGCCGAGGGTATTCAGATGTCAGCGAAGGAAGAGAATCACAAAGTTGGCGTAGCCCCAGATGTTGACGAAAGTGCCCTTGCACCCGGCGACGAAGAAAAGATCTGTGGGAGCAAGCCGGAATGCGAGAAGGAGGAAGTTGAGGAACTGCAGGCCGAAGACCCCGGAAACCAGGGCTCTTGATCGCAAGGCATGATACGCGCAGCAATGCTTCCCCTTTTCCCAAGCGAATCGCAGTGTCCTTCCGCGCCGCCGGGTGAGCGCTCCTCTCTTTATACGTTCTCCCCATCAGGGCGAGAGCCTTCCGTATAGGACGCCTTGCCCAGCCTCGTCTACCTGACTCGCCGATCGAACGGACTGCAACCGCAAACACGGACTTTCACCCGCCTCTCCAGGCGCAAAATGCCGCACCTCGCCCCACTCGACCTCGCCCGCAAAAGGGGAACCCCCCGGAGCAAGTTTTGCCATCTTTATGCGCTAACATTTCCAGCCCTTTGGGTGTGGGCATATACTGACGCTCTCGACCTCCAATTTCTTGACCGGATGGTTTCTTCGGCCATGGGGGTTTGAAGTTGCAGATCCGGTGTATCCGCAGGTTGCGGATGCCTCAACGAAACGGATATAGAATCCGTAGTTCTCCAGACCTTAGCCAAGAGAACGAGTAGCGGAGGCTGACCATGGAAGTGGAGTTCACCGCCCGAAAAGTGAAGGTCCCCAAGGCGCTGCGTACGCGGGCCGAAGAGGGATTGCAACGTATCGCCCAGATTATGGGCAAAACCGCTCATGCCAGCATCATCTTTGCTGAGCAACGGCATCTTCAAATCGTAGAACTGACCGTCACCGCCCGGTCGGGGACCATTGTCGCCACCGGCAAGGCAGCTACCCAGAACAAGGCCTTGAAGGAGGCCATCGAGCACGCCGAAAATCAGGCACTCCGATCCCGCGATCGCAATTTGGAAAGCAAGCGCCTGCCCAAGGAAGAGAAGATCCTGGCCGAGCCCATTGTGGCCCGCGTCAAGGCGCGTGCCACTCAACCCAAAGAGCCCGTCGTGGCAACAAAGGCCGTGAGTGCCAAGAAGCGAACCGCGATTGCTGTGCGCTCCGCACCCACTCGAGCCACCGTAGTGGAGCCCCACGTCATCCAAAGTGCCCAGGTGGTCGCCCGCAAGCCGTTAACCATCGAAGAAGCCGTCAAGGAAGCAGAGTCCAGCGACCGCGATCTGCTGGTCTTTCGCAATCCTGATGGGGACCTGTTTGTGCTTCACCGCCGCCGCGATGGCGAGATGGAACTGCTGGAAATCCCATAGAACAAAGACCTCCTGCTCGTTCCGCTTCCCTCTCGGGCAGCCCCGAAGAGGGGGGCGGAACGCCGGGCGGAGCCCGACAGCGGGAACGAGTTCGGTCCCTTTCCCTGGATTTGCACAAAACCGAGTGCCCTCTCCGACTTCGGAAGGCCGCATGTGCTCCCATTTTGCTCGCGAACCATTTTTTGAGAAAATATCTCCGAACGGGTCAGGCGAGTTAACCTGTTTAGGGGATAGTGTTTCGTCTACACGCCCCTTACCATTTGGGAAAGGTCACTTACAACTTCAATTCGGATTCTGGGTTGAGGGGTTTTCGACACTGGAGTGCAAAAAACGCCCGATCAGGCGCAAAACGCACCCAGCAAGTTGACGAAGACTGGCCCAGTGGACGATAGAGTTGGAACGGGAATGTGCAAATCCGCCGGTCGCAGCATCTTCCTGGAGCAAGATTGACTTGAACCTTCCGGAAACCCTGGAATCCGTGCAGCAAAGGGCCGCTCTTGATGGCCTCCCCGTTCTGGTCTTTCTGGAGCGCGCGGGGATTCTTGTCCATGCCAATGCGGAAGCCCGCCAGATGCTGGGGAGTGCCGACGATCCCTGGGTTCCCCGTCCGGTAGAGGACGTCCTTTGGGGGCTGTTTTCCGGCATGGCCGACCCCAAGACCCTGCTGCTTCATTCCCAGCACAGCCGTTCCTTTCATGCCACTCTCCCCATCCAAAGCGGGCGATTGGTTGGCGTCGAGGGGACCTATAGCGTCCTGAATCCGCAACTGAAAGAAGCGGTCATCGTCGCCTTCCCGAGCGAACGAGGCCAGACGCCCAAAGCTCGCATCATGGAAGACGTGCTGGCCTGCATTCCCGAGGCTGTGGCCATTGTGCACGACAACCATGTCATCTTCACCAATCCAGCGTTTTCGCACATGTTCGGCTACTCCGCCGAGGAGACCAGCGGCAAGGATCTGCGCCGGTTCATGGTGCCGGATACGCGCCAGCATGAGATCCCCATGTTGGAGAAAGCGATGGAGCACGGCGGAAACGTCTCCATCGAGACCGTGCGCACCAGCAAGTCAGGCAGTTTGGTCGATGTGGCCCTGGTTGTCGCTCCTCTTGTCCTCAATGCCGCGAGCGTTGGATTCGTGGTCACTTATCGCGACATTGCCGAGACCAAGCAGGTAGAGGCCAAGCTGCAGCATGATGCCATGCACGACATGCTCACCGGCCTGCCCAACCGAGCGCTCTTTCTCGACCGCCTGACCCATGCATTCACTCGTCGTGCGCGCCGCTCGGATCAAAGCTGTGGCGTCCTGTTTGTGGACCTTGACCACTTCAAAGAGGTCAATGACAACATGGGCCACGCTGCCGGAGATGCCTTTCTGGTCACCGTAGCCGAACGCCTGTCCAGCGCTGTGCGCCCTCAGGACACGGCCGCACGTCTTGGTGGGGACGAGTTTGCCATCCTGGTGGAAAACATCGCGTCGGTTGCCGATCTGGAAGTGGTGGCCAGCCGCGCCTTGGCCGGGCTACAGCGGCCAATCGATGTTTACGGACACCCCATTCAGCCCGGTGCCAGCATTGGCGCCGCGATTGCCGGCCCGGACCACGTCGCTCCGGAGTCCCTGATTCGCGATGCAGACTTTGCCATGTACCGCGCCAAGCAGGAAGGCGGCAACCGGGTTGAGGTCTTCGACAAGAACCTCAAAATCCAGGTCACCAGCCAGCAAGAGCGCGAGCGGGAACTGCGTCAGGCACTCGACAAACGTGAATACGAAATCTGGTACCAGCCCATCTATCGCATGCAAACCGGAAAGCTGGAAGCCTTCGAGTCGCAATTGCGTTGGCGACGCCAGAGTGGCGTCGTGGAAAGCTTCAACGAGTTGCTTTCCGTGGCCGAGGAAACCGGACTTTCAATCTCCATTGGCCGGGAAACCGTGGAGTCCACTTGCCGTCAGTTGCGCGGTTGGGCAGTCGCCCTGCCGGAGTCCGACCTTACCCTGACCGTCAACCTGTCGCAGCGCCAGTTCTTTCATCCCGAGATGGTCGTGCAGCTGAAGCGGGCCTTGGCTGTCAGTGGAGTGGATCCCGCGCGCATGATGTTCGAGGTCTCCGAGACCACCCTCAATGAGAATCAGGATGCGGCAGTGTCCATCCTGCAGCGCATGGTCGACTGCAATGTGCGCATAGCCCTTGATAACTTCGGTTCCTCGCTGGCCCCCCTTAACCAGTTGGTGAGGTTGCCCATCGACGTGGTCAAGCTGGACCCGTCGCTTACCGCTTCTGCCCCCGCAAAAGGCCGGAAATCTGCCGTGCTTGAATCCGTGATCGAGTTAGGCCGTAAGCTGGGGATCCAGATAGTAGCCCAGGGAATCGAGTCGGAAGCGCAGCTGGATGCACTCTGCCGCATGGGCTGCGAATTGGGCCAGGGCCAGTTGTTGGGGGAAGCACTGGATCATACCCGCGCACGCCAGCTCGCCGTCCTTGGGCATTGGTCGCTTCAGTCCAACTGCTAGGACAGTGATCGTATGCATCGCCTCAGCAGATGGGTGCACCATGTCCCCGATTCTGGGACCTGAGAGGGCACAAATCCAAACGGTAAAAAAGAATACGAAGAAACCAAACTTCCAGTGTCCCAGGGATTCTCATCCAACTTCCAAGCAACCTGATGGCCTGGGCGATTCAGATGCAGCATCTCTGGGACACACCAGCTTCTGCCCGCATTCACCCGTGCACCACGAAGTCTTCTGACGCATCAAACTCCATCCCAAGGCATTGGCCCACCGCAGGTGGTAGCATGAGCGCATGACGCTACCCGATTCGGCGCCGCTATCGACTTCATTGCAAGCGGCAGCCGCACATGCTGACAATTCTGCCGCACCAGCCAGGGAACTGGTGATCGTCACAGGGATTTCGGGTGCTGGAAAAGCATCCGCGCTCAGGGCTTTTGAGGATCTGGGCTTCCATGCCGTGGACAACCTCCCGCTCGAACTGCTGCTCAGTTTTGCCGGCCTCATCGTAAAGGCTGCCGAGCATGAGCGCGCGGTTATCGTCGTGGATATTCGCGAAGGAAAGACCCTCGACCGCCTTCCCCAGATTCTGAAGCGGGTCAAGAAACTGATTCCTACCCGCGTCGTTTTTCTGGACTGTCAGGATGCCGTGCTGGTGCGCCGCTATTCCGAAACCCGGCGTCCCCATCCGCTGAGCCAGATGGAAACCGTCTCCCGGTCCATCGTTGAGGAACGGCAGCTGCTGGACCCGATTCGCAACGTGGCCGATACCTTGATCGACACCTCGAACTTCAATGTTCATGAGTTGCGCGCCCACATCCAATCCCGCTTTGGCCTGGAGGAAAAGAGCAAGCGGTTGCTTGTTTCATGCCTCAGCTTTGGATTCAAAAATGGCGTGCCTCTGGACGCGGATATGGTCTTCGATGTGCGTTTCCTGCCGAATCCGCACTTCGTGCCCGAGTTCCGCAAGCGCACCGGCCTGGACCCCAAGGTCGCGGACTATGTGCGCGGGTTCCCTCAGACGGAAGAGTTTCTGGACCGAGTGACGGACCTGATGCTCTATCTGCTTCCGCATTATGTTGAAGAGGGCAAGAGTTATCTGACCGTGGCCTTCGGCTGTACCGGCGGCCAGCATCGCAGTGTGATGATGGCGGAAGAGATGAGTGTGCGACTTGCCAAGGCCGGCTACCAGGTGAAGGCACTGCATCGGGATGTGCCGCGCTAAGGCAGCGACCGCTGGATCTTGTAGTCCCCCCATGAGTCCGGGTGCCCCAGGCCTCGCTTTTGAGACCTGGGAAACCACAAATCCATCGCTCACTTTCAAGCGCACTCCATCTCGCTCCGGGTCTCAATTACGGGCGATCATAGAAGCGGAAGAACAGCGAGGGCTTGGCCACCGGTTCGGCTCGGGCCACCAGCTCAGCCACCTGCGTATCGCTGAGCGGTGTGAATTCGCGGGCGTGCTGCACGTTCTCTTCGAGTTGGGAGATGTTGTCGCAGCCCACGATAATCGTGCTGACCGGACGGGACAGCGCATAGAAGACCGCCTCGCGCATGGTCAGCGTGCCGGACCGGTTGGTCTGGAAAGTCATGCCTTCCCAGCTATGCTTTTGCTCTTCGATCGGCGGCGGAGTCCAGGAGGACAGCAGGCGGCTGCGACCGGGAATCTTCATGCCGATGATGCCCATCTGCTTTTCCACAGCCAGGGGCAGCAACTCTGCGTTGAAGCTGTAGTGGTGCGGATCGGCCGCATTGATGGCCATCAGCACTGTATCGAAGGGATGGCGCTTGATGCATTCCATCAGAGACTCGGGCCGGTAATGGCCGGTGATGCCGAGGTGGCGAACCACCTTCTGTTGTTGCATCTCGAGCAGGGCTTCCATGGCTCCGCCCTTGGCAAATATTTGATTCACGTCAAACATGGTGCCGATGTCATGCAGCTGCCAAAGATCGATGTGATCGGTCTGCAAGAGCTGCAGCGACTTCTCGATCATGCGCATGGAATCGTCCCGCGTCCGCTCCTTGGTCTTGGTTGCCAGAAAGGCTTCGTTGCGCCGCTTGGCCATCACTTTGCCGACATACTGCTCGCTCCAGCGCTCAGGCCCGCCATAGATGGACGAGGTGTCGATGTAGTTGACGCCCAGGTCCAGTGCCCGCTCGATGATGGGAACAGCTACGTCGAAGTTGTTGCCGCGCTCCAGTGCTGCCTGGCCGCCCAGCGAAAAGACGCCCACCTTGTACCCGGTTCTTCCCAGGTTGCGGGTGGGCATGGCGGCTGGAGTTCTGGGGTTGACGGGGAGGCTGGGGAAGGCCTTCTTCGGGGTGTCGGCTGCCAGCGCGGACGGGGCCAGCAGCGCTGCTGTAACCGCACCGCCAACCTTCAAAAAATCACGACGACCCGGCATGCGGGCTGTATCCGAAAGGTTCTCATCCATTTTGATCTCCTCGGGAAGGTGTTGGAAGTGCGATGTGCCCAACGCTCATTTCCCGCTGCAACGACTGGCCCATGATAAACCTCTGGGACAAGCGCAGGGAAGTCGAATCGACGTCCACACAAACGTTTGACTTTGCCCGTCCGCCCCACTGGAGTCAGCATGTCCCACCCGCTGTACCACGAGGACGGGACTATAGCGAAACCAAAGTAGTTGTATCCCGAAGGCACGACACTCAAGTCGACGCGACCAACAGGGAGCGGCGACCCTGAACACCGTCTGTCAGGCCACAGGGACTTTGGTTTCGCTCTAGCCTTCGATGCTTCCGTTGGAAGCCGCAAACCAGGCATCGAGTTCCAGGGCCGGAGCAAACGGAATCACATGATGCCCCTCGGCAAGACTGCGCAACTGGTGATTCTTCACAAACTGCTTCGGTCCGCCGTTAGAGAGAACCTTGACCAGGATTTCGGCGGCTATTTCCGCGGTAGCGACCAGCATGATTGCCTCGTCAAGAGTGGTCCCTGCGGCAAAGATGCCATGGGCTGGCCATATCGCAAGCCGATGTCTACGCATCGAGTTCGCAGCCGCCGCACCAATGGCATCCGATTCCGGCGATGCGGCTGGCATCACACCAACGCCATCCGGACAGGATTTTAGGCACTCGGGACTCATCTCCCAGAGTGCCCGGGTCACCACTGCCGGAGATAGCTCCAGAAGGGATGCCAGCAGGCTCAGATTGGCCGGATCGCAGCGAAGCATAACCCGGTTCGCCCCCAACGTAGCTTGCTGCCTAAGATCCTGGGTCCGCAAATGCGACGACAGATGCGAAAGCGTTATCCGCTTGGGTTCTCCCCAAAGTGTTTTGAAGGAATCCCCCTCGGGACTTACACGCAAGAGACATTGAGACTCTTCCGGCGGTAATTGCATGCCCAGGGAGTTATCCGAGGCCGAGAACAAGTAATATTGGCCGCCTACGCCAGGGATCTTGTTCCCGATCGGCAGTCTCTGCCCGGCAACCAGCAAGTCCTGATAGGGTTCAATGTCTTCATAGAGCAGGCGAAGGCTGATGCTTCCCTGCCGCTCTCCCCATCCTTTTCGGCCTATCTCGGACGTGGCTTTCGCCATTCCTCTGACAAACCAGGACCGCCCGACCGAAGTTAGCATGCTCTTCCCCTGATCTTTCTGAATACTTAGTTGTCGCATTGAAGGGGCTTGGGAAGCAAGCACCTTCTGCATTCAGATTATTAACAGCTTTCTTAACAGACGAGGTAGGAACTGACTAACTCCGGCAAAGGCAATGACGCAGCTGAGACTTAGTATCCCTGAAACACACAGGCCGCACCCCCCGGGGGGACGCGGCCTGTGTGCTGAGGTTGAGTTGTTCGTTCGCCGGGAGAATTAGTCGCCCGCGACGGGTTCCTTTTGCTCGACGGGCTTGGCCGGGGCGATGGAACCCAGGCTTACCAGCCCTTCGACCGGCTTTTCGCCCAGAACGTGCTCGCGATAAAGCTTGGCCATCTTGGCGTTCTCGGCTTCCGTCTTCAGCTTTTCGTCGCGCGCCCGAATCTTCTCTTCGCGCTGGTTCTTGGCAATGCCCAGCTCGTCGAGGGTGTGGTTCGCTTCCGCGTTGACGTTGGCCATGTTGAGGGTCAGGTCATGGCCCACATGCGCCATGTTGACCTTCTTGCCGCCGGCGAAGATCTCGTGACGGCCATGCTCCTCGTACCACTTGGTCAGAGTCGCCGTCATATGCATCTTCTCGATGATGTTGCGCCATCCGATGCCGGTGTTATAGGCGCAGAAGCTGATTTCGCCTTCTTGCGTGGCGTAGGGGATGATGCACTGCTCGGTACGGCGGAAGTCGTAGTTGAACAGATCCTGGAACCACATGCCGGCGATGAACAGGAAGTTCCAACGATCGGCGCGGCGCTTCTTGATGTCGTCCATGGTGCGGTCGCCGGTGACCTTGCCGTAATCCTTGCCGGTGG
>Ga0302140_10011734_pt1 | contig 10768 bp, 8 predicted proteins | sample I_Bog_E1_1_FD_202095 | JGI IMG/M metagenome (GOLD analysis project Ga0302140, IMG submission 202095) | Peat permafrost microbial communities from Stordalen Mire near Abisko, Sweden - I_Bog_E1_1 | ecosystem: Environmental > Terrestrial > Soil > Wetlands > Peat | place: Sweden: Abisko, Stordalen...
GCCCGCTACCCACCTGGGACGACGTCGCCTGGTTGCGAGCGCAGTGGGACGGTCCGTTCATGGTGAAGGGCGTCGGGCGCATCGACGACGCGAAGCGCGTTGTTGACCTAGGCGCAACTGCCTTGTCAGTCTCCAATCACGGCGGCAACAACCTTGACGGCACGCCGGCGCCGATCCGCATGCTGCCAGGAATCGCTGACGCGGTCGGTGATCAGGTCGAGGTGTTGCTCGACGGCGGCGTGCGTCGCGGTAGTGACGTCGTAAAGGCCCTCGCGCTGGGCGCGCGTGCGGTCATGATCGGGCGCGCTTATCTCTGGGGACTCGCCGCTAATGGACAAGCTGGCGTGGAGAACGTGCTCGACGTGTTGCGAAGTGGCATTGATTCGACACTCCTTGGTCTTGGCAAGTCGAACATCACTGAACTTGGTCGCGACGACGTCGTGGCGCCGCCGGACTTCTTTCGAAGGCTGGGCGGATGAACCGGGTGGCGATCGTCACGGGCGCGGCGCGCGGCATCGGTGCCGCCACCGTGGACGCGTTGGTCAATGACGGCTATCACGTCGTCGCGGTCGATCGATGCCGCGACATTCCTGAGGTTCCTTACGCGATGGCGACACCAGCGGAACTCGAGTCGGTCGTCGCTCGCCACGGTGACGCCGTGCTCGCACTCGTCGGTGACGTGCGTAGCGCGACCGACATGCAGTTAGCTGTTGAGACCGCGACACGACATTTCGGCCGATTGGACGCAGTCGTCGCGAGTGCGGGCGTCATCGCGGCGGGCGCGCCGTTATGGGAGATCTCTGACGCCGCGTGGGATGCGGTCTGGTCGGTGAACGTGCTCGGCACGCGCCGACTCATTGAAGCCGCCGCACCGACGCTGATCGCCAACGGCCGTGACGCGAACAGCCGGATCGTGGCCGTCGCCTCGGCCGCGGGAAGCACCGGGCTCTACCATTTGGCGGCGTACTCGGCGGCCAAGCACGCGGTCGTGGGGCTCATCCGGGGCGTCGCGATGGACCTCGCCGAACATGGCGTGACGGCGAACGCGGTGAGCCCTGGCTCGACCAGAACCGCGATACTGAAGGCTTCTGCCGAGGTGTACGGCCTCGACAGTGAAGAGGAGTTCGCGAAGAGTCAGCCGATTGGCCGACTGCTCGAACCGAGCGAGATCGCCGCCTCCATCGTGTGGTTGTGTTCGCCCGCGGCTTCAGCCATCACCGGAGCCGATATTGCGGTTGACGGCGGCATGACTATCGCCTAGCCCGCGACATTTTTGGAGCCGCGGCACCACGTAGTTGCCTCGAGCGGAGTAGGTGAGCGTTGGTCCACTCTTCCGTGAAAGTTCTAGAATTATGACCGGCGAAGTTCGAATTATGCGCGGATCGAGCTTCGATGCAACTGTGAGATGGTGCCCATCTCACAAAGGAATAGATGATCGCTCGGTTGCTTGGACGAACCCAAAATCGGGACCTAAGACCTCACCCGATCTAGAAATCAGTAATTGACGCAAACCTAACGTGCGGTTCGTGAATACATTCCTTGCAGGTATATCAACCCTGTCACTCGCACGTTGGCAGTTCGCAATAACGACGGTCTTCCACTTCTTGTTCGTTCCCCTCACCATTGGTCTGGGCTTGTTGGTGGCGATCCTTCAGACGGCGTTCTATCGGACGGGTGACCTCGCGTACGACCGGATGACGAAGTTCTTCGGGAAGTTATTCCTCGTCAACTTCGCCATCGGTGTTGTCACGGGTATCGTCCAGGAGTTCCAGTTCGGCATGGACTGGTCTCGCTATTCGACCTTCGTGGGCAATATCTTTGGTGCGCCCCTCGCCATCGAAGGACTGCTCGCCTTCTTCATGGAGTCGACGTTCCTCGGTATCTGGATATTTGGTCGAGGGCGCGTGAGCAAACGCGTGCACCTGGCCTCGATTTGGCTCGCCAGTCTCGGCACCATATTGTCGGCGGCGTTCATCGTGGCGGCGAACTCCTGGATGCAGCATCCCGTTGGCTACGCGATAGACCACGCGACCGGCCAAGCGGTCATGACCAACTTCTGGGCCGTGATGACCAACTCGACCTTCATCGCGGCCTATGGGCACGTGCTCGCCGCTGCGTTCCTCACGGGCGCGGTGTTCATGCTGGGCATTGCCGCCTATCACCTGCGCAAGGGCAACGACCTCGCGGGATTCGACAAGGCCGCTCGCGTTGCGATGGTCGTGACGGTACTCATGGCGATCTTCACGATGTTCCTGGGCGACAACCAAGCCAAGGAGATGGAAGTCCAGCAGCCCATGAAGATGGCAGCCGCTGAGGCGCTTTACAACACCCAAAGTGGTGCCAGCTTCTCGCTGCTCACGATTGGCAACCTGAAGGACAACGCCGTCTTCCAGGTTCGCGTGCCACATATATTGAGCGTGCTCGCCACCAATACCTGGGACGGCAAGGTCAAAGGCATCAACCAGCTCCAGAAGGAAGCGACCAAGAAATTTGGCGCCGGTAGCTACGTGCCGGTCATCTGGCTCTGCTACTGGTCGTTTCGCATCATGGTCGGACTCGGCATCCTGCTGTTCTTCCTCGGGGCCATAGCGCTCTGGCTCATCCGCAAGCGCCGTCTGGAGAAGTCACCGAGATTCCTGCGCTTCGCCACCTGGATGATCGCGGCACCCTTTATCGCGAACACCTTTGGCTGGATCTTCACCGAGGTTGGTCGTCAGCCCTGGGTCGTCTACGGCCTCTTGAGCACCTCCAAGGCCGTCACCCTCATCTCGCCCGGTTACGTCGCGACGAGTCTCATCGGCTTCACCGCGATCTACACGTTGTTGGCGATCATCGAGATCGGACTCATGTTCCGAATCGCCAAGGTTCCACCCGCCATTGAAACGCCAGCCGAGGCTGAGCGCGTTCCTGAACTCATCTACTAGGAGGACGTATCGTGCTCGCCTCACTCACTACTTCACCGAGCGGTCTCGAACAGCTCTGGTTCACCTTGATCGGTGTCCTCTGGTTGGGTTACTTCTTCCTCGAGGGCTTCGACTTCGGCGTGGGAACCCTCATGCCTTTCGTCTCGAAGGACGACCTCGATCGTCGCGTGGTGATCAACACCATCGGACCAGTGTGGGACGGCAACGAGGTGTGGCTGCTCACCGCGGGTGGTGCCACCTTTGCCGCATTCCCACTCTGGTACGCCACGGTCTTCAGCGGCTTCTATTTGGCCCTCTTTCTCGTGCTCGCCGCGTTGATCTTTCGCGGTATGGCCTTCGAATTCCGCGACAAGCGCGAAGAGCCCCGCTGGCAGTTCTGGTGGGACCAGGCGATCTTCTGGGGTTCGGCCCTCCCGGCGCTGTTGTGGGGTGTGGCCTTCGCCGACTTCATCCACGGCGTGCCCCTGGCGGCAAACGCCACCTGGACGGGGAACTTCTTCGACCTCGTGAAGCCCTACGCGTTGGTCGGAGGTCTCGCCACGCTGTCGTTGTTCACGCTGCACGGTGCGACGTACCTCGGCCTCAAGACCGAAGGCGACGTGCGCGTGCGCGCCCGGGCGATTGCGATGCGCCTCGCGCCGGTCACCTTTGTCATCGTCCTGGCGTTCCTCGCCTGGACCTACCAGACCGCGCACACGATCCACCACGAAGGACTCGTCCCGCCACTGCTGCCGATAGTTGGTCTGTTGGCGCTCGCCGCGGTGGGTTGGCTCGTACGAGACCACCTCGAGGGTTGGGCTTTCATCGCCACCGCGCTCACGATTCTCGCCTTGTTTACAACGATGTTCCTGAACCTGTATCCCAACGTGCTCGTCTCGTCGGTGAGTGCGCACTTTGACCTCACGATGGTGGCGAGTGCCTCGCACCGTTACACCCTCGAGGTGATGAGTTGGGTCGCGCTGATCTTCACGCCGTTCGTTCTGCTCTATCAGAGTTGGACGTACTGGATCTTCAAGAAGCGCGTCGGTCGCCCGGGTTCAGCCAACGACGCGCCCAAGAGGAAAATCAAGGCCTAATGAGTAGGGCCGAACGGCCATCGGCCCTCCTCCGCCGCCTGCGCCGTACGTCGCCGTTGGTCCAACATGCCTTGGTGGTCGCGGTCACCCTCGGGCTTCTGAGCACGATCGCCGTCATTGGTCAGGCGCTCGCGTTGGCGTCGCTGTTGGGCGGTCTGTTCCATAACGCGCACGAAGGTCTTCGCCAGGACCTGACGTTGTTCCTCGGTGCCACGATCCTTCGCGTGGCGGCGGTGACTTTGGCCGAACCCGTCACTTCGCGAATCGCCAGTCCCGTGCGTCGCGACCTGCGGCGTCGAGCCCTGGACCAGGTCCTCATGTCGGGTCCCATGGGCAGCGTCGACGCCACGGTCCAACTCTGCACACGAGGCGTCGACGCGATCGAGAGCTACATCGCCAAGTACGTGCCGTCACTGGTCCTGGCGACGTTGGCGCCCGTGCTGCTGCTCGGGTGGCTCGCGACCCACGACCTGTGGAGTGCTGGCATCGTGTTCGCGAGCGTGTTGTTGTTACCGGTCTTCATGGTGCTCCTCGGACTCGAGGCGAAGGAGAAGATGGAGGCGCGCTGGCACGACCAGCAGCGACTCGCCGGTTACTTCGGCGACGTCGTACGCGGCATGACGGTCCTCAAGTCCTTTAACCGTTCCCGCGACGCCCTGGTCAACCTGGACGAAGTGGGCGACGCCCTGCAGCGAACGACGATGGGGACCCTTCGCGTGGCCTTCCTGTCGAGTTTCGCGCTCGAACTGCTCTCCTCGCTCGCGACCGCGCTCGTGGCCCTGGTGTTGGGGTTACGACTACTCAACGGTTCACTGGGTCTTTCGACCGCGCTCGCGGTGTTGTTGCTCACGCCCGAAGTCTTCTTACCGCTGCGGCGCTCCGCGTCACAGTTCCACGCGTCAGCGAACGGCATCGCCGCGGCGACTGATCTGCTCAGCTCACTGGTGAGTCGATCGGCGAAGAGCGGTGTGGCGCCATTGAGGGCGCCGTCGATCGAACTGCGTGACGTCGTCCTTCACCACGCGTCGCGCCGCGGCGACACGGCGTCACCGCTCAACGCTTCGATTGAAGCGGGTTCGCTGGTCACCGTCCTTGGACCGTCGGGCTCGGGCAAGTCCACGTTGCTTCGCGTGCTGTGCGGCCTTCGCGAACCGCTTTCGGGCACGGTCCTGGTGAACGGCGAGGACTTGGCGACCATTGACCGCTCGTCGTGGCGCCGCTGTGTGGCGTGGCTCCCGCAAGATCCCACGTTGCCCGGGGCCAGTGTGCGCGAGGTGGTCCAGATGGGAGAGCGCGCCATTAGCGACCGGGCTATCGAGGAGGCGATGTGCGACGTGGGTCTCGAGCTCGAACTCGATCAGCCTCTCGGTGAGGGTGCGCAGGAACTCTCGGCGGGCGAGCGGCGCCGTCTGGCGCTCGTGCGCTGCATCGTGCGCCGGCCGCTGCTACTCGTGCTCGACGAACCGACCTCGCACCTGGACCCCGCGAGCGCGTCGCTGGTCGCCGCGGCGATTACTCGTCTCACCATGACCCGCGTCGTCGCGACGCACCGGCCCCTCGACGCGGACCAGAGCATCGTGGTCGCACCGTGGGTGCTCGCGTGAAGAACAAGGGCGTGCTCGTTCGCGCGTTGGGTGAGGAGCAAGCGCCCATCCGTCACGCGGTGCTCGCGGGTCTCCTGGTGAGCCTCTCCACGATTGGCCTCAGTGGGACCTCGGCGTGGCTCATTGTTCGAGCCGCCCAAGAGCCCGCGATACTCTCGCTCACCGTGCCGATGGGGCTCGTGCAGTTATTCGCCCTCGCCAAGGCCGCCGGACGCTACCTCGAGCGCACCCAGACCCACCGAGCGGCACTCGGGGTTATGGGTCACGTTCGTGCGAGCGTGGCCCGTTTGCTCGAACCGCTCGTTCCCGCTGGACTCGGACCACGTAGTTCGGACGTGGTGGACGTCGTGGTACGAGACGTCGACCGAGTCCAGGATCTGCTCACGGCCGTGGCGGGTCCGCTGCTCACCAGTGCCGTCGCGGGCGTGGTGACCGTCGCAATCACCGCGGCCATTGTTCCGCTCTCGGCGTTGAGTCTTCTGGTCGCGTTGGTACTGACGGCAGCGGTCTTGCCCTGGGCGGCGGCGCGCCTGGGCTACCGGAGCGAAGTGGAGATCGACGCAGTTCGCGCTGGCATGGTCGGACTGTTCGACCGCGTGAGCCAGGGGGGCGACGAGTACGTGATGGCGGGCGCCGCCGAGAGCCTCGGTGAAGAACTGGCCGAGCTCGAACGACGCTATGACCGGGCGAACTTTCGTCGCACGTTGCTCATGGGCGTGATCAGTGGACTAACGACGTTGGTCTCAGGGCTCTGTGTCGTGACGACCGTGCTCGTGAGCGCCCTCGGCCTTCGCTCGGGCCACTTGGCGCCCGCTCTTCTCGCGGTGCCGGCACTGCTGAGTGTCACGGTCTTAGAACTCGAGGGTGGTGTCGCGCCGATGCTGGTGGGTCTGCGCGGTGACCGGGCGGCACTCGCGCGACTCGAGGCACTCGCCGACGTGGGCGCGCCGGTCACCGAACCCGACGTAGGGGGCCTGTTCGACACGGCGTCGGCGAGTCTGCGAGCGAGCAATGTCGGAGCGACGTTCGCGGACACGGTCGCGCTGCGCGACGTGTCGTTCGAGCTGCGCCGCGGTGACGTAGTGGCACTCAGTGGTCCAAGTGGCGGAGGCAAGACGACGTTCGCTCGTCTCCTGGCGAAATTCCTCGATCCCCGAGAGGGCGTGCTTCAAGTGGGGGGCGCGGATTATGCGACCCTGCGCTCAGAACAAGTCCGTCAGGTCGTTGGCTTCGCTGACGATGCCCCTCACGTCTTTGCGACGACGCTCGCGGGGAACCTGCGCATCGCGAATCCTCACGCCAGCGACGACGAACTGGTCGTGGCCCTTGACGGGGCCGGGTTGCGCGCGCTATTGGCTTCGATGCCCGAAGGTCTCGACACGAAGCTCGGAGGCGCCACGACCGGACTCTCGGGTGGCGAACAACGGCGCCTCGGGGTGGCGCGTGAACTGCTGGTACGGCGCCCGATCATCATCTTTGACGAACCAACCGAAGGACTCGACGAGGAGACGGCGAGCTTGGTGATGGACCGGATCGTCGCCGCGTTCGGCGAGGGCGCGGTGCTCGTCATCTCACACCGCGACGCGGACTACGTGCACGCGACTCGACGGGCGGTCATCGCGAACGGGCAACTGCGCGAACTGGTCGTTACCGGCGTTTCTTGAGCAACCTGGTCGCTGCGCGCGCTAGCGATCGTGCGGTAAGGTCGTAAGTGCCTCGCGGCAGCGAAGTTGGTGTGATTCCAACGCTGTCCCGCAACTGTAAGTGGCCTTCGAATGAAGACCACGTAGCCAGGTCGCCTTCTGCGAGGAGATGTGAAAGACAGCTCTCGAGGTAAGGAGCGGTCGTTCGGATATCCATCCGTCGCCCATCCACTTCGACGGAAAGGAGATATCCATGTTCAAGTCCCTACGCCTGATTCTCGCATTCGCGGTGGGAGTTCTCGCCCTGCCCCTGGTCGGTGTCGCTCTCGCCGGAGCGGCGCCGCCCCCCGGGTGCGTGGTCTCGCTCTCACCCACGGCGACCGAGACACTCTTCGCCATCGGGGCCGGACACCAGGTTCAGGCCGTCGACTCCGATTCGGACTATCCCACCAAGGGACTACCGAAGAAACGAATCAACGCGCTCGATCCCAGCGTCGAAGGGGTGCTTGGTATCTGCAAGCAGACCGCGTCGTATCCAACGACCAAGCCCGACCTCGTGGTCATCTCCTATGACGCGAACGACATCCAACAAAAGCTCACCAGCCTCGGCGTGAAGGTCGTGGACCAGGACGCCCCTTCGACGCTCGCGGGCGCGTACGGACAGATCGAGCAGCTGGGTGCCTTGACCGGGCACGTGAAATCAGCCGACGCGCTCGTCGTGTCCCTGAAGAAGACCATCAACGCGGACATCGCGTCAGTACCCGCGCACCCGAACAAGAAGGTCACCGTGTACTACGAAGTTGGCACGAATCCGTACTACTCGCTCACGAGCGACACGTTCGTGGGTTCGTTGATGAAGTCGCTGGGACTGGTGAACATCGCCGACGGTGATTCGACCAGTGCCGACGCGGGCTACCCGCAACTGTCGGCTGAGTACATCGCCAGCGCGAATCCCAAGTTGATCTTGCTCGCCGGTGACGCGAGTGTCGCGAGTGTGGCGAAGAGGACGGCCTTTAACAAGATCAGCGCCGTGCTCGATCACCACGTGATAGAGCTCAATGCCGACATCGCTTCGCGCTGGGGACCGCGTCTGGGCATCTTGATGAATCAGTTGACCAAGGCCGTTCGAAGCGTGCTCGCCGACCAGAAACTCTGGTCCAAGTCCGAGTGAGCGCGGGCCCTCCGACCGAACAACGCGTGGCGATCGTCACGGGAGTCACGGTGGTGGGTCTCGTTGTCGCCATGCTGTGCGGATTGGTGGTGGGCCCCACGTCGATAGGAACATGGCGGGTACTGGGCGACGTCTTGAGCCACGTGGGCATTGGCCACAGCACCTTGACAGGTTTGCAATCGACGATCGTCTGGCAGTTGCGCGCCCCGCGCATGGTGCTCGGCCTGCTTGCGGGCGCCATGCTCGCCGTAGCGGGTGGCACGTACCAGGGCGTCTTTCGTAATCCCCTCGCCGACCCGTATCTGCTCGGCGTCGCCGCCGGCGCGGGTCTGGGCGCCACGATCGCCATCGTCGACGTCGGATCGGGACTCTCGACACCCGCCTGGACCCCGTTGCTCGCGTTCGGGGGTGCCATGGTGGCGGTCGCGTGCACGTGGCTTATAGGCGGCAAGGGACTGCGATCGAACGCGGCGACCTTGATACTCGCGGGCGTCGCGGTGTCGGCGCTGCTCACGAGTATGCAGACGTTTCTCCAGCAGCAGTCGTCAGCGAACTCGATCACCCACGTCTACTTGTGGCTTCTCGGATCGCTGGCGAGTGCGGACTGGTCGTCGGTACTTCTGGTGATTCCCTACGTTGGAATCTGCATACTCATCTGCGTGCTCTCGGGCCGGGCACTCGACGCGATGAGCGTGGGTGAGGACGAATCGCGGTCCCTAGGCGTGCGGGTTCGACAAGTTCGTCTCATCGTGATCGCCGCCTCCTCGCTCGGCACCGCGGCGATCGTCTCGGCGGTGGGGCTCATCGGATTCGTCGGCATCATCGTGCCCCACATCGTTCGTCTCCTCGTGGGCACCTCGTATCGAAGGATTCTGCCGATCTCGGTGCTCTTTGGCGCCGCGTTCCTCGTCTTTTGCGACACCATCGCGCGAACGGTGATGGCGCCCTCCGAGTTACCACTCGGCGTCGTCACCGCGGTCATCGGCGCACCGGTGTTCGTGGTGATCCTCAGTCTTCGTCGGGCCAGTGTGCGATGAGTTGGGTCGACGTGGAACACGTGAGCGTGAAGGTGGGCGCGGCGACCTTGATCTCGGACATCACGCTCGGGGTCGAACCGGGCACGTGGTGCACGATCATTGGACCCAATGGCGCAGGCAAGACGACCTTGGTTGAGGCGGTCGCGGGACTTCGGCGCATCGCGAGCGGGACAGTTCAGATCGCCGGCCAGTCAATCAGTGCGCTCAACGAGCGAGAGCGGGCGCGACTGGTTTCCCTGGTGCCCCAGCACCCCCAGGTGCCCGCGGGAATGACGGTGCACGACTACGTCGCACTTGGTCGCGTTGCCTATCACGGAGTTCTACGAGCCCCCAGTGCGGGGGACAAGCGAGTGGTCAACGAGGTGCTCGAGCGACTGTCGCTCGCGAGCTTCGCGCAGCGAGACGTCGCGACACTGTCGGGAGGCGAACGCCAGCGCATGGTCCTCGCTCGGGCCCTCGCCCAGTCGACGATGGTCATCGTGCTCGACGAGCCCACGACCGGGCTCGACCTTCGCCACCAAATGGACTTGCTGGAGTTGTTGAAGAAGGAGGTCGCTGAGTGCGGCTTGACCATCATCGCGACGTTGCACGACCTTACTCTCGCGGGCCAGTTCGCCGATCGCCTGGTGCTCCTTGACCAAGGAGTGGTGGTCATCGACGGCGCGGCGCGTGACGTCATTCGCAGCCACGAACTCTCAGATCACTATGGCATGAACCTGCGCGTCATCGACGTCGATGGAAGCGACGTCATCGTCCCTGTTCGCAACTGAGAAAGCGCCGGCGTGCTTGGCGCTTTCTCTTCTTTACCACTGGGTACGTGAACGCAGTGTGTTCGGACGACGCCAGTGCACGACTTCTCTTCGATTCGAGCCCTTTGTCCCAATCCAATAGACTTGACCAAAGCGACGAAGGGAATACCGTGCGGCGCACGCGAATCGTAGCCACCATCGGGCCGGCCTCAGACAGTGATGAAGTCCTCCTCGACTTGGTGAAAGCCGGGGTGGATGTGTTCCGGCTTTCCTTTGCCCACGGCGACATACCGTCGTGCATTGACCGACTGCGTAGGGTCCGCGCCCTCGCCCCAGACCTCGCGATCATGGTCGACATTCCCGGTCCCAAGATTCGTGCGGGATCCTTCGGCACTACGCCCGTGGTCCTTGGAATCGGTGACGACGTCGAACTCATTGAGGGCTTCGGCGAGAGTTCCACGGCTTCGACAATCTACGTCGAGCGTGAGGACATCCTCGAACAACTGAAACCGGGTGATCGCATCCACATCGGCGACGGTGGCGTCTCTCTGCAAGTCGTTACAT
>Ga0302140_10011735_pt1 | contig 10768 bp, 12 predicted proteins | sample I_Bog_E1_1_FD_202095 | JGI IMG/M metagenome (GOLD analysis project Ga0302140, IMG submission 202095) | Peat permafrost microbial communities from Stordalen Mire near Abisko, Sweden - I_Bog_E1_1 | ecosystem: Environmental > Terrestrial > Soil > Wetlands > Peat | place: Sweden: Abisko, Stordalen...
CCAATCCCGCAATGACGGCTTCGAGAGCTGGTTCTCGTCCGTCCCCATCCCGGTCGACCAGAAGCATCCGCTCTACGATCGCCTGCGAGCGCTGCAAAACCAACACATGCCCATTCCCGAGGCATCTACCGACGATCCACGCGATCTGCCAATCGACGCGGCGCTGCCGACGCTTCGGCAATGGCCCACACAATCAGGCTGAATCCCAGGGTGAACAGCAACCAAACGAAAATCAGATCAGGTTCGTGGCTCCATCGGCTCAAGCTCACGTGGAAAACGGTTTTGCCGTCGAGTACCCAAAAGGCGGAGAAGTACGCATAGGCCAGCAGGCCGGGCACTGACACGATGTAACCCGCCAGCGCTTGGAATCCCCTCTCGGGCCTATTCAGCTTCCTTTCGCGTCGAAACAGCCACGCCGTCATGATCGTCAGTAACGCGGGAATCCCAAGATAGGTCAGGCTGACGGCCCGTACCGCCTTGGCCGTTTCCGGCGACTGCCGGTCATAGAAGACCGGCACCCGCGTTCCGATCGGCAGTCGGCTGATGATAATACCCGCTAATCCTGCCGTCGCATACGCCTCCAGCGGATCCGATATCCTCAGGTGATGGGTGACCCCATCCACGTCGTATGCACAGACAATGTTGGGAATAAAGACTGGACGCTCTGTTCCGTTCCCGGTAGATCCCTTTTCGCTGGTAACTTCTGCCGTCACTACCCGCCCCTGCGTCCAGCCGTACCACGGCAGCAACCTGTAGTCCTGTGCAGTTTGCGCGAGTACCCACCAGCACAACGTGGCGCCGCAGGCGACCAGCGTCAGCGTGACTATCCACGACGTCTGTGTCTTGCCAGAGGATGCCCTATTCTCTGAAATAAACCGCTCCTGGCCGTGTGGTGCTCGACATCTCTAACCTTCGGGTGGGATTTCAAAAATAAGCTATTCGGATTTCGTAGACGTTGCAGTGAATGGTTGGTGCCACCTCATGCGATTATTCAGCCAACCCATGAATGAAGGTGACCGTCAAAGCATCCGTACGGATGCTTTGACGGTCACGGAAATCGATGTGTTCCCACCAAATTAATGCTACCAACTCGAGTATGAAGGCATCAAATTGGTCACGGATCTACCTCAGCTGCCGCCCCAAGGGTCCCCTGAATTGCTTCGAGCGTCCTCCCGAGCTGCTCGGTTACCGATTGCACCTGATCCATGTGCCCCGCTTTGGCAAGCGACTCCACGGAAGCAGCCAGATAGACGGCGCGCGCGACACCCCGAGTGAGGCAGGAGCCTTCGAAGTGATGTGCCGCGGGTTCCAGGCGTCGCGCGGTACAAGCCTTTTTGTCCGCTTGGCTTTTCCGGTACGTATCCGATAATTGGTTTTGTCATGGATTGGGAGGCATGAGAAATGTATAGGCATCTTCTATGAGACGTTGATGGACGGCTAAATCATTTATTTCGTGCTTAAACTTTTCTGGCCAGTAAAATGGCTGAAATATTGACATGCGAGCGGCTTGGGATAGGCTAGATAATGCCGTATCATAAGCGTGCTGATCAGCCGCGCATAAGATAATGCGCAACTTCACCCCTCTGCGCAGGAAGGCGTCCAGATCGCCGTTCAAAATGAGATGAAGCATCGTCGAGGACGAGATTATAATAACAACAGCATGCAGGCTGGGAATTGACTGGATATCCTTTAGTTCTTCGTTGAGTGGATCAATGGCGATTATATCCAACGGCAGTGATGACGCGGCTGGAAACTCCTTGACCAGCTGAGATCGCACAAAGCCAAGTTCGCGGATTGATTTCATGGAGGTTATCCCGAACAATCCACGTTCGGTTGCATAACGCAGATCACATTCTGTGCGGATTTCTAGGTTTGATCGTTGGACGCCGTCTGAGCTTCTGAATCCTTGATCCTCACGGGATGGCCACCACTCTCCGATAATCACCTCTTGTTTCGAATCTGACGAAGGGGGAGATATGAGTGCTATCCCATGATCTGAATCAACCATGCGACGAGTCGGCGGGGCATTTCGAATAAGTTCCGAATAAAACCTCGCAGAAGGTATCAACGTTGGTTGTCCGCCCAAAGGGGCAACAGACGCAAGACTCGCTCCTTGCCTTGAGGCAATCACCTGATGTGGACTAAGAAGATTCACAATATAGGGACAGATAGCCGGAAAATCAATTTTTTCTACTTGACGTTCCAAACGAGCATCAGCGATGGCCTCGAAGAATCTTTGTGAGAGCGATGCGACGATAGGGTTAACCGAATGGAAAGAGTATTCTTGGCCATCACGGAGCATTCCCCAATTTGGATCGAAGACGAGGCGAATGCACGGCTGGCCTGTCAATCTGCAGAGGAGCGCCAAACCATCACCTTCGGTCACGCCTGTATCTCCATAAGTATGAATGACCAGAATGGGACATTTAGCTCCTTTTTTCTGAATAAACGAATGTCCGCAGACAGAAACGATTCCAGCGACAAGATCGGGATGATATTCCGAGAATCCCTGGACTCCTATTCCGCCGGCCGAGTAACCGTAAAGGAAGAATGTCGACATACGTAACCCTAATCTGGTCTTCACCGCTTCCCATGCCGAGGCAATAACATCAAATGCCCCGGAACCACCGAATGCATAAAATCTTGAGTGTTGATTCGGGTTATAAAAGTAGGATGGCGAGCTGCTTTTTGCGAAGATTACACTAAAAACCGTGAATCCTGATTCTCTTACCAGACGTTGGCATATGTCGCTCTTAATTGGATCGGAATCCCCAGGAGTATGAAAGAAAAAAACGGCATCGCCAGCCCGTGGAGATCGGATACCGTTTCTGGGAGCGGGAGACGCATATTGACATACGAATCGATCCTCTTCTGGCATATGGCCGTAAATGTCCAATGAACCCTGTTCGACATTCCACGACATCGCATTTGCAATTGCAGCTTCGTTTTCTGCGCGGGTGATAACCGATCGCCAATCAAGAGTACCCTCCAAGGCAATGGCACTTGGCAGCCAGAAAGACAAACAAATCATTAGGAATACGACAATTCCTGTGGCTGCCCCGCTGCGCACAGCATTGCTACAGAAAATTGCCATTATTATTGGCATCCTAAGATTACCGATCTTGCCCATAGACCCTTCCTTTGTAGACGATCAGGCTTTGGGCAATGGTGCCATGGTTACTATCAAAAATCTGACACGGCCTAGACCTAGCATGATGATTGATTGAGAAAATTAATCGAGGAAACGCTCCGCCACCACACAATTTTGGGTACTTCTAGACAAACAATCGGGCCACTTCGATAACCGCGACTACGAGATTACAGCCTATGCAAGATGCTAATTCAAGAAAAGGAAAATGCGGTTTTAAGCCAGAGTATAAACAAGACGAGAATTTCCAAATAAGCACCGCGGGATACAACACAAGTGTATTTGCGAAAGTTACTTATACATTTTCCTTGGGCTTGTGCTTGGTCTTTGATTCGGTGTAGTGATCCAAATGAGCTTCTGCAATCAGTATAATCTTGGGCTTGAATTCCTACGAGGTCGGATAGATTTGTGAAACCTATGGAGGTTGTCGATGTCACACGAACTCAATTCTAAATATGTCTTGCTACTCGCCCTTATCGGCTGCCCGATGGGACTGTGGGCGGAAGCTGCACCACCTGAACCAAAGCCAGACCCTACTATGTGTTATAGGACGAATACCTGCGCTGCTGGAGCATTAGTTCCCCCAAGCCCACTGTTTCCCGGGGCATTCCAGAGATGCAGACCAGTTCCCGAATTTAAAGATACCATTAACACGGTAGATGGAGGGGTTGATCCGCCGGACGTTAACCGGAATTTCCCCAAGAACGCCAGTTTGAGATGCGGAGTAGGCGAGTACCAAGATGCGAATGGCCATTTTCATCTTATTGTTGATGCGACCGGACATTTAACTTTTTGCGGCCATTATGTTCGTGGAGACATTTGCGATCATAAGCTATGATATCTGCGCTTATTCTGTTTCGAGTCACGAGTCTCACTCAAACAACCTTGTTGATCGCGGTTATTTTCGCGAATTCCGGTCACGCCTTGGATGGTCCGCTATCGGATCAGATCAAGTCCATGCGTGCGATTACTACGCTTCAGGCCGAGATGTCCAGGAAACATGAAGGGGAAACGGGACCATTCCTCCAGTCCATGATCTCCAAGGGTCAATATTCTCGTTTCTTTGAACGCCCTGGAAATGGCTGGCAGAAACCAGAAGGGAATCGAATGGTCGGATCACTATGGAGCGAGACGAAAGGCGGTCTCAGCGAATTGGACCTATTCACCGGCCAAATGGATATCTTTCGTCGCGATCCAGTTGATGGCAAGCTCAAAGGTCCAGATCACATCAAGAATCGGGCCTCCCCGGTTCTGCTCGACCCCTTTAGCTTTCTTGATATTGATGATGATGGGATTCCTGGTGAAGGCATCATTCCTTGGAGCGAGCTATGGGATGACGTTGCCATCTCGGCGAGAATTCGCCATTTGATTAAATCCGTTCGCGATGACCGGGCAGGGGGTATATGGTTGATCGAACCCGTACGGAATCCAGAACTCAAAGAAGACGGCACGATTGCTAGCAAGGACCAAGGCGGCACTTACCAGATTCATGTGAATAAGCCCACTGGCACCGATGAGATGCGGCTTATAACAGAAATCCGGTTTTTTAAAACAGCGAGCGATACTGAACCGAATGCGGTGACTATGTACTCATATCAATATGTGAAAATCGGTCTCTCTAAAGTACCTATACTCCTTCATAGTGAAGGAAAGGCGCGAGGACAATCCCAGCCTTTCACATCAAGTGATGTTATTTCGGTAATTTGCGGGAGTCCAATAGACGATAGCAAGCTTGAAATCGATCCTGCCCTCGCTAGCTCGATACATGATGGCTCAACTGGAGTGTCCATCGAACCGGAACGCTAATGTCTATGCGGGTAAACGTCCGATGCTGCATTAATCGTCTAGGTATGTGCAATCGAATAACTCCGAAGAACGACACTTATCTTGTAGCGCGTCGGCAATTCGCGCTCATTCTTAGTGGCATATTGACTCTAGCAGCGATCTTGCAAGGGATATGCTCGGCAGACGAAGCCACAAAGGCCCTACTGACCATCGAGCACCATGATTCCGTCTTTTATCCCGATGAATTGAAGCTTATTCCTGTCATGGTCGAGATGCCAGGAGAATTGGCATTCCGTATTAAGGAAATACGCACGAGTTGCCACTGCACCCAAGTTGATTTAACCTCCCACATATTGAATCCACATCAAGCCATTGCCATACCCGTATCACTTAATGCAGGACCATTTACTGGCGAATTCCGAACCCATGTGTGGATCGTCGGAAATCGCGAATCCAACTCCGCTGACGAAGTCATAATTTTAAATGTTGGTGGACATATCCTTGATCCGATCGAATGGCCAAGGGATGTGATGGGACCCGCGATCGAACTTGGCCACTATGAATCGGGTAAAATCCCAGATTCATATACTTTCGTTTTAGGTCATGGGGCGAACCCACTGCCTTGGGATCATCTGTCGGTGTCGATGTTAAGCGGAAATGAGTGCTTCTCAATATCCAGTCAACCAAAAGATGGGAAAGAATCGATTCACGTCGCCATCAACTCCGGAAATATTTATGGACATATCGCTGGATCCTTCTCCATCGGTATCCACACCATTACGGGAGCGGAGATCCCATATCGCCCACAACGTTCTCTCCGTTTGAACATTGATGGACCACTCGAACCCTCACCGAGCATTCTACTTCTAGGATCAATGAAATTAGGAGAGACGAGACAGGCCAGAGCATTGCTAGCCCCACGCGATCCAACATACCGGGTAGAAGCCACGGGGATTGCACTTTCAGACCCTGAGCGCGCGTCAGTATCCCTCGGTCCAGCCAGCGGAGAGGCGCAGACGCTGACGCTCTCGTACATCGCCAAACAGCCGTTAGGCAATGCCTCTGGTCACATTGATTTGACCACGAACGAGGGCAAGACCTTGCGGATCCCCTATCTTGTTAAAATCATAGGCAATTGATGTGTCGCGGCCAGTTTTATCATAGCTATTCTGCTGAATGCCATTCGATGCACTGAGCTGACCGAGAAGGTTGTTGCCTGCTCTTTCCGGATGGCCTCATGTCTTATGACCTCATCGATCTGAGTCACCGATGGACCGGATGGTTCATTTCTTCTAATCATCTGGGAGCAGTATCGTCGGCATACTTGGTCGCGGTGATTGGAATGATCTGTTGGTTCTGGTCACGACATCACCACTATACACGGATACCAATTATTCTATCCCTTGCGATTGCCGCCTGCTTCCTGGTCCTTGCTCTTGCCTGGTCAGGTTCACGAGGAGCATGGCTAGGATTATCCTGTGGCCTAGTTGTTTCGTCGATAATTGTGAAGCATCGGCAATTCCGGGTCATTTCTATAATTTGTATCCTAGCCGTAGCCACTGCCGTTGTTCTCAATCCACGATCGGAAGCACGAGCAAAAACCCTTATTAATGCTGGGAAAGATCCATCCAGTCAAAGTCGACTGCGTACGTGGTCGGGAGCGCTGTTGATGATCGCGGACTTTCCAATGTCTGGTATCGGATCGGGGCGCTTCAAGGATACCTATACATGTTGGTACGAGCCAACCAGCCACAATGACCATTTGGAGACGGCTAATTCCGATATCTTGCATTTGGGCGCAGAGCGGGGAATGCTAATCGCTTTTTCGTATATTTTACTTGTGCTGGTGGTACTGTTTGGCCTGTTCGGCCTGACAGCCACGACCCATTCACCACTCTATGGTGGCTTCGCCGCGGCCCTTGCGAGTCTCTTGATTTCTGGCAGCTTCTCGAATCTGATCACCTTTCCAACAGTTGCTGTCCATTTCACCGCGTTGTGGACATCAGGTCTCTACCTATGGATTACGACGGCCTCTCGCCACAGCATCATCTCTTCCCTGAAGATAGGATTTGCATGCGCCGGTGGAATTACTCTCATAATATTGATTCTTTCATGGTGGATTGCGTCCAGGTTCTCATTTGAACCGGCCGACGAGCTGGGAATTTTAGGATGCGATCCCCGGCATAGGCCTCCGCTTGGCTCTATCTTGATTGTCCCAGACGTTAGCGATTCGCGAGACTCCATTTGCCGATCCTTACTTCGTCCGTTTGCGTCCGCCGGTTGGTCAGTGCGAGCTCTAGACCCATCGTTTGAGCACCCGAGGTCCCTGATAGAATTGTATGGTGCAACACGGCATCTACCGATGGCGATAATAACCCTTGGTTCAGGTAGTGAGATAATTGTGAAAGAGTGGTCCAACAACAATAGTTCCTTGAGGACGGCAGCGGCTGCAGTTCTCTGTGATGTCGATCCTAGGCCACTTTGTGCGAATCCGATGCTCGTCCCATGTCCAGTACTCCTTGTCCAAGGAACATTACTCCAGGAGCCATCAGACGACTTAGTCCATGCGTCATTTCTCCTCCACGAGCACTTCCCGCAGAGCCATCTCCTCAGCTCTCCTTGGGGTACAACCTGGAGTCGTCTAGGACCACAGTTGGTGAATGTGACAAATTCCTGGCTATCCGATGTGATTGGACATTGATCGGGAGCCCGAGCTTTATTGCGCGGACAGACTCAGGAGCTTGATATAGTGGTCGCCTCAGTAATGTGGCATTTCCGTGAATCGTTGACCAGCTCGCCCCAAGCACCTCATAGCGTATCATGACCACCGTGAACGTCCAAACATCTTTACAGACGGCGGGTAGAGGCGCGCTCCGCGTGCGTCGCCTGGTTGGCGACAGGGATGCTCTACGTCGACGGGTGTCATGTCGTGACAGGTGTGCTAGCATCCTGATCGGATGAACGGATCCATGGTTTCGGAATGGAACGGTTACCCGGTATCTGATAACGCCCGGTGCTGCTCAGCCAATGCTCTGGGCCGGAGGTTGGCGTAGTCGGTTCTTCCCGCATTCAGGGCAGCGAAGACCTCTTGGAGGTAGAAGAAGGGATCAAGGCCTACAAGCCGGCAGCTTTGGCAGATGGAGACATGCGTCGCTACCCACGTTCCACCGCGTGCTGAACCCGCGAAGAGCCAATTGTGCCTACCAATTCCGACACTTCTCCAGCAGCGCTCGAGCGCGTTGTTGTCCGCGGGAACTCTTCCGTCACGCGTGAATTCCCGAAGCTGATCATAGATTTTGAGCGTGTAGTTGGCGGCGATCCAGGTCGCACTGCTGGGACGCAGCGTCGCCAGCCAGCCGTTCAGGAGGATCTCGAGCTTGTCGAGGATCCCCACCGACGTGGTCTGGCGAGCGGCCAGCACCTCGTCGGGTGAACACCCGGCGACCTGGTCCTCGACGTCATAGATGGCCGTGAAGTGGTCGAGCGCCTGCTTGGCGATGACCTCACCGAGCTTGACCGCCCCGTCGAAGTAGCGGCGGGCATGGCTGATGCACCCGGCTGGCGTCCGTTCGCCCGACTCGAAGAGGTTGTGGTGGCCGCTATAGGCATCGCCCAGCACGGTGCCATCGTACTCCGCGAGAAAGGCCGCAGGCCATTGGCCTTCGCGGGTGGCGCGGTACTCGCAATAGAACTCTTCATTGGCCAAGTAGCCCCAGAGACGTCCCTGGTGGCACTTCCCGGCTCCGGGATCCAGGACGGCGAGGTAGGTGTCGTCCAGGCCCAGGACCGGTTGCTGGAGAATGCTGGCACCGATGGCCTGATGAATGGGCTCCAGGGCGCGGGCGGCCTGAGCGATCCAGTTCATCAGCGTTGCCCGGGAGATCTCCACGCCCAGCCGTTCCAGGCGGATCTCCTGTCGGTACAGCGGCAAGTGGTAATCGAATTTGTCGACCACGATCTGGGCGACGAGCCGATCCGTCGGCAGGCCCTTGAAGACGATACAGGCCAGGGGTCGGGCGTAGAGTCGGCGCATATCGCTATACGGGAAGCCGTAGACAGAGCGCAGGATCCGCACCCGTTCGAAATGCGCTGGGACGTAGTCCAGGCGCCAGGATTCGATAACGTAGAGGAATGGGAGCGGCGTGCCATCGGGTCCCAGACGCTGGGACAACGGAATATCCAGGATTTCATCCCGCATAGCCAGCCATTCGGGCAGCTGCATCCGGCCGCCGGGCTTGCGGCGCGGATGCTTGGGCTTACGGGCCCTCCTGGTTGAGCCCAGAGATCTGGCGGCATTGGTTCCGGTGGCGCCTGCGGGAGTGCTGCCGTCGTTCGCTGGCGGGGTGGGGGAGGCAGGATCAGCCGCCGGGTCGACGGGCGCCGATGGGTCGGTGCCCGGGGCAGCGACATCACCTGGGGACGCGGCTGGTGTCGCTGCGTTCTCCCCTGTGCCCTTCAGGAGGTCGTTGACGGCATCCCGATCGGCATGGTGGCGTTCGCTGGTGGAACCATAGAGCTGGCGGAGGAGCTGCTGGATCCGGCGGTGCATCGAGGCCATCCGCGCCTGTGCCTCGGCGAGCTGGCTGGCGAGGGTGATGTTGGCCTCATCCAGCGCCCGGATCTGGGCCTTCTGGTGGTCGATGATGGCACGGGCCTCGAGGAGCGTCAGGGCTGGATGGACGTCCTCGCAGGCCATGGCCACGATATACAAGGGTTCATATTGACTGCAATTCACAAATGCCGTCATGACTGGCGTTCTCCGCCATTTGCAGAGGCGGCGACGGCACTCCGCAGAGCGGCCGATCCCTCAGGCGCTGGATTGGCCATCGGCGGCAGCGGCGGCCGGTGGTAGTGGGCGTGATAGGTGGCGTGGTGGACGTTGATCCCCTCCAGGAGGAGGTGGATCTCCGCCGGGGAGAGCGGCAGGGTGCCGGGGCGGTCAGGAGCCATGGCGTTCGGCGGGATGGCGAAATTCCCGCGCTCTAACCGTTTTGCGCATATCCAAAAGCCCGAATTTTCCCATACCAGCAGCTTTACTCGGTTCTTCGCCCGCCCCACGAACAGGAAAATGTCGCCGGCATACGGATCCATGCTCAGGCCATATTCGACGATGCTGGCGAGGGAGCCGGCGCCCTTGCGCATGTCGATGGGGGACCGCGCCAGGAAGATACGGCGGTTGCCGGAGAAGTTCAGCATGCGGCCCCCATCTTGGAGAGCGCCACGGCCACAGCTAACATGCGGGACAGATCGGCATCAGGGTGGATGGTCAGACGAATGCCATTGGCAAGCTGGACGTCGATCGTCAGGGCGGGCGGTGGCTTCGGCTTGGCCGGCTTCGGTCGCGTTGCTGGCGCCGCCGGCTCCACCCCTGGATCGATCTGGATGAAGGCCGACTGATCGGGTGGCGCATCGGCAGCCTGGCCGCTCGTTCGTAGGCGGCGCTTCCAGAAGGACAGGCGTCGAGGGTCCAGATCGTTACTGCGGGCATAGGCAGCGGCCGTCATGCCGCTGCGTTTCATGGCATCAATGAGGGCTCGGCCCTGCTCAAGCGACAGGCGAGTGGAGCGGGTGGGGTTGGGCATCGGGTTCTCCGTGCCCGCATTTTACCAACCGGGAAACTGCCATTCTAGTACAGATGGTTTGACGCTCACGAATGAAGTCACCGAATAAAAGAAATACATGGCCAGCAGGCCCCAGGTGCCCGTCGACCAGGCCCACCAGATCAAGCAGGAATTGCTCACCAACCAAAGAAGGAATCCATGGCGACGCAACGACGGTGAACGTTGGCTGACCAAGATGGCGCCAGAAAGACCCGTGATCACGCCGATGTATTGG
>Ga0302140_10011738_pt1 | contig 10767 bp, 19 predicted proteins | sample I_Bog_E1_1_FD_202095 | JGI IMG/M metagenome (GOLD analysis project Ga0302140, IMG submission 202095) | Peat permafrost microbial communities from Stordalen Mire near Abisko, Sweden - I_Bog_E1_1 | ecosystem: Environmental > Terrestrial > Soil > Wetlands > Peat | place: Sweden: Abisko, Stordalen...
TGCCCGCATCCTTCTTTCAATTTTTACAAGAGTGATGTCGCAATCCCTTGGTTCCGGTGAGAAGAATGGACGACCAATTGTGTTATCCAGAGGATTGGCCACCTGTTGTGGAAGTACCGAGTTGCGCAGACGTGTGCGATTGGAGGGGTGGTGTTGGGGAGCAAGGCGCGGATAAGGATGTGTTGTGCTCCAGAGGGAGGGGATGGGAGGATATCTACTTTCAGCTTCCTTGGGGAGATGTTGATGCGGGATCCTAATTTAGGCCGATCAGCGCTGAAAATGGCACTGCAAGTATAGGGAAATTATACAACGCTGTTGCTAGGAGGAGATATGGGCTGGGTTGGGTTGGAGTGGATGGGCAGAGTAGGGGAGAGATTTCGTTGCAGGTTGCGAATCGCATAATGAGAGCTCAAACTCAGGTTCTATGAGCGCCGGATAAGTTCGAAAGCTCATTGTGAGACTTGCGACATGCAACAAAACATGAGAGGCTGGGAGGGGAATGTGACTTGGACGGTCAATGTTGCCGGTCGTCCACCTTCAGTCCTTCGCCTACCGAGAGGTGCGAATATACCAGGGAAAGCTCCGAGGCTTTTCGGACATGCATAGTAATAGGAGACCTTCTTCAAGTGATCGATGGCGTGGCCCTACAAACGGGGAAAGTGTCTCACCTTCCTTCTTCCCTATCTTTTCTGCTGCGACGGAACCCCAGACTCCGTAGTGCGAGCTGAACAGCGAGGCGGCTTGGGATATCATCTCGCCAGTGATGTTGCTGCCCACGAACTTCTCAATTATGTGAGCCATGGTGGTCAAGTGGCCAAATATTTGGTTGTTTTGCGAGCAAAAGAGAGCAGAATTCTTCGAGTTTGTGGCGATCTTCGATTTAAAATAGGAATGACAGAATCTAAGAAGTATATATGTTCGCTGAGTTTAGCTTCCGCTGGGTCCCAAGATCATGAGATATCCTGCCCCCCACGCCCCCTAAGCGAATACCTGCTGAACCACTACCAACACCCACTTTCTGTTGTTCTCCGTTGAAGGCGATGCCCTATTCATTCATTGGCAGTTTTAGATGTTCCCACCGGCAGCATCGTGGCTGTCATCTATGAAACTGCAAGTGCCTGCAGAAAGATCCCACCTGCGCACGTTTTCAGGACAGCGGTCATTGACAAACAGCTTCATCTTCAGCATGGGGATCTTCAATACAGGCTTCTGTTTCCTGATAGCCTCAATCAAAGGACCAAATGCACCTGGCATGAGCATCGATCTACCCCGCACGATCACACCTCCTTGCTCGCACTTCTCAACCGTGGCATCGACCAATCTTCCACTCCATTTGCTCCTGAGATCTGGAAGCCGTCCGTCATCATCAGCCGTAAATTCTTCTTCCCAAGCAAAGTCTAGATCACGTCCATCAACAACTATAGCATACTCAACAAGCCTCGGACACAACTCGAAAATTAGAGCAAGGTCTCTGGCGATGGACTCCGGCGATTCGAATATCTGTTCAGTCACTTCTTCGCCGTGAAAAGCAACAAGAGGCGGCCATTCAGCTGCGATGTACCGGACCTTCGAAAAGTCGAACGGGGGTCTCATATGGAGAGGAAACTCCTCGTTATAAACCTTCTCTCCAGTAATACACCGAATCAGTCTGCTAACATTCCATTTGCTGAAGTATAGCGTATCGCGACGATAATCAATCCAGACTGGTCTTCCTCTTATGAATACCGGATCGTCCCGAGTGGAAGTTCTGCTGTAGCGACTCAAGAATACCTGGCGAGCTTCGTGGTTAACAAGCGGGAGGAGAGAGGTTTCGGGGCCTGTTTTGGTGCTCCAAGTGCTTGACGGGCTTCGATAAGTTGAGAAGCGCTGCTCGCGAGAGTGATGCCGATTGAGGAGTGCTAGGTCTATGATTTGTGGTGGTGGCAGGGCGTGGTCCCAGATCTCGAGGCGGAGTTCTGGGAGCAGTTTGTGGAAGAGCTCGAAAGTAGCTGTCGGCGAGCCATTTTCCATGAAAATCTGTGTCTTTGTCTGAAACAAGTGTTTAGAGATCCATTTTTGCGGGTTTTGATGCCCTTTGCAGCCTTTGAAGAATAAGTTCTAGGTTTGGGGAAATGGGTTAGGTATATGGAGGTGACGAAGTGCACATGACTCACAACTTTTATGATTCCCACTTGCTAATCAGTTTCGTTTCATTGGTCGACCACACCTCTTTGTATAACGTCTAATCCTTTCTTATAATCTAAATTTCCAGGAATGCTACAATTAAGACTCAAGAAAAGGCAACGGCAGATTGCCAAGCCAATACCCCACTGGGCCACAAGCCCCACTTCCATCCAAGGTGTGGAAAGTGCTATTTGCATTGTCCATCATCCCGATCATGACATCGGTGATTGTATGTAGCTTGAAATGAGATGCTTCATCAACCTTGAAATGCATTGCATAGCTTTCTGGAACCCAGACCTCAAACACCTGTAGCTTCTTTCCCTTGAGTTTCCCCAGCGGTTCCAGCCACATATGTTGCAAGTTGTCCGGTGGAGAGCTGGGACAATGGTATTCCGGGAGCACGATCTTAAGATGATTCAAGCTTGGCATACTTGCGAGGATCGTGAACATCTGATTCCAGAAGCGTGTGAAGCCCGAGTCAGTCGGAACTGCATAATGAGTGGGAGGTGGCATTCTCCATACGCCTTCGACGGAAGTGATTGCCTCAAATCGTTTGGAAAGAAGGAAGTGTGGGAATATTCGGAAGAGATTGGGGTCGTTGAAGACGAAGGTCGTGGTTCTATATAGAAGGTCGATGGCTTCGGAGTAACTTCGATCGCAAGTTAGTCTCTCAACTAGGTCGGGCCTGCACAGATGTGGCAGCACTCACATCTTTCGACAGGTTAACAGAAGTGCAAACTCCAACTTCTGCATCCCTGCTGTTGTGGTAGGAGCCCAGTGCTCTTTCGTCCAATCGAAATGCTTGGCATGTCCGCAAACATCATCAGTCATGATATTCTGATAGGAGGCACTTTCGCAGTGATCCCAGGCACAAATTGTGTTCCACCAACTCCATTCCCAAAGCTCTCTTATCCTGAAATCGTCAGGGGTTATGGACTCATGCTCCGTCCACACGGGCCCTGATCGAAATAAAATATGGACTCTGCGATGGCCGAGGACAGCATCGTAGATGGAGAGACGGATCTCGGCGGGAAGACGCATCAGTAGACATTTCAGCTGCACGTCGGTTGTTTGTGCGATTTCTTTGGTATGCGTCGAGGCTGGAAGGAAGATGGGAGGAGTCAAGGATCGAGGTCGGTGGCGTGGAAGCCGTGGGTCATAGTCGCGATATTGGGCAATTTGATTGTATGGGGGACGCTGTTGAGGCTTCTTGTGGCCTTTCTGGGAAGTAGATTAGACTCTTTGGAGGGAACGCCGTGATGTTGTCAGACTTTGTAAATCTGGATTCCTTACAATGCGGCGGTAGGCTTTCAAGGATAAGCCTTCAAGACGGTCGATTGTGTTCGCCATACCACGGATAATGGACCCGTCACCATTCATGGCTCGATAGCTCGAGCTTTACTTAACGCCCTTGCCTCATGATAGTGGACGTTGAGGATATACTTCGAGTGACAATCAAAAAGTTGAAGTGTTGTCGTCGGTGTTACCTCGCGACGCCAAACACCCCGCACCATACCCCAGCAGCACAGCAACTTCATGCGGCCCCCTATTTATAGCCCAGCCCCCTGTGCGATAACGCAAAATCAAAGTTCCGGGGCTCCCTCTTTGGGCACATCACCCATGACTGTCACCTGCATCTTTTCCTTCCACTTCGTCTCCACCGTCTCTCCGCATATGCATGCTGTCAAATCACAACGACATCACAGCTCAGGAAGTTATGCAACCCCCTTCACCGTACATTCCCGCCCCCTTAACACCGCCACGTATGATCGTACGGAAGACCTTCTAGCGCATTTGTAAAAATTCGTCAGCCACGCACCAACCTCCACGATTTCCATCTGCAGCCCAGTCCCCCAACCACACAGTGACTTCCCCAGAACGCCCACGTTGAATTAGATTAACTGCGTCCCCGGTTTTCAGCTCTTGCTTGTCCCAGTTCAAACATTTCAAACCTCTGGCCAATGCCATCTCCGCCAGCCTTGTAGACGAGAAGGCCATCTGACCATTTAGGCCAGACTGACTCCCCCTTTCGGCTCCACTGGCTTCCTGAGTCATGTTTGAACCCGGTATGAGCGGATCTTTAATAACGCGTTGCATTTGCTGATGTGCAACAAACGATCGACTCTCCTCCTTGAGGCTGCTATTGTCCAATGGCAGCCATGTGGAGAACGCGAGCAAAGCGGCCCAACGTCCGGGGCAGGACCGGAAGCATACCATCACCTGTTATTGAGAAGCCATCCTGGGTTCTTTCCTTGCACACACATCTTTGCAATATACGTGCAGAATAGCAGACGTGCAACACAGTTGTTCTTCGTCAAAAGTTTCTTCATCTACCCAATCGGGGAGGAAGGATCCTCATAGGTACGTAAATGGCGCATTGTCACCAGCCTCTTCGTCAGCGTGCCCGGATACTTATTGTGGGTCATATTCCCATAACGACAGAAGTTAATCTAATACTGCAGAATTTCGACCTGCAACAGGCGGTTATGTTTGCTGTTCTTTCAGGAGTATACCGTCCACCTCGGGCGCCAAGTAGCGAAACCTGTAGAGGTATCAAGGGGTGTGCCGTTTCGGATCTTAATGCAGCATATATTGCTCATACTCTCTGTACCCCAATATATATTGCAGAAGTTCGATTTTGCAACAGATGTCTCTTTTTGCAGTTTGCGGCCATTGCTCCAAAAGGGTGTTTCCTTGCTCGCAAAGCACCTGCAGTTTTCCCTGCCATTTTTGCTACTCGTAGCAGATTAATGTATTTCTTTTTGGCTATGTTTAGGATCATCCCATATTTCGGATAGAATAGAGATTTACAACAAACGATTTCTTTCTTAAAATTTTCTTCGTTCATGGTTTTCTAATCCAGTGTAACCCTCAGGTTATGCTTGCTAGCACACGAGCCATCCGGTATGCCATAGTACAGGTATTATTATACACAGTAGATCTGAAGGCTGTTAATCATATAAGAGTTTGATGTGCAAAATATGTTCGATTGTCAGTTTTGGAGTTACTTCAAACATCCAATCCGCAGTTCCGTTGGCCGAAACACCAACAGTTTCCCTGGAGCGGCACAGCTTCCACACTTAATTATTGTGCTATGGCCCTTATTTTCGAAGGTCTAATATATAGATGTATATTCGATGTGCAACAGACGTTGCCCTCTTTCGTTCTCGGTCATTTATCCAGTCTGATGCGCCGACAGTCAAGGCAGCTGCAGTTTTTATGTCAGATGTGCTCGCTTCGAAGCTTACTGCATCCTCTATTACTCCGATGATAACACCTCAATCTATAGTACATATTCTAGATGTGCAGCAGACCGGATTTTCTAGTTCTTTGTGTCCAAGTGTGTCTGCTTTAGCCTGCGCGGTGGCAAAGTCGCTGCAGGTACAGCTTCACATGTGCCAGTCGAAGCTTGTATTGCAGCACATATTGCCTACTATCTCATTATGTTAATACATATTGCATATCTAGATGTGCAACAACTGAAGAATTTCAATCACCAAGAAGATCCCACCAACCATATATTAAGATGGCTGGTGATAGCAGCGCTGTAATAATCCAAGAGGGCAAGTTCACCTCCAATTACTAGGCTTAGCACAGCCATTATGCCTCAGATTCAGCATCCTAATATATTCTACATATGTTTGATGGTAACAGATTCTCCCATTCATATTTCTGATAGCTGTTCGATCCCTTTTGTTGAAAGGTCGACGATAGTACCTGTGATATTAAGCGAGGCCAGCCAGCCTCCTGCGCCTACTTCAGAGCTTATTATATTTCATATACCCCCATACTTGCACCAACTCATATCATAGCAAATATATCTGAACCTCAACAAATCCTTTCTACTTGCGTTGCTGGAGTCGTCGTGCCGCCCCATGGGGCGGAAAACTTGGTGATACTAGCTGTATTATTACGGCAGCACGAGCCAGGCCTCTTATACCCCTCTCAAACTTCAAAGCTCCGGGATCCCAACAGCACGTGGACAAGCGAGTGCCAGGATGCAAATATCCGAAATCAACTTTCCTATCAGTTATGATCTACCCCAGACGCTATGTTCAGGGAAACTCTTCCTCCAGAGTCGGCCAAATGACCTCGAACTTGTCGCACAGCACGGTCTTGCCGATGCCGAACCCGAAAGCAATACCGTCATGACCTTGCTTGCCTTTCCAGGTTTTTATTCGACTGCTCGTCCATTTCTGAATGGAAGAATCGCCTTCTGCTCGACCAAATGCTTCCTCCACTGACCCGAACTCTCTTTCCACCACAGAGGTCGTACGGATCAACAGATATGGTTCGCCGAACAAGCCTAACCCCACCTGAAATTACTTCAAATTAGTTGACTTCATGTGAAAACAAGTGCAAGAGCCAACGTCTAGTCAATGAAAACACGTACCGAATAATCTCCCACATTCCTCTGTTCTTTTGGCATGGGAAAAATAGTCCTCGTCGTCTTCTTTCCCGCCACGGCCAGCGAATTTGCTTTCTTATTCTCTTCCCTATTTCCCTCCCCAAAGTCAAACACATCCTTAACCTACCCAACCTCAACCTTCAATCCAGTAACCCTTTCCACCAACTCCAGCAACGCCTTTACCGGCTCACTATCCGCTGTCAGAGGCTTCGGCACCGGCCACACAACCTCGAAAATCATATTCAGCACCTTCTTCCCATCTCCATTCCCAAATGTCGTGCCATCATGATCTAAGCTCTTCTCCCAGAACTTCTGATGCCACTCCTTCCAAAACTCAATCGTCATCTCGGGATGCCCTTCCTCGAACACAAACTTCGAGGTCACCTCATGGAATGGCACCGCCGTGCGTGATAGTATGCGGACCAGTATTGATGGTTGATATTCCGTGTCGACGGCGATTATTAGGTCACCGGTTGCGAGATTGATGGGTGCTGGGAAGCCGGCCATGCCTCGCTTCACTCCCAATAGGACGAGGGAATTCATTCTTGGGATTAGTTCGGGGAGAGTGGAACCGAATGAGAGAACCAGTGATGGCGCTGGCAGGGTGGTGTTGAGCGAGGAGGAGACGTTGGCCATGAAGGCTTCGACTGATGGTGAATCAAGTTTGGGAAGCTCCATCTTGAGAATTTGTTATGGCAATATCGCGGTGTTGTGAGTAAAGAGGGCTTACAGAACTGTTAGATTAAATTTGAGAAGAGCGAGGGACAGCATTGACAAGAGTATTCCAAAGGAAATCTGCTTGACTTTCAGTGGGAAGCTCTTAAGTGAGGCGGATCGCTCATTCCCCATTTATCGGCAAAGACTTCCGATACGGTAACGTAGCTAGCTACCCGCACCAAAGCTTGTTTTTGTCTATATCTTGCCTGCTCATACAAATAAAAATGTAATCTGAGCCATGCGGCTGCTTTGCAGATGGTCCAGCCGTATGACTGTATTTTGGAAAGGTGCTTGGTGGCCTTGGTCATTTTGCGATCGTATGATCCGAATCAATCATTGAAGACATCGCATATTTGTGTGATCTCCCATAATAATAGTCTAGTCAAAACATGTAGCATGCATTAAACACTCAACGTAGTCGCTGGTATTAAACTCTAAAGTTAATATATGATGCGATGGACCCTTCGACTGCACTGCTCTGCCTTCACAAACCACTCCAAAGACCATAGACAAGTGCTAGGAAAGAGAATTGAATTTGCAAACATCGCGGAAGTTATGCAGTGCGATTCTGCGAATCGAATATCAAACACTCACGTGGACGTATTTCACCATACATGTATGGCGGAATATAGCCCGCGCTCTGGACGAAGAACATCTTGAGGCGTCTCTTGTTGGGTGTATTCTGGGTTTGGGTGACATCTGTTGCCGCTAGAGCAAAGATCTTCTTCGCGAACTTACGTTGCTTCTCGTGTTTCCACATTCCGGTGAGAATGGCGGATCCATCTCGCCTGTGGAGGAAGTCTATAATGAAGTCGAGATTCGGGACAAGCTTGAACCATTGGTACATAGATCCTAGAAGTGGATCTTCGTCTAGAGGTGTACCAGGGGGAGAATGGGCGCTGTTGTATGCTTGGATTAGGCGAAGGTGAAGGTTCCCCGCAAAGGGGGATCCACGAGTCGCTGCCTCGCTGAGGATTGAAGCGAGGATAGAGTGGTTGTCGAGCTCCATTTCTCTCAAGTTCGTGAATACGTCCATAGACAGGTTATCAATGCTTCCTACGACACCACAAGGCACGCCGATATGCTTGAGGTACTGCAGCGAGTCCTTCTGAAGGGCAAGAGCTTGCAGGAATGATTCTGGATTTGGGCCAAGCGGAGTGTGGGCGTATCCATGTAGATGGTGCATCCTCTCTCCAATGGTCAACCTCTGAAGACCTTTCGGCAGGGATAGAATGGCAGCAAGACCCTTGACAGTGATGTTACACTCGTCGAACGTGAGGCTACGTAGCCCAGTTGGACTTTGATTTGCTGATATGTAGGGTATGATATCTTCACCAACGTCAAAGCAGGATATGGTCAGATTTCGAAGGGTCGGGTGGAGGAAGATGACGGCGTTCTTCCCCATGTTAAATGCACCTCGCAATGTGTTATTCTCATTATGACTGTGAAGTGTAACTACTTTAGAGTTAATATAAGAAGATACAGCACAACAGACGACGCAAGTATATACTTACAAGTCTGAAGAGAAATTTGGACTCTCGGTTGTGATTCCATCGTCATAGAGGAAGCAAAGGCGAAGTACTCTGCATAATCTATCTTCCCCTGACTCTGAAATCTATCTCCTAGTCTATGATTATCATTGCAGCAAGGAGCTTCAATTAAGAATTCCTGCAAGTTGTACATTGTCCTGAGGCTCTGATTGAGAACTTCGATGCCTGCCCTATTCAAATGCTTGTATCGAATGTGAAGCGTGCGGACGAATGAGGCACGAATCGGCCTTCTTACGATAGACTCAGATAGACGAACAGCTTCTGTGCCTTTGCGGATGAGGATAAACTGATATAGGGCTGGTTCGGCGAGTCCCTGGAGTCGTGAACAAGCTAGCACTAGGCTGCACAGGTCGTCTTTGGATTGAACATGCTGGATGATGCCGATGAGGAGCTCATCGACTAGCGCTAAGAGGTGAAACCCCGTAGCTTGTGCCATGATGGTCGTGCTTTGAATATATTGCTGTCTATGGAAAAGTGCGAATCGAGGGATCAGGCGACGTCAGGTAGCACCGTTGAGGTTCGCTTAAGATTTTGAGTGTGGCGGCTATCTTATCTCACAATGAAGGGATTCACATGCATAGTATCATATTATCTGGATTCCTGTTACAAGAATCTTCATATTGAATAATTGGGGTCATTCTTGACCCTACGAATACGCTTAGCTTGGCTTCTGAATATCGAAAGAAATATCACGTGCCGGTCATGTGACAGTGATACAAGCTATCACACATCTGCATCGCACTTCGCGACCCTTGAATCACTTATAATAGCCTGATTGGACTTGAATGATATAAGATTTTTATCTACCTCCTGAACTTCCTAACACGCAAAACTAGAAGGCTTTCCCAGGTAGATAAGTGGTTGTGGTTTAATTATAGTTTAGTTCAATTCGTAACTCAGCCAGCCCAGAATCTCTCAAATCCCATGAAATTACGCCAGAGCGGAGGTTTTGAGACAAATCTCACCTTATTACTGTGCGGGTAAAAGAAATGTGGATTAAATGAAATTTCTTTGTTCGGTGCTACGCTTTCTTTGTTTACTTTTCACAAAGGGTTTTTGCTGTTCTGAATTCGGCTTCCTTCGAGATCAACCTTAAAGGAATAAAGCGTTCAACGTTGGAATTGCTCAGATGGGCACTTTTTTCCTGTTCCAAAACTTACTTGCACTACCTACTCAAGAAGGCAGAAATGAAGGCTGCAACGCAAGTGCCGCCCGCGTGGATGAATATGTTCAAGCTGCTAAAGGCAGAGGAGGCATTGAAAATTATCCCTGGAACCGTGATGTTCCTCCCACCTCGGGAGATCATTCCAAGAGTTGCTTTTACAGACCCGGAACTCCTTGACGGAGCCTTCAATCATCCCGTTGTTATCATTTCATGTCCGAAGAGGGGCCTGCACACTTCGCGTGTAGAATTTGTTATCGTAGGTCAACTATTATCGTCAATAACAGAGCGCTAACGTGATAGATGACATCCTTCCATGGAACGGCGATCAAAAAGCACGTCGCCGGGAAAGGTCTCAAAGTCAACACTGGGACACTAGCTGCGCAGCGCTTCGGGTATCTGCGAGTTGCAACTGAAAGCAAGCCTTACGCTAAAGACACGCTGAAGCTTCGGAATGGAAAAGGAATGAAACGGGACTTCTGTTATGTGAATGTCAAGCAGTCATACACTATTGAGCTGAAAGCTTTGGCGCAATACGGATTCAAGGAGGATGTCGATGCGTATCGATTGACAGCACAAGCGACGACTAAGTTGGTTGACGCATTGCGGGCGAAAGAGAAAAGGGCACAAAAGATGATGAAGAAAGTACGGAAGAAGACTTCTCACGTTGAAAAGTAGAATGCTAGAGAACGACTTTGATGAAGGATAGTGAACTTGGGTTCTGGGATTCTGAGTTCTACTTGAGGTTGTTAAATGCTGTTGTAGAT
>Ga0302140_10011747_pt1 | contig 10762 bp, 12 predicted proteins | sample I_Bog_E1_1_FD_202095 | JGI IMG/M metagenome (GOLD analysis project Ga0302140, IMG submission 202095) | Peat permafrost microbial communities from Stordalen Mire near Abisko, Sweden - I_Bog_E1_1 | ecosystem: Environmental > Terrestrial > Soil > Wetlands > Peat | place: Sweden: Abisko, Stordalen...
ATTTCTGATGCCTGACTCGTTCTGCACAGTGTTTGGTAAGAGTCGACGCCATTACTCTGCGTACAGCGACCTACCTACCTTCTGCAAACAGATTGTCATATACAGAATGTTCCAAGAACTCTGGAATAATCAGAACCTCTGGTGTCTCGAAGACTCCCGTAAGAACAAGCGAATTCATCTGGGACCTTTGGAATAATGTGAAGAAACGTACTTTATAGAAGGAGGCAGCGGACTTGCTGTACGCAGAGCAACGGCGCGAGCTCTTACGTTCCCGCGAGGTAATTTTCACTTCTCAGAATGTTGAGTTTTGTACGCTTAGCCAGTCGAAGTTGCTCAGATCCAGATCATTCAGGTCTTCAAAAGGGTCGAAAATGCCTGTATAGTGTGCCTCACCAAGAGGACTTGCGGTGAGATCATCCAAATTGACAGAGAGAGCATGTTCCATGCCCTTAAGGATTGCACCTTCGAGACGATTGACAGCATACTTCATAGGTTCGCAAGCCTTGCTCATAAGACGCAGAGTCCACAGATATCGATTAAGATTCTCTCTCCACAATGATCGCTCTGGGTCAGAACGAGATGTGACTAAAAGTAAAGTGATGAATGACCCGATGAGAGAAAATCCGAAAGGAGAAGCTATCAGAGTCAGAACCTTGCGATCAAATGGCTAAATTGAGTGTCCACTGACCAAAGTACCAGAATGCTTCCAAGTGATCTGGTCGAAGACTTGAAACAAATGAGATTGCTGCTTGAGCCGTCTCGTGGGCTAGCTGCCGGGTGTGGGTTAGAATATCCAGGTCTACACATAATGGCTCTAGAGCTGTGGATCTGATAAGTCGACGGAGGAGAGTTATTTTGACGGTAAAGAAAGATAGATGAAGATAGCCTTGTTCAAAATCAGCAAGAGACCATATTTTGACATAATTAGTGAGACTCACCATTCGGACAAAGCCGGCTAACCACTTCGTAATCCATTTGCAGAGAAGCTTGCAAGTTGCTTCGCCACCCATCCAGCATACCAAGTAAAGGTATTGCTTGAGTGTAAAGATATGAGGTGTCCTGATTGCGGCTGGATCGAAGACTGTAAAATGTTCGTAATATCTCGCTCAGAATTCGAGTCAAATGAACTATTTGCACCACCTCAGCAGAACCTGACTGATTATCAACGCGGGTTTCTCCGTCATCTCCAGAGCTACGAGACTCGAAGTCAGTGATGTCGAGATCGGTGACCATCCAGTCATCATCAGTCAGATGGCTTGGCCGCCCGTGAGCTAAAGCTGTCCATTTATCTTGCATATAGACAGTCCAGGACACTCTCTTTCTCAAAGCCCTTTCCCATTCAGGAATCGACCATGATGAGGCATCAAGATGGATGCCGAGTGCTTGACCAATGGATATGACCTGACCTGTGCAGCCCCAGTTCCACGTGTGATCAGGATTCAAGGGATCCTCTGGTTTGCACTGAAGAAGTAGCAACATTGCCTCAATGCAGTCAAGCTTAGGGCAATGATATGAATTCTGGATTGCCAGTAATGTTTGTTTTCGCAAATTGGTGACATCTGGCATTGGTCGATTTGAAAGTTCACGGTCGTAGTCCCACCACCCAAGTGCGATCAGGTACATAGCGCCGAGGAGTGGCGCAGACACAGACCTGTAGGAGCGAGAATACTTCTCTATAAACCCTTGCTTGTAGAGTATCGGAAAGGAGGGATGCATGATTCTCCAATATAGATCAATCAATTTCGGGCCGCTCGGTTTGACACAGGCCTCGATGAGATCGTGCTCACTCTGATGCAATTGAAATCCTATCGCTTTGTCGTCCTGAACAACGTGAAAAGTCACTGGATACTCCATTCCTTGGTCTTGCGGCAACACCCTGCGGATACTGTGCGATTCTAACCGGAATTCTTGATTTGACGAAGTGTATGGGCGGTGTCTCTGGAGAACAATCAGCAACAGGAACTTCTGGACTGGCCAGAAGACAAACCATCAAGATCGGCTCCATGTCGCTGGTGAGCCCGTACAGTTCGGCAAAGTTGCTAAAGGCAAGTCCCAGCGAGCCATAAAATTCGACAGATCTCGGATCTGATGTGGTGGCAGGTATAACGGGACTTGAGACACGAGGTTCCAAGTGATATGACGAACCGGTTCGGGTCTGTGAAAGAGCTTCGGGTGAGGGAAACGTATGCGAATTGATATTTATTGTACTATTTTGAGACTTACTTTTGAGCTCTCATAAAACCCAAGGCTGGATGTACGTACCCGTCTGAACTCCGGAAGCCCGTACTCGAGGTACCGTCAGGCGCGATAGCCCTGAAGCCACCAAGCTGAGGAATAGATAAAGCTTCATTTTGAAAATGAGCTGCTGGGCTACGTATCCTGCGCCTCTTCGGAACTGGTTCTGAAAAGGTGCAGGCATCATTCTGCGTCTCGCAAACAGTACATCTGCCAGATCCGTCGCTGATGACACAACGCGATTTTCGTTTGCGACAGGAGTCGCATGGTCTTATCGCTCGACGAGGCTTTGGATCGATGCTGGAGGGGCTTTCATTTCGCATTTATATGATCTCAACAGAGTTCTGAAGAGGTTTTTGTTGTGTGGTTAACGAGGAAGGAAGCTGGAGGTCAACATTTTTGAACCGAGGAAGTTGCAGATTGGCCCGGAGTTTAGCCGGGCCCCCTATGTTGATGATCACCTGACCAAGCCCCCTATTCACTCCTACTCCGACATTTAAATCTATAGGGATGGTTAGAGTATAAAAATAAAACACCAGTTTTACGGCTGAACCGAGAATTAGTCTAGGAATAGAGGTACTCATGACTGTGACATCATTGGCGCATGCTACCAACATCCCACTATCGACGGTACTATATGGATACAGTTGCCATTTCAGGAGCTTTTTCACGAAGTGGTAACACAAAAGCAACAATCCAGACCACACTTCGAAAACACTTCCGAATCTTCGAACTTATGCTGTAGAATCGCTCTTGGTAATCTGACGAGATACAATGGTACAACATACCCAAGCTGTCGTCCTTCCATCAAACTACACATCTATCCAAACACCAGAAAAGTTCGACCTGCCGAGCAGAGGAGAATGCACATGGCACACCTTATTCTCGCAACCCAACACGGCAACGGATTCTATGTGTGCAGGGATAGCAGTCTGCCCACCACGCACCGGCCGGCTTTGTCCCCATCGCCACGAGCAAGCAGAAATCTACTACATTATTTCTGGGAAGGGTGTTATGACCATTGATGGCGCGGAACATCATGTTGAGGGAGGGAGTACGATCTTCGTTCCGGGTAATGCCGAACATGGGATTGTCAATGACAGCGAGGAGGATCTCAAGTGGTTCTATGTGTTTCCCACGGCTGCGTTTGGCAATATTGTGTATCGTTTCTCAGATGAGACTGAAACAAAAGGCATGAAACCAGAGAAGGAATAGTCTTTGTTTGACTGATAGATATTGGAAGTCATGGGTGGTCTATTTTGCTCGTTGTCAAAATGAATGTAATTGTTGTGTACGTTTCGAAGTGGCCATGATCTCCTTGCAATTGGGAGCAGAGCACAATCCAACAGAAGTCAAGTTTCTCATTATCAGAGCCTTCCGTTCATTTAATACATCGATGTCCACAGGCAAGTAAACACACCCACATACGCTACGATTTCGACAAAATTCTCGCATGAACATCTCGCTCATCAGACAAAGCTCCTGAAACACCCAAACTCTGCAGACTCGAGAAGCTACTCAAATAAAGGTGCAAGACTCGCACCTCTCATGCTTTGGCTTGCATGCTGCTCCACCACATCGCTGAGGCTCCCTCTCCTTGAATGTATTCCGGTTCTTGCATTTACACTGAGCTGTATTAGTCCTGAACTTTCCGAACTATGATTGGGCAAGGACTTACACATTGCCATCTGGAGAACTCCTCACCTGATACCCTGTCGAAATGCTTGACATGGAGTTCCTGCTTCAAAGCTAGAGTCTGTTTGCGGGCCTTAGGGCTGAACTTTCCATCCTGCAGCATCAAGAACATTGCAATGTGGCGCACAAAAGATAAGAATTCGGTTCCATTCATGACGGATTCAACTGGAACATCAATCTCAGATGGAGACAAGCATCGAGCTTGGAAAAGCTCTTTCGATAGGTCCTCGATCCTCATTTGGAGCTCGACATAGTCCCTGATATTAAGGAGCTGGACGTCCTTGTCGATGTCATTTAGTGAGCCGTCGATTTCGCTTACCAGGGGACGATCAACATGGACAAAAGCTTCTCTTCTACAGGGAATTTGAGCCGTGAGGCAGCGCTTTCTCTTTAGAGATGACTGAGAAGTTTTAGTGAGGGTTGCGGAACCATTCTTGATCTATTGCCATTAGCTACGAAGAACTCTTTTCAAGTTCAGAGAAGTCTCTTACGCTTGTAGTGATAGCTTTCCGAGAGGCAGAATCCTTCATCTTGCCCTTATGAGCCCATCCATTAGACGTAGCGTTTTTAGAGTCCTCCATGAGGAGTTGCGAAAGTTGGGAGTGAGAATTTGACTAGAGCCAAGTGTTGGAGGTATTTGAGGCTGGTACTTATTCCAAGAACGCGAAGAGGCGAATGGAGAGAGAGTTTCTTTCCTCTCAAGATCAACCCAAGAGCCCTTTTATATCGTCTCATGTGTGCCAAGCAAATTCCCTGAGTAATTCATGTCGTTAAATGACTATCTACTACATCTGACGTCTTGTTGAGAAGACCAAACTCATCATAGACTTTGAAGATACGATTTTCAAGCATCTCATGATAACTTGAGTGAGTCCTCATTTAATCCAAATGACTTTGAGTAATAAAACTCCAGAATAAAATTGAGTCGAAGGCAAACTTGGCTGGTGCGAAGAATTTACTCGGATAAACGCTTAGAAGCCGAGATTCCATCAAGAAACTCTGAGAGCACTTCTTTGAACAGTATCATGATGATTTCAGTGAGTCCTCATGTAGTTCATATGACTTGACTTTAATGACTGAAGGAAATTGGCATAAGACTGAAACGAGGACAAACATGGCTCGCTCGAAAATAGTTAAAAATACGCCCACGTCGTATGAATGAAGCCAACAAGCAAGGACTGGGGCACAGATCACTTTGGTCATATTCGGGTTGGATTTTATTGCTGCATTACTCAAACTGGAGGCGTACAGTCAACTGTGACTGGGAGTGAAAGCGTCACGTGACAAGGGGCATCAAAGGGGCAAAGTTCAAAGTATCAAACAATCCATTCCGTTGAGCTCAGAAAAGTGAAGTCACACTTCCTCAGAAGGTCTTCGACGTCTCCGTAGATTCCGTCCATTGAGATCATCCATTTCAATAGCATCTTCATCTTCATCATCAGAATTGTCCTCCTCATCAACATTCCTTTCGACTTTTCGTGCCCCATTTTCCGACAGCCACGAGAGCCTTGACAATAACCAGTTTTGCCCTTTCCGCAACCAGTTGACAAAGGTGTTTATGTAGGTAGGGTTGATGAGCAAGAGCATAGTGATGATGAAGAGGAGGACGAAGAATAAGACGAAATCTTTCATCTGCACGTTGCTGGGGAGAATTGGCTGCATGCTGAAGAGGGTGGCGGCGAGTGTTGCGGGCAGGAAGAGCTAGCGCGAAGTCAGTCACTTTTGCTATATGTCGCACGAAAAGAAAACGATGAACGTAGGGTGTTGTGTTGCCGTGAAGGGTTCAAGCTCCGTCCATTTCAGACGAGATCTTAGCGTCGCAGACTTCAGCAGAGCGTTGTTGTAGACCTCTGAATCAAATACGAATACCAACCATCTTTGCCTCACCGGAAGAATGGTTACAATCTTGAATGTACGAGTAGATGTGAAACTCTAAAATGTATGCTTACAATGTTGATATTAGTCAGTGCTTGAATAGACTTGCTCTGTTCGGATGCAATGCAAGTCTCCGCATACTGAGCGTGCATGACGAGCTAAGAAGGACAGTCAGCTGAGGAGCATCCTGATATTGGAGTTAGAACATGCATTTGTAGTCATATCCTCGAACAACTTTGTTTGGCCCTCCAGCCATCCTTTCAAATCACGTAAACGATTGACGTTCTTTTCAATGGCAGAGATATAAGTCGCCCACGAGGTTTCTGCTAATTCGCCGGATTGAGTGTTGTAAAAGTACTGAATCTCTCCCCTCTCGAACCTTTCCCACGAGGTGATTATTTCCGCGAGAAGATCCGCAAAGTTTCGTAAAGTTATAAGTATCCATCGGAACGCCGCCTCGGTGGTGATTTTCAAAGGGCCGGGATTGGTTTTCGTACGATCGCGAGGAGAAGAATGGATCTATCCCTTGTAAATCTCAACATTCATGCTCAAAGGCGATGTACGTACATAGGGGCCGATATGATACATCAACAAACTCACAGAATTGTCCCATTCTTCCGTGGCCTGTTTCACTCGAGCTGACAGAGCTCTCAGGAAATATTGTCGAGGATTCCATGTGGGTATGTCCGCCGGGTACTCCCCGAAGGAGTGGGGATCCATCCTCTCTCGAGCATTATTGCAATAATTCTCCACTTGTTCGGTGTGTCCGCTGCCGTCAAAATAAACATCAACAAAACAATACCCTGTCCATACCCAGTCATCGAGTCCGCTGACCAATATTGATATTTGAGACTCATAGATGTACTCGTGGTGGTTCCCGCGTGACCGTGATGTATTGCCCTGCATCGGGAGATACATGACTTCCTCGGCACGTCTAATCTCTCGGGGGTCTTCTTCCAAAGCATTCGACGACCGCCAAGCGTAGTATGGTAAGTGGAACTCGAGCGCAAAAACAGCAAAGCCGCCAGCAGTAGAAGATGGAGCCTGCGAACTTTCAGCATCTTTAAATCAAATGGCACAAGAAGTTTGCAACGTAGCTATAATTATAACAAGAACGGTTTGTTCGGGCGGGTGATAGCAACGGCGGAAATAAAATAGGAGGATTGAGGGGAAAGGAAGGATGCGACGGCATCTTACCCAAATATCAACGCCAATGAATGGATGGAAGGACAAGTATTTGCTGATGAACTCTCTTAGAAACACTGATTGGGAACTAGAGACCGTTGCTGCTAAAGCGAGAGCATAGTAAGGATTTATGTCGGTGATATATCTGATGGCGTTAGAGAAGGAGAGTACTGGCTGCTGGGAAGAATAAATTTATTTACATTAAGCGGCGCTCAGCAGAGACAGTACTCGATATGTTTGAAGCGTCGATTAATCGCTACGACGATTCAGCAATCTGTATCTCCATGGAATATTATCAACGCACCTCTTGGGACAAGTCGATGAAAAGCTCCTGGGCCGTCAACGGACCACGAAACGGTCGACAGCTTCCAGCTTGCTGCAGTCGAGTGACACTTGCATTATTGCGATCGTCTAAGAGCGCCATTGGCTTTGACAATGATCGTTGCGGAGGTCCCCTTAGAATCTCGATCTTTGCCGCGCGGAGAAAGCTGCCTATTTGGAGTTTCCGGAATAAGAATCGATCACTGTCATGTTGAGATCCGTCCTTGATAAACCATTCCTCAACATCGTCATCCGAGACTCCGATAGACGTTGTTTCAGTCCCGAAACCTTCCGGAGCACGGAGGAGTCTCTTGACCTGGTGCCTGTTCTCTTTTGGGTATGAATTCGTTTGACGCTGTGAGAATGTGGACGGCCATATGAAAGCATTTCGTCTAAAGGGTCCGCTGTGAAGCTTAGAGGCTTCCATGGCAGCATACGCCGACTTGAGAATATTGATCTAAATAGGAGGGGGTCTAATTCGAACGGCCTGCCTTGTGTCGGTCACAACGACCAGTAATATATCATACTATCCCTATTTCGAAAGGTTTATTTTGTGGAGTTCCATGCGACAGTTCTCGCATCTCCAGTGGCCGCAATTAAAACCTGGGCATGCTAAGACAATCTCAGTCGTCAGTGGCCCCTCTCCACAATGACACTGAATCACTTAGCAGCATCCGGCAGATAATAGGATAGAAGCTTACACAAGACCAGAACCATTCAAACCGATACTCTGCTGCTTTACCGTTCTGATCTCTCTTGCCGTTGTCGTGACCGCGGTTGTTATCTCTAGTACTATGGCGGTGAGAAGCAGAGCTATGGCCTTTGCCGTGACGTGAGCTCTGATGGGTGTCAGTATGAGCCGGGCGTTGAGCGCCCCAATATGCGGGCTTAATGCACCAATTTCAAAGAGGAGGGAAGCCTCACCATGATCAACGTGGGCCTAGAGGATTGGCTACCCGCAAAAGAGGTCTCGAGGAGAAACTCCTCTCTTGAAGACCTTCCGGTTTTCGGGGCGCAGTGTCCGAAGTCTGCGGGCTTTGACGAACTTGCTGTAATGTCTGGATATAAGCCATGAGCACTTTTAGGAAATCAGAAAGCAGTGATTCAGAACGGCTATCTGGCACTGCCCCCATGCTGCAGCCAGGGGAAAATTTCTACTGACCGAGTTGATCAATTCACGACCACACACCCTGCCAATGCAGGCAACAGGGCAGACTTCGGATCTTCAGTGGGAGTATGGTTCGCCCTCTTATTCGTAAGAATAGATCACCGGGCTCTCAGGATAGTCCGGCCTATATACTGCCTTGGGCTGTATCTGACTACCTCGCGGAAATGGCTTGATGCCCAACGTAGCATCGGAGCAAGAAATGTAGAACGAAAGAAGAAAATCGTACAAGCAGACACAAAGGGAAGGAAGTTGGATGGGTGCAGAGAAGAAGAGATTTAGTTGACGACGCACTTTGCTACCTAGACAGCCTCGGCTTGAAAAATGTGGTACTGGGCTGCATGATGTTGAAGGAGAGAAGCGCAGCCTTGTGAAAGAAGGCCACTCGGCTGAAGTCGTCAATTTAGCGGGCAGGCAGACCTCACCTCCCTTGCTTACAACCACCATTCCTCAAGCTGGTCTTGAGACTTCAATTCTATGCCAATAATATTGCACTGCCACCATGGGACAAGGCCAGTCTAATGAAGAAGGTCCTCATCTCACTACGGCGCAGGTCAGCCACGAGCTTGTAGGTTGCCCCTCCAGATTCAAGCCAACCCCGCTGATCCCCCACAGGCACTCAAATTCGCAAAACGATGCTTCACTCCCCTCGAACTCTACTCCTTCCAAGATGTCTTCAAAAGCTTGGCAGATCATCAGGACTCGATTGCATACCTTAAAGAAGATACGATAGCGCGGTTCCTCGAGATTCCCGACATCATTGGCGCATCATCGATTGTCTTCCAGATGATCTCGTATCTCGGTGCATTTCCCTTCGGACAAGATGCGCCGGTCGTATTGGGATTCGAGCAAATGATAATGGTGGTTGTGATCATGACGCAGAGATACCAGCGGGTGCTGAAGAAAGGAAACCGGGATCGAACGAAGCTGTTCTTCCGAAGTCTGGCAGTCTACGATCGAGGAGAGTCTCACAATGATGAGGGGAAGCCTGAATCGAATGAGGAGACACATAAACACGAGGGAGCAAGTGCTGCAAGAAGTCACGTTGCAGGTTTCACTGTGGACGATGCGGCAAACGACGAAGAAGAGGAAGACGACGATGATCTGGCTTTGGCGGCGCTGGAGTCATTAGACGCCATCGAAGTCTTCAAACACGGCGATGCACCGATCACACAAGCATCAATACCCTCGGACAACCTCAAGAAGCTTATAATGCTCCTTCTCTTAATAGCACCACTCGGCACGCAAGAAAGTCTGGCTCGACATGCAGAAAGACTATCTGGAGACCAGCTCGAAAATCTCCGAAGGACGGCAGACAATATCCTAGGCGCATTTGTGAACGTGGAAAAGTTTCCCGGAGTCAAGATCCATCAATTTAATACTGTGATACCCGTTTCATTCCCATTCATGTTCAATGGTTTCAATGCTCTGTTCGAGCACTTCCTTTTCTCCAAAAACATCGACTTTACAAAACGGAGAGATTCGACGCCTCTTCCGCCGCCTGATCCCACGTTGGATCAGCCACTTCTCCCGCAGATAGGAGAGATTTTGGATCTAAGTGTTCTCTCACAACTATCATTCTTCATGCCTGGCGACACACTCTTCAGACGTCTTCGTCTCCTATATTCTGGAGGGGATGCCGGCTTCTCAATGGGCAGCTTCGAGACCAAAGTCTTCAACTGGCGAGCTCCAACTATCCTCCTGGTATCAGGAAACCGCATCTCAGAACCTCCCATAGGCGGCCAAGAGCGCGCATTCTCAGACACACTTCCACCAAAGCGCTTCCCAGACAGCAGCAAATCCAGCCACGTCGTCTTCGGAGTCTACCTTTCCCAACCTTGGCATCAAACACACAAAGAATGCATTGGTGACACTGATACGTTACTCTTTCAGCTTGAGCCAGTCCACGAGGTATTTCATGCTTCGACAATAAACAAGGACTATGTTTCTTTCACAAAATCCCCTACCTCGCATGCTGGAATCGCATTCGGCTCTCCGCACCCGAAGCCTAAACCTACAGCTGGACTATCACCTCACGTCTCTCTCGGCGCTGTCTCGTTAATGCTCGACTCCTCATTTGAATTCGGAGTCTTTACTCATAATTACACGAGTGGTGGAGGGGCATTTCATAATAGCCAAAGCAGAAAAAGTGACTGGCAAGATAGATTTGAGATTGAGAGCTTGGAAGTGTGGGGCTGTGGTGGTGATAAGGAGCAAGAAGAGCAGAGGCAGAGGTGGGAGTGGGAAGAGAGAGAGGCGGAGGCGAGGAGGAAGATCAATCTGGGG
>Ga0302140_10011750_pt1 | contig 10761 bp, 9 predicted proteins | sample I_Bog_E1_1_FD_202095 | JGI IMG/M metagenome (GOLD analysis project Ga0302140, IMG submission 202095) | Peat permafrost microbial communities from Stordalen Mire near Abisko, Sweden - I_Bog_E1_1 | ecosystem: Environmental > Terrestrial > Soil > Wetlands > Peat | place: Sweden: Abisko, Stordalen...
CCCGCGCCAGGACCGCGGCTTCCCGACACCAGCACGCGCAAGTTCAGATCGGCGTCGCGGAATTGGGCGTCGAACGTGGTGGACGTTTCTACGCGGTCGATGTACGTGGCCGCCGGCATGCCTTCCAGCCACACGTCGCGGTAAATGCCGCCCATCGCCCAGTCGTCGTTGGTGTCGAACGCCGAGTCTTTGGTAACTTGGCGAACGCGCACGGCCAGCCGGTTCTCGGCGCCGATCTTGAGGGTCGAGGTCACGTCGTAGGCGAATCCGGTGAAACCGCTGTCGTGCCGTCCGAGAGGCGAGGCGTTCAGCCACACCTCAGCGGAATCCCAAACCCCGCCGAAATGGAGCAGCACCCGCTTGCCCCTCAGCGTGTCGGGCGCCTGAAAGTGCAACACGTAGAAACCTTCGCCGCCCTGCCTGGTACGCGAATAGATGGGCTCTTCGAACCCTTGGAGGGCCCAGTTCGAGGGCACCGGGATATGGCTGAAGGTCGCGCCCTGGAAGCTCTCCTGGTAAAACGGGGCGAGACGGTCCGCCGCGGCGGCATCGGGGGCAAAGGCAAAATCCCACGTCCCGTTGAGCGAGACCACCTGGGGCGTCTGTGCGCAGGCTGCCGTGAGTGCCCCCAGTAAAAGCGCGCAACGCGTAAAGCGCACCGCACTCCGCCACAATCCAATCGGACCCGCCTGTCGAAAAAGCCGCATTCTTCGGTAGTAACGCATATCATGGTTCAAGTCAACGGCCGGCGGGTGCGTAACCGATCTGGGGAAGGTCCGTCACCGGCGAACGCTCCCTCGCGGGGTGCCCTCTGGGCCCGGCTCTGTAAACACTTACAAACATTGAGACGCCATTCTGAGCCGCGCGCGCCAGCAAGCGGTTCTTGACCAAAATCCCAAAACCGTGTATTCCGTTCAACCGGCTAATCGTGACGTTACCGCTATCACATTGAAAACACATCGATTAGCCGGTTAACGGCTTATTAACCGGGCTAATGTTTTGACACGCTGCTAACCTCCTGAATCGACAAGTAGTTACGGCGAAAGCGGCGAAACCATTAGCCGGTTAATAAGCACTCACGGCTGGCGAGACGCGTGAGGTGTGCATAGGCGGTCTTGAATTCGGTATACAATTCCCTCATGCGCGCGATAGCGGTCTGTCTTTCTCTCTGGTTCTCGGGAATGGCGCTTGCCGCCGATCATCCGGAGGTTCGGCTCTGGGCCAACGGGGCGCCCGGCTTGGAAGGCAAGACTGCCAAGGAAGTCGACGAACCGCCGAACCAGGAGCATGGATACCTGAAGGTGACGAGCGTTCACAACCCGTCGCTCACGGTCTTTCTGCCGCCGCTAGAGACGGCCTCGGGCGCCGCCGTGGTGATTGCGCCTGGTGGCGGCCACCAATTTCTCAACTTCGATCAGGAAGGCACCTACGTCGCGGAGTATCTGAACAGCATCGGAGTGGCGGGCTTCGTTCTCAAGTACCGCCTGGCGCGCGAAGCCGGCTCCACATACAAAGTGGACGATGCCGTGGCCGATGCCCAGCGCGCCATCCGGCTGATCCGCAGCCGCGCCGAAGAGTGGCATGTGAATCCGCAGCGCATCGGCATCATGGGATTTTCCGCCGGCGGCGAGGTTGCGGCGTTGGCAGCCACACGTTATGACGCGGGCAAGACCGACTCTGCCGATCCCATCGAGCGCCAAAATTCGCGGCCCGATTTCGACGCCCTGATCTACCCCGGCATCCGCGCGGAGAATTTCACCATTCCGAAAGATATGCCGGTTACCTTCATGCTCTGCGCGGACAACGATCGCGGACCTTCCAATGCTCTCGCCGGTCTCTATCCCATGCTGAAAGCAGCGGGAATCCAGACGGAGGTGCACATCTATGCGTCCGGCGGTCACGGTTTCGGAATCAATCCCAACACTCGGAATCCGTCGCCCGTCGCCACCACGTGGCAACTGCGGCTGGGCGATTGGCTCAAAGACATCGGGATGCGCAAGGCGAACTGACCGCGTGGGGCCGCCATTTACAGATTCGGGAGCTTCCAGGGGGCCCGATAAGCCGGATCGACAAACTGATTGACGCTCGCTTCGTTGGTGACCCGCATCGCTGCGGCATCCCACTCCAGCACCTTTCGGGTCCGCAGGGCCAGCGTGCCGAGTAGCGCCAGTTCCGTGAGATGACTCGCGAACCCGATAGGCAGGCACATGGGCCGGCCCTCTTTCGCGCAGCGAATCCATTCGGTGTAATGATCCGCCCCTAGTGTCGGCGCATCCTCAGTATCAGCCGACGAACTCAAAGGTGTCTTTTTGGCCACTAAGACCTCCCTCAGCGACGGCAGCCATGTGGAACCCGTTCTGGAAAAGGGCGGTGCGACTCACGAAGCCTTCGTGAAGGAATATCTCGGCAAGACGGATGCCGCTTTACAGACGTACTACCGAAGCCTGGTGTTTACCGGGAAAGCGTCCATGCCCAAAACGCTGGGGACCGACGCCGAGGTTGTCGCCTTTGTCGAGAGGACTAAGGGCGCCATCGGGTATGTAAGCGCTGGAGCCAGCACAGCCGGTGTCAAGACCCTGGAAGTCAAGTAGGGCGAGTAATCTAATGCATCGTCTCAACATGACAGTTAAGATCTGGCTCAGCGTCGGGGTCTTCGTCTTCGGCTACTTGCTCTCAACAGCTTTGAGCCAGATCCAAGGCAGGGAGGCCCGCACGTCGTTGCGGGCCACTTCTGAGGCGCTGTTTCCCGCGGCGCAGCGTAGCGAGGAAGCGGACGCGGCGTTCCAGCGAATGGTGAAGGGTTTCGGCGATGCCGTCATCATGCAAGACTCTTCAGGACTCGACCGGGCCGCTGGGGACGGGCAACAGGCGGTGGCGGCGCTCAAAGCAGTTGCCGCCATTCCAGGTCTGTCCGCCGAACGTTCCGCGGAGGCTAGCAGGCTGGCCTCCTCCATCGATCAGATACTCGGCGACGCGCGGAGCACCTACGGAGCTGTAATGGGAGGCGCCATGACGCCGGCTACGCAAGAACAGATGGGCGCGCTAGCTTCGCGAACAGACGAAACCAAGGCTGGCCTGAGCAGGACGAAAGAGCAGTTGGCTGCGGATCTGCGCCAGCAGTTAGGCGCTCTAGAAAAACATTCGGCAAGCCAGAACTCGTTGGGTCTCGCGGTGTTTGTCATCACGCTGATTGTAGCGGGAGCAATCGTCCACTTGACCATCAAGCGTGCCATCACCCGACCGGTCGCCCAGGTGATAGGCGGCGTGCAAGGGGCGAATGACGAAGCGGCGCGAGCTTCCCAACAAATGGCACAATCCGGCATGGAGGTTTCCAGCAACGCGCAAGAGCAGGCGGCCTGCATCGAAGAGACTTCCGCCTCGCTGGAGGAGATCTCCGCCACCACCCGGCAGAATGCCGACCGGGCCGGAGAAGCCGACCGCTTGATGCAGACGGCGCGCCAGACCGTGGAACGTGCGAAGCATGCCATGAACGACTTGACATCGTCGATGAACCTGATCTCCAAGTCCAGCCACCAAGTGGCAAGCGTGCTGAAGAATATTGATGAAATCGCTTTCCACACCAATATCCTGGCGTTGAACGCGGCGGTGGAGGCGGCGCGGGCCGGCGAAGCGGGCGCGGGGTTCAGCGTGGTGGCGGATGAAGTGCGCTCACTAGCTCACCGCGCGGCGGAGGCGGCGCGCAACAGTGGTGCCATCATTGAGCAGACGGTGGGGGACGTGAGCAAAGGCGTTGAATTCGTCAGTCACGCGCACGCGGCGTTCAAGGAGGTTTCGGAAACGATTGGTAAAGGGACCGAACTGGTGAGCCAGATCGCCTCCAGCAGCAACGAACAGGCCGTGGGGATCACCCAGATCGGCGAGGCGATCACACGGATTGAATCTTTGACTCAGCGCAATGTGATTACTGCCCAACAAACGGCAGAAGGAGCCTCCGCGATGACATCCCAGGTTGAAGACACCCGCAAGTACCTGGACGAACTGGTGGCGGTGGTAGGCGTGCACAGAACGTAGCGATTGGAACAATGAGAGATGTCGTTTGCAGAGGCATCTGAATCCTGGAGCAGCACTCTGAGTCGCCACTCGGTGCCCGTGAGCACACGCTACAACTTCGTCGGCGGACCTTACAAACCTCCTCTTTTGGACGCCGGCGGTTTCCTGGAAGACGAGCGCTTCGGTCTTGTGAAGGTCGGTGGCTACACCGGCGGACCCATTCCCTGGCCGACGATGCGCAGAAGACATATACGTGGGGGCGCCGTCATTCTTTGCTCTCCCTTGGCTGAGGCCCTCAAACTGGAGTCAGCCACGGCAATCTCCTATTGGTGGGGCGTGTCGAGTGCGACCGTGCAGCGGTGGAAACGCGCGGTCGGGGCGCCCGCGAGAACCGAAGGATCTCAAAGGCTCTATCAGTGGGTCTGTGAATCAGTAGCTCGGGATCCGTTGATTCAAAACTCAAAGAGTATGAATCCCGTCTATCATTCACCCGGGTTTCTTCGGCACCTGTGCGCCGTGGCCGGCAATCGCGGGTTTCCTAAACCGCCAAGGTAGACAGCGCAGACGCAGGCGCAGGTATATTGGCGGGCGCATTTCCCGAGCCACCGAGCGCAGACGACACACACGTGGAGGAGCCGTCGTTATCGGCTCGCCCCTTGACGGAAGCCCTCAATTCTGCCGCCGCTAGAGACAGCCTCGTGAGCCGCCGTGTTGATTGCGCCCGGCGACGGCCATCAGTTCCCCAACTTCGATCAGGAAGGCACCTACACGCTAAGCCGGCTCCACATACAAAGTGGACGATGCCATGGCCGATGCGCAGCGCGTCATCCGCCTGATCCGCAACCGCGCCGAAGAGTGGCAGGTGAATGCGGCGCGCGTCGGCATCATGGGATTCTCCGCCGGCGGCGAGGTCGCGGCCTTGGCGTCCACACGTTATGACGCGGGGAAGACTGACGCCGCCGATCCCATCGAGCGTCAAAGTTCGCAGCCCGATTTCGACGCGCTGATCTACACGGGCATCTGAGCGGAGAATTTCACGATTCCGAAAGAGATGCCGGTGACCTTCATGCTCTGCGCGGATAAAGACCGCGAACCTTCCAGTGCTCTCGCCGGTCTCCATCCTATGCTCAAGGCCGCGGGTATCGAGACTCAGAACTCCTGATGTCGTGGAATTAGGCTGAGCCGGGGGTGGGGCCAGGCTTCAGCCTGCGGCGGACTTCAGTCCGCCCGCCGCAGGTCAGGAGGGCGGGCTGAAGCCCGGGGTTCCCTCTGGGGAAGACTGAAGTCTACCCCACCTTCGAAACGCTCACCAGCGAGTGGCGGCCCGAAGTGGCTCACCTTATTTCCCCGGGCCAACAGAAATTGCGGGGCGAGATCAGGAGTCCAGAGACTGAGGTGCACATCTATGCGTCCGGCGAGCACGGTTTCGGGATCAATCCCCACACTCGGAATCCGTCGCCCGTCGCCACCACGTGGCAAATTGCGGCGGGGCGATTGGCTCAAAGACCTTGCATGCTCAAGGTGAACTGACCGCGCGTCTGCTTCCAGGGGAGCGGTTTGGAGGATCTCCATCACTTCGTGCCGCCACTGTGCGGCACCAGCCGATTGCTTCGCGCGGTAGGCATCGGCGGCACTGTTTCAAGGGTAGGCCGCCTGCCGCAAATGGTAGCTCCCGGTAGTCCCGAGCGCAAAATTGGTACAAACTTGGTACAAAATTGGTGCTTGTGGCGGCCGTGAATGCCTGCTACTCTAGCGCGTCAGAGTGGAGTTCTCGCTCTTCGATGCGTCCGATTCAGCGCCAGACGCCGCTCTTGACGTAATTCAGGCGCCATCGGGAGGATCAACACAATGGCAAAACTATCGGCAGTCTTTGTTGTAATGTTAGCGGTGCTTTGGCCGGCAGCAAGTTTCGCTACGGTCACCCCTACCCCTCCATATCCCGGAGCGTCGCCGAGCCTCGCCTATCAGGTGGCCGTGGATGGGCAGCCCATCTTTACGTATCGTTATCCAACGTACAACCAGTTCAACTGGATGGACTATGCCAGCTTCAGCATGACCGGCAAGGTTCATGTCACGATCACCAACCTCGTCAGCGAGAGGGATGTGCGCACCTGCTACATCCGCCCGATCGCGTACAACATCCAGCCGCAGATCAAGGGCAACACGGTCAGCTTTGACCTCGATCGGCCGCGTTATCTGGTGATTTTTATCAACGAAGAGCCGCTTTTCTCAGGCACCGGATTGCTGCTGTTTGCCGATGCGCCCGAAGCCAATGCTCCCAAGCTTGGCGACCCCAATGTGGTCAACATCATGGACTACCACATTGACAATACGGGTAAGACCGTCGAGACCGCCAAGATCAATCAGGCGATCGGCGACGTCTCTGCCAGGCCCGGCGGCGGCGTGCTCTTTTTCCCGAAGGACGGCGTCTATCTCACCGGCTTGGTGATGATGAAGAGCAATGTCAAGTTTTACGTCGAGACAGGCGCGGTGATCAAGGGATCCACCAAGAATGCGGATTATGTCCTGCCGCCCGGGACGACGGGAGGTCCGGGGAGGGTACAGCGCGCGCTGTTTGTCTTCAACAACGTGGAGAATGCCAGCCTGATGGGCCGGGGAACCGTCGACATGCAAGGCTATCCGTGGTTGTGGCACGATATCCAACCCGATACCGGTGACGGGCGCGCCAGAACGCCCGAAGGACTGGTGAATGATCCTCATGGGAATGGCGTCAAGGGATATGTGATCAATAACTGCAAGAACGTTACTTTTCAGGATCTGTTCCTCTTGCGCTCCGCCTATTGGACCGTGACGGTCAGCAACACCGACGGTTTCACCAGCAGGAACATCAAGCTCATCAACCGCAAGCAGCAGTACCACGACGATGCTTATGACATCACCGGCGGCAGCAAACATATCCTCATCGAAAACGGATTCTCCATGACCATGGACGACACGTTTGCCTTCTATGGGGGCGCTGGCGCCGGTCTCGAAGACGTGGTGGTGAAGGGATATGTGAATTACGGCTACACTTCGGCACTGGTTCTGGGATATGGCTCTATCCCGGCGGCCAGGCATGTGCGTTTCGAGGATGTGCATTTCGTCGCGACCTCGAATAAGTTCGCCATTTGGATTCAGTTTACTCCCGCGTACTTCACGGGGCGGGGCTATCCTACCCGCGCGAGCAGTAAGCAGGCTCTGGATGACTTCCACTTCCTGAACTGCACGTGGGAGCATGACGGCGGGCAGATCTACATCGATGGCGGGGATTCGGAGTTGACCAACTTTGTTTTCGAGAACTGCACCTTCTATACGCCCAGCCGGCCCGCCAAGATTACAGGGAAAAACGTCGGTCCGATCTTGTTTAAGAACGTGAAGCTGAACGGGACCGTGATCAAGAGCGTCGACCAGTTGACTAAAGCTGGTTGGGATATCTCCGTTCCGATGAAGTTCCAGTAGTGAGGCAAAGAGCAAACATGAGACTGAGAATGTTCCCGTGCGTCGCACTGGCCTGCTGCGCCAGTGCGATCGTGGTCCAGGCCTATGCGCAGACCGCCGCAAGTGTCCCGCATCTCGAAAAGCAAGGAACCGCAACCCAGTTAATCGTCGACGGGAAACCGTTCCTCGCACTTACCGGAGAACTGGGCAACAACACCGCCAGCAGCCTGGAAAACATGCAGCCTATCTGGTCCCGGCTGGTGGCGGACAATCTGAACTGCGTGCTGGCGGCGGTATCGTGGGCCCAGATCGAGCCCCAGGAGGGCCACTTCGATTTCGCGCTGGTCGATGGCCTCATCCAGGAGGCCCGGCGCAACAACCTGAAACTGGTGTTCCTGTGGTTCGGCAGTTGGAAGAACGGTCTGTCGAGTTATCCTCCCCTCTGGGTGAAGCAGGATTACGGGCGATTTCCCCGGATCAAGATCAAAGGCGGCAAGAGCATCGAACTGCTGAGCACTTTCGGCGATGCCAGCCGTGACGCGGATGCGCGCGCCTATCGTGCCCTGATGCGGTATATCAAGGAGGTGGACAGCCAGCAGCACACCGTGCTGATGATGCAGGTGGAGAACGAAGTGGGCGTACTGCGCGATTCGCGCGACCGGTCGGAGCCGGCCAACAAGGCCTTTGCCGGACCGGTGCCGAAGGAATTGATGGACTACCTCCAAAAGCACAAGGACACGCTTGCCCCGGAACTCCGCGAGCTTTGGGGCGCGAACGGCTTCAAAGCATCCGGCACATGGGAAGAGGTCTTTGGCCCCGGCAAGCCCGACAGTGTCGATATGCCCATCCAGACCAATAGTCCTCCGCTGAGCCAGGAGGAGTATCAGACCGGCTGGCGGAAGCTGCACTGGCCGGTGGATGAGATTTTCATGGCATGGCAATACGCGCGATATGTGGACAAGGTGGTGACGGAGGGTAAAGCGGAATACAACATTCCGATGTATGTGAACGGCTGGCTGCAACAACCGAGCATGGCATGGCCGGGGACGTATCCGAGCGGTGGTCCTCTGCCGCAGGTGCACGACGTGTGGCGCGCCGGCGCACCGGCGATCGATATTCTCGCGCCGGATCTGTACTTGCAGTACTTCGATGAAGTTTGCGAGCGCTTCACGCGCAACGGCAACCCACTTTTCATCCCGGAAACGGGGGCCAACCCGGCCAACGTCCTGACCGCGTTCGGCAAGTACGGCGCTATCGGGTATTCGCCTTTCGCAATCGAGAGAGGAGCAAGCGCGGACAGCGATTTGGCGGCGGTCTACCGCCTGGTTGCGCAGATGGCTCCGATGATTGCGGCGCACCAGGGTAAGGATTCCATCACTGCGGTGCGGCTGAACCAGGGCGATGCGCCGAAGCGAGTTGCTTTGGGGAACTATACTCTGGAGCTTAGCTACACAGGAAGAGGCCGCGTACCGATCGCCCCCGAGCCGGTGGCGAGGCCGCAGCAGGCTCAGGCAGCGCCCCCCGCGGCGCAACCGGGCCGCGGAGGCGCCGGGCAGGCTCCCATGGAGGCCGCCGCAATTCTGATCGCGGCCGGACCCGATGAATATTACATGGGCGGCGGCGGCTTCCGGATCGCGTTCACTGCGAACACGCCCGGGCCGGCAACCGTGGGGCTCGGCATCGTGCAGGAAGGCAAATTCGTCGATGGCAAGTGGGTGGTGGTGCGGCAACTCGGCGGCGACGATATCGGTCAGGGCGAGATTCTGACCCTCCGTCCGAATACCATTCTTCATGTTGTGGTCTACCGGTATGAATAGAATTCCGGCACTTACGGCGAATCGTGGGCAGAAGCATGAATGTTTACTTCGAGCCGGCTGCGGACCCGGTCCAAAGCGTGGGATTGGCGGTAGTGGAAGAAGGCCAATACGTCAACGGCCGCTGGGTGCCCGGACGCCGGCTGAATGGCGATGAAACCCCGGAATGGAAGGCTCTCTGGTTCAGGGGAGACCGCTACACGATTCAGAAAATCAAGCTATACCGCGACCGTTGAATGGATCTCCTCAACATGAAAAACTTCACTATCTTCATCCTGGCTTGCGGCGCGGTGTGGACCGTCCGCGCGCAGGAAGCCAAGCCCAGTTTCCCCAGCGTCCTGCCCGGGAAGGGTTTGGCGCAGCATGATTTCTTCTACGCCGGAGAGGCCAAGACGCAGGACATGTACATCGTGCGTAGCGGCAAGGTCGCCTGGGAATTTCACGATCCCGCGGGAAAGGGCGAAATCAGCGATGCCGTCCTGCTCTCGAACGGAAACGTGCTTTTCGCGCACCAATTCGGCGTCACGCTGATCGACCGCAATAAAAAGGTGCTCTGGAATTATGACGCTCCGGCGGGCACGGAGATCCATACGGCGCAGGCGATCGGCACCGATAAGGTGCTCTACGTGCAAAACGGCGACCCGGCCAAGGTTGTGGTGGTGAACATCCTCACAGGCAAGACCGAGCGCGAGTTTGTCGTCCCGGTCAAGAATCCGAAAAGCGTGCACGGGCACTTCCGCCATGCCCGGCTTACCGACGCCGGCACGTTGCTGGTGGCGCATATGGACATGCAGAAGATCGTCGAGTACGACTCCACGGGGAAGGAGCTATGGTCGTACTCGCCGGGCGCGGCCACGTGGTCGGCGGAGCGTTTGAAGAACGGAAATACGCTCATGGCGGGAGCGGGACTGGTTCGCGAGGTGAACCCCGCCGGGGCGACGGTCTGGGAGTTCACGCCCGCCGATGTGCCGGACTACCTGTTCAACTCGATGCAAATCGCGAAGCGACTGCCCAACGGGAACACGCTCCTCAACACCTGGTTCAACCAGTGGAACGGGCCCGCGGATCCCGCCACCGCGCCCGTACAGGCGCTGGAAGTGACGCCGGACAAGAAAATCGTTTGGGCGTTGCGCGCGTGGGGAAACCCTGTGGATCTCGGCCCCTCTACCACGATTCAGTTGCTCGATCAGCCGGGTGTTCCCGAAGCGGTGCATTTCGGCGATTTGAAATAACGAGCCGATTCACGGGCGTCACCTGAGGCAGATGCATGAAGCTGAGATGTCTCACCGGAACGCTCGTACTTTTCTCATCCGCGGCGCCGGCGCAGAGACCGTGGCAAGAAATCACGATTCCCTCTTTGCACGAGGTAGCCGCGAACCTGAAAGCTCCGCCCCGCGAATACGGCGCCATCCAGCCGGAAGTTCGCGCAAGAATCGTCCGGGATTTCGACCGGCTCGTCCAAACAGAACGAGTGCCGGATAGAGGAAGGACATTCAGA
>Ga0302140_10011751_pt1 | contig 10760 bp, 8 predicted proteins | sample I_Bog_E1_1_FD_202095 | JGI IMG/M metagenome (GOLD analysis project Ga0302140, IMG submission 202095) | Peat permafrost microbial communities from Stordalen Mire near Abisko, Sweden - I_Bog_E1_1 | ecosystem: Environmental > Terrestrial > Soil > Wetlands > Peat | place: Sweden: Abisko, Stordalen...
CTTCCAGAACGGGCCCGATATTTAGGTCGGGTCAGTGATGAGGACCTGAAGGCCTTATACTCAAATGCCGCGTGCTTTATATTTCCGTCGCATTATGAGGGTTTTGGACTTCCGGCAGTGGAAGCGATGGCTTGTGGTTGCGCCGTTGTGGCCGCAAATATCCCTTCGCTCCGCGAGACTTGTGCCGATGCAGCCATATATTGTGATCCTAACTCTCCCCACGACATCGCACAGAGTGTTATCAACCTGCTCGACAATGCCCCCCTCCTCCAAGAGTACCGCCGACGGGCGATCGCCCATGTGACAAGCATGACATGGGAAAGAGCTGCCATGCAATTTGCCAAAGTGATAGATCAGATCATATAATGCTTCTTTATTGCCTCTGACGAACGGCGTTGGAGACTTAAACATGGCACGGTGCAAATACGTGCCTATCCATTTCTTAAATTTACCAAATACAGTGTGTCAGCTACAAATCGGGCTGATATGTAAGTTCAAGATCGCGGTGCGACTCGTTGAAAATTGAGGGTAACGATGGATATAGCTGTTATCGTCGCATCAACAAACCGACCTGAAGAAATTGAGCAACTTCTTTCATGCCTCTCACAGCAGACAAAGAGAGCCAATAAAGTCGTCCTGTCTGTAACCTCCGAGACTGATTTACCGAATTGTCTTCCCTCAGACGTCGACGTCATTCTCGGCCCACCAGGGCTGACGGTACAACGAAATCGCGGGCTGGAGCGTGTACTCGGCATTTCCGACGTCGTCGTATTTTACGACGATGACTTTCTCCCGACAAAAGATTCGCTTGCTGGAATCGAGCGCCTATTTAGCGTGTTTCCGAATATAGTGAGTGCAACTGGTGAAGTTCTCTATGACGGCGTCAAAATTGGTGGGATTTCGCATTCCGCTGCAAGCGCAATTGTGAATGACTACGAGAGGGTTCCAACCGCCGAAATTACCACGGATGATATTCTTTGGGCTTATGGCTGTAATATGGCCTTCCGTTCATCGGCAATCGGAAGCCTGAGATTTGACGAAAATTTACCGCTGCATGGGTGGCAGGAAGATATGGACTTTGTCGCGCGGCTTGCGAAATATGGTGATACGGTAAAGACAAATGCTTTTGCCGGCGTCCATCGCGGCGTAAATAAAGGGCGTAGCCCCGGATTCCAACTTGGGTTTTCTCAGATCGTCAATCCCGTCTATCTGGTTCAGAAAGGCGCCATGAGCGGCCGTAAAGCTGCGAACCTCATGGTGAGAAACTTTCTCGCCAACCACATCAAGGCGCTCAGGCCAGAGCCGTTTATCGACCGACGGGGCCGGATGTTAGGTAACTGGCTCGGCATCTTCCATGTGCTTCGCGGACCAGCGGACCCCAAAGCCATGTTACAGATCCACTAGCCGATATTGAAATGACATGGCCCGCCATTCTTCTCTGGGTACTGATCGCATATGGCGCAGTATCCAGAGGTCCGTCGATCATTTACTTGTTCAGCATCTCGACAATTTTTGGAGATCTAACGCTGCTTCCGCTAAGTCTTACCGGCGGCTTTAACCTGCCGGCGCAGACCGTCTGCGCCGTTGTCCTGATTACAAAAACGATACTCCCACTTCGGGGGCGCAACGCGTTTATGAACATGGCACTTGATATGCGCCGGCTTGGTATCCTGTCGATATTTAGTATCTACGCGATATTAACAGCCTTTTTGCTACCGCGGCTCTTTGCCGGTGACGTCATGGTTTACTCGCTGAATGCAGCCGGGAGCGAATCACCGCTGCACCCCACATCCGCCAATTTTTCGCAGCCAGTTTATCTTATTATTTCGGTCCTCATGCTTTTTTCATTCGCCATAAGGGCGAAAGACCACGAGTTCCTAAAAACCTATATTCGCTCCATTCTTGTTGCGGCGGTACTCCTGGCGGTCTCCGGGGTGATGGATCTGGCTTTAAACGATGTAGGCCTCTCCGCACTTCTGGCACCGGTGCATAACGGCGGATACAATCTTCTGGCCGGCGCAACGATTGCCGGGCAGACTCGGGTGACCGGATTCATGTCCGAAGCATCTGTGTTCGGGGAAGCGTGCTGCTGTACACTGAGCTTTCTAATGTTCAATTTCAGCTATTTTGAACAAAGAATGCGAGTTGCCGTCGTCCTTCCTCTCATTTTTATTTTGTTTACACTGACGTTTTTATCAACGTCGTCGACCGGATATGTGGGGCTGATAGCAATATTATCCATTCAGGCGCTCCGGTCGGTGATGGCCTTTTTGTTTGTTGGCGAGCGCCACCGTATCTCTGTTCGTCGATTGGCTATCCTTATCGGCGCATCACTCTTGGTTGTTGGTGTAAGCGTTTCGGTTTATCAATCACAACTCGCGCATTACCAACAGCTTCTCAACGCGGTTCTATTTCAGAAAACGGCTTCAGATTCATATATAGAGCGGACCTCGTGGACGGCTGCCGGAATGGCGGCGTTTCTGGCAACACATGGCATCGGTGTCGGTATTGGATCGGTTAGAACTTCAAATTGGTTTGTAAATATTCTTGCCAGTACTGGGGTAATCGGGGTCGGTCTAATCATTTTGCTGGTTCTCAGTATTATCTGGCCCTCACAAAAACGGATATCAAATGAAAATCAACGCCTGACAAGCGGGCTGAAATGGTGCCTGATTCCGGTCGCCGTCATGATAAGCCTATCTGGGACCACGCCAGATCCCGGCGTTTGGATCACCACCATCCTTGGATTATTATATGCACTGAAAAGCGAAGTAGACGTGCCTGCAAAAGAAATACGTAACTCGCGGGCCTTAAATCACGCCCTATAAACGCCTCGGCCATTTGCATATTATAAGGTTGGAGGTTACCCGTCCAATTTGGCGCGATACCCTGCCAATCTGCCACGCAAGGTCTGCCAATAGTAATCCGCAGCCATAAAATTAGATTTTAACATGCTCAGAAGAATGCCGCCGGCCGGCCGGATGGCAAAATTCAAAATCGTGAATACCCCTGTTTCCTTGGCATGTTTACGCAATACGCGTCCTAATCCTTTACCGTAATAAAATGCTCTCAACACAGCGGTCTGGGTTAAAGATTTGTCAGGATGTATGACGCGCAGTGAATAGTCATAAAAGACCTTTCCACCCATTCTCATGATTCGGATGGCAAGATCGACCCCCTCGCCTGAGCCAAAGCTGGCTCCTACGCCAAGATCACTGTCAAAACCATGGGCTAGCCGAAGCCATTCGGACTTTGCGAACATATTGAATTCAATTACGGACGTCCAAATTGTTTGCATCGTCGGTACGCCGCTCTCATGGTGCCATCGTCCAGAACCCAGACCTCCGGCCGGGCCGATCGACGGCCCTACGAGCAATCCCAAGTCCTTGTCATTCTGAAAGGCTCGCGTGACTTGAGATAAAATCCCTTCGGGATAGACGCAGTCATCATCGGGAAACGCTATGATATCCCCTATAGCTGCAGCCAGGCCAAGGTTTCGCGCATGGGAACTATTGCGTATTTCCGAGCGAATGTGCTTTATCTCCATAGTCTCGGAAAATCTCTGGATAATAGGAATGACTCGGTCATCTGCATTCTGATCGACTACGATGATTTCGACATTCTCTATTTTTTGACGGGATATAGAACTGAAAAGCAATTCCAATTCATCGGTGCGGCCGCAGGTCGCAACAACTAAAGAAAAATCCATGGTCATGTACCGTCACATCTTGTCCGCTCAACTCTAGGCTTAAGTACATCAGTTGCAATCATTAATTAAGGAACCTCTGCATAAATCTCTGATTCCCTTATCAGTTCGATTTTTGTAAAATGTCCCCGCAATGATGGGGGCGGCTTTGAAGCAAACGACATTTTCGACGGCTGGATTTGATCGGTACGCGAAGACGACGAAGCGCGCGGCGTTTTTGGCTGAGATGGATGCAGTGGTCCCGTGGGCAGCACTCTGCGGCCTGGTTGAGCCTTTTTATCCGAAGGGCGAGACCGGCCGGCGGCCTTTTGGCGTCGAGCGAATGCTGCGGATTTACTGCTTACAACAGTGGTTCAACCTGTCTGACCCTGCTGCGGAGGAAGCGCTCTATGATTCGCTCTCGATGCGGCGTTTTGTCGGCATTGATCTTGGCCGCGAGCCAGTGCCCGACGAAACGACGATCTGCCGTTTCCGGCATCTTCTGGAGGCGCATGATTTCGGCGGGCGGATGTTTGAATTCATCCACCAACATCTGGAAGCCAAAGGCTTGCGGCTTTCCAGCGGCACGATTGTGGATGCCACGATCATTCACGCGCCGAGTTCAACCAAGAACGAGGAGAAAGCCCGCGACCCGGAGATGCACCAGACCAAGAAAGGTAACCAATGGTATTTCGGCATGAAGGCGCATTTTGGCATCGACCGGCGCAGCAAAGTGATCCACTCGGTGGTGGCGACAGCGGCGAACGTGCATGACAGCGCGGTGCTGGGTGACCTGCTGCATGGCGAGGAGCGCGATGTCTGGGGCGACCAGGCGTATCAGGGCCAGGGAGAGGTCATCAAACACAAGGCGCCCAACGCGCGCGACCGCACCAACCGGCGTTACCGCAACCGCGGTATTGTGAACGAGGCCGAGCGTGCAAGGAACAGAAAGAAATCCAAGGTGCGTTCGCGCGTCGAGCATGTGATCGGCGTGATCAAGCTGAAATTCGGCTTCACCAAGGTGCGATATCGCGGCCTGGAGAAGAACGCCAACCGGCTATTTGCGACTTGCGGGCTGGCAAATCTGTACATCCTTCGACATCAATTCCGCCCCGCATAGGATAGGTGGGCCCAAAATCAGCAGAAAACCGCCGAATCCCGAAAGCATCAAGGAAAACTGAAGCGGAAAGACCGTCAAAACATTCAGCGGACACTACGAAATCATGCTACGCAGAGGTTCCTTAATTCAAAATATTGTATAATTCATATATTTGTCACAGGAATAGCGCTAAATAGATCGGTCTTTATGCGGTGTAAACTTTGCCTGTTACGTTTGTTGTTCTATTCAAGACACATTTCTGGGATGATTTCGTCGATCGGCAACTCGAGCGCGTTAGAAGTCGCCTCGGAAACGGTGAATTATTTGTAGTCATCGATGATAGCCACATGCCGGTTGAAAACGTTCCAAACGGAAATCAAATCCGTATTTCATCTGATGATTTTTCGAAGTTCAACCTGGCCAAGATTACGACTCATGGCTCCATCATATGGTATAATATCGATTATCCAAACTATATCGCATTCGCGCAACTTCCGCGTTTCGATTATTATATAAGTATCGAATACGATGTCGTTGCGAATATCGACTTGGAGAAATTAGTTAACCAACTCTCTCTGAATCAGATTGACTACCTGGGGCTTCCGATAAAGAAGCCTGCAACCGAGTGGCCATGGTACGAAATGCATAAGGATATATATGGCCCAGAGATGTTGGTGTCTCTATCCTGTTTCTCTGTATTCTCGAACCGGGCGATGAAAATGCTCTTCGCACGCCGGCAGGAAATGAGCGAGGACTTCCTACACGGAAAGATCCCTTTTTGGCCAAACAACGAGGCGTTTATACCTAATGAAATCTTGCGCTCAGGGATGTCCCGCGACTCAATCTGCAACTATGGTTCTACTGAGCATTACGATTGGTGGCCTCCTACAGATGAAGTTCGCTCCACCATAAGCCAAGACGGCGCCTTTATTCACCCCGTGTTGCATGGGCGGCGCTATACGACGAGTGTTCTGTATCATGAGCCATCTTTGCTTCAGGTTTTCATTTCCGGAAGCGGAATAAATGAGAGATTAAAGAATTTGTCGACGCGGCAGAGGATTTGTCTCGTTGCATTTGAGATAAGACGTCGAACGGTCGGGAGACTTTATCGGGCCCTCGAACAGATTGGATTACGGCCGGTCTGGTTTGAAAATGCGGTCAGTGGGCGAGCCCGCTTTGTTCAGGCCGAGACATCTCACAACGCGGCTAAATAATCTGATCATTTTACAATTTTGTATTGATCCAGGAATGCCATAAAACTTTGTTGAAAAACGGCGCTGCTGAATCCCTCGGCCCAAATTCGGCATGCCGATGGTTTAAATTCGTGTTTCTCAAAGCTCTCAACAGCTGCGACAACAGCGTCGGCCGTTTGTTCATAAAACAACAATCCAGTAGGTTCTAACGCGCCCGCATTTTCGAGGTCAATAACCGTTTCCAATGCCCCGCCCTTACCATAGGCGATCACCGGTGTTCCACATGCCTGGGCTTCGACAGGAAGGATCCCGAAATCTTCCTCCGCGGCAAAAACAAAGGCGCGGGCACGCTGTAGGTGGTCGCGTAAAACGTCGTTGCTTTGATATCCGAGAAAAGTAATATTATCCGTCGCCAAACTCCGGATTTTTTTCATATCTGGACCATCCCCGATGACAATCAGTCGGCGGTCACGCATTTTTGCGAATGCCTCTACGATCAAATCAATCCGCTTATATGGGACCATGCGTGAAGCGGTAACGTAGAAATCTTCTTTCTGTTGCTTGATAGAAAAATTTTCGATATCAACCGGCGGATGAATCACTGTTGATTTACGGCCGTACACCTTTTCGATGCGTCGCCCGATATACTTTGAGTTCGCGATAAAATGGTCGACCCCACTAGCGGTCCGCACATCCCAAAGGCGAATATAGTGCAACACCAAGCGTGCCAGTATGCTCTTGAGGCCATGGGATAAGCCTGAGTCCCGAAGATACCGATGCTGAAAATCCCAGGCATAGCGAATAGGTGTATGACAATAGCAGATATGCGTTTGATCGGGCCCTGTGAGTATTCCTTTGGCGACCGCGTGGCTGCTGGAAATCACCAAATCATATTCGGAGAAGTCGAACTGCTCGATCGCCATCGGCATCAAAGGCAGATAGGATCGATATTTTTTCTTCGCAAATGGAAGCTTCTGAACAAAGGAGGTCTTTGCTTTTTTGTTGAATATGTTTGTACGGTCTTCCGGGGAAAGAAAATCGACAACGGAGAAGAGGTCGGCTTGTGGAAATAAAGTCAAAAGTTCTCGAACGACGCGTTCGGAGCCGGCGTAGGAAATCAGCCACTCATGGACGACAGCCACCCGCATAGGACGCGGATGCCCGGCATTAGCGCTTATGTCGGTTCTTTGTTTTTCTTTGATTAGAAGGTTCGAGAAGTCGCCTTCCATCATATGTTTTCCTAAGGAGCTTAAAACGGCAAAATTCATATTCGCGTGATTTAAGGGAAGTCGGGTAATCAAGTAAATTTAAATAAGATTTTTGAACCTTCGCATCATGTGATTTGCTCCAGATTTCGACTTTTAGTGTTATTTTTGCGATTTAATTTTAATTAAGTTAAACGATCGCTCGGATTGCTCGAGAACGTTATAAGCTTGGTTTCGAATGCGCATGTTCGGAAGGTTTTCCTTTGCCACGGGCAATGAATCATATTTATCGGAGCTGTAGGGCGTTGGAGACGGCCGACTATTGCAAGCTTTGGCCAAGAACAGCACAATTTTTGCTCCTTTGCCTTATGTTATGGGCATGGAGCAACAACGCGTTCGCGCAGATGCCGGAAGCCGCACTCGACCTTTCTGGTTATCATCAGACGTTCATCGATACGTTTTCGAAATCCGATATCACGGCCTATGGACCTGGATCGAAATGGATCGCGCATACGCCGTGGAATGGTGATTTTGGTGATGATGTTTTCGGTAACCCCGGTCCAAACGGCCCTTTTTCTTTTTCGAGCAACGGGCTTTCGATTACCGCATCCAAGGATCAAACCGGAAAATGGCAAGCCGGGCTTATCTGCTCGGTAGACAAAGACGGAACAGGGCAGCAGGGTTTTTCGCAGCGATACGGCTATTTTGAGATGCGGGCGATCTTGCCAGACGGCGCAGGTGTCTGGCCCGCATTTTGGTTGATCGGAACGGACAAATCAAAAAGCGTGTCCGAAATCGACATCATGGAGTATTATGGCCATTCGGACGACACCTATCATATCACCGAACATAATTGGGTGAACGGCAAGGATGTTTTGGGTGCGTGGCACGTCGTGAACGTTCCTCCAGGATCGCTGACCACACGTCCGAATACGTTCGGTGTGCTTATCACGCCAAACGTGATGACTTTTTACCTCAACCGCGTCGAGGTCTGGTCTTCACCGACGCCGCCAGAATACCGGCAACCAATGTATATTCTGGCAAATCTGGCGATCGGCGGCGGGTGGCCGTTCGGGGCGCTGTCATCGCCGAAGATTATGAAAATTCAAGACATAGAAGTGTACGCGGCGAACCCATAGCGCCTTAGGGAGGATGTGCTGCATGCATCCGGCTTTCGAGAACATAGCCAAACATCTGACAAAAAAGTTCGATTGTGGCGCGTATTTCCATGCTGATGTATTTCGGCTGGCTATGGCTACTCACGGCCAACCCCCATGGTTTTTCACCCTGGCAAACGGGCATTGATAAGATGCTTCGCACGAATGTGCTATCTAAATGCATTTCCGCCGCAGATCCTATGTTACGTAAGAGGCTTTGTGACCGATTGAGGATGCCATGAATGTGTTCGGGCTGTACCGTCACTGGTGGTGCCGTGACGTCATAAAGAAAAAAGGGTTTAAGCCGCTCGCATGAGATCGGAATTTGGCCGCCTGAACCTTTCGTGGTTCCGGAAAGACCGTACTTTGCCGTTTCTGCCACGACATCACCCGCCTCTCCATCTCTGAGGGCGTACAGGACGACACGGTCAAAGCCGGAGATCGATCGGATCTGGCGCACCGCTTCCTGGCATACGGAGACCGCCGTATGCCGCGTTCGCAACCTGCCAAGCATCCAGCGCAATGTGGGAGTGTTGCTATTCCGTGGCGTTGCTGGCTCGAATTCCAACACGATCTCTGATCCGGCGATATGCGCCGCGACATCGAAGTAGGGTAATTCCGGCGCAAGCAATGCGGCGAATTGATAAGCAACCGCACTTGTCGGTGCGGCAAGCTGAAGGCCGTTTTTTATGGCGTGCAGTACTTCCTGAGGGATAATGGACTGCACAGAACCGCCTATAAGCTCGTTCCATTCCAAAGAGAGAAAAGCGCCAATATTCTCGGAAGCCCCCATAATATTCCACCGGCTGTCCAGCACAATTAAAAAGCCATGCTGTTGGACAGCAAAGGGCTGCTGGGCCAAATCGGCAAGAAATTCTGTCGGTTGCCGTTGATTCATTGCCTAAATTTAGGTTTAAATGATGAGAATTATCTATCCATTCGATTAAATTTCGTAACGCCTTCAGAATGCGTCGGCGTTAGGGGAAAAAGCAAACTTATTCCGCGCTGAAACAGCCTATTCTCGTGGCGCAGGTTCGATATCCCAGAACCGGCGGCTTGCTTCATGCGTGGCCTGCGCGCGCGAAAGTCCGATATCGCTCAACATCCGGTCGTCCATGCGCCCCAGAACTCGCCGGGTCGCAATCACGTGATAAATCGCCACCAGGAAGGCGAATGAGCGGGTTATTGGCGACGATATCGCGGCCCTGCGTTGCTTTGTGGTGTGGTGCTTTGGTGACATAGGAAAGTTCAATTTGCCGGTGAGATGACGGGTTTGGCCTATGCATCTCAATCGAGCCAGTGACAGTTTAGGACAATTACGCCAAACTGTACTGATGACGGAAAAAGTACAGTTAGCGGATAACCCCTCCCCAGGGCCAGAAGGACTTACGCGTGTGGCCCTCGTTATCACAGCGTTGCGCAGACGGATCCTCGACCGGACACTTGCCAGCGGTGCCAAGGTGCCATCAATCCGCGCCATGGCCGAGACATTGAATGTCTCAAAATCGACCGTGGTGGATGCCTATGAGCGTTTGGCGGCGGAAGGGGTTATCGCGGCGCGTCGTGGCGCGGGGTTTTATGTCACTGGCCGCGCAGCGCCCCTTTCGGTGGCGGAAGTTGGACCGCGTCCGCCCCCCGAGGTCGATCCCCTATGGCTCACCCGATACGCCATGGAGGCAGGCGATCACATCCTGAATCCGAGTTGCGGATGGCTCCCCCAATCCTGGATGCCGGAGGAGGCTTTGCGCCAGGGGATGCGGCAATCGGCTCGGGACAATGCGGTTGATTTTACGCGCTATGGCCAGGCAAGCGGCCACGCACCGCTTCGCCAGCTACTTTCGACTTATCTTGCAGAGCGCGGCATCATCGCGCCGGCTGGGCAGATTTTGCTGACAGATTCCGGAACCCAGGCGATCGACCTCGTTTGCCGGCTGCTGCTGGAACCGGGTGACAGCGTTCTGGTGGACGATCCGTGCTATTTCAATTTCTTTGGCATTCTGCGAGCAAGCAGGGCCAAAATCATCGGTGTGCCATTGACCCCAAACGGGCCGGACCTCGAAAAATTCGAAGCGGCACTCATCGAACATCACCCCCGGCTCTACCTGACCAACGCAACGGTACAAAATCCGACCGGGGCGAACCTGGCGCCGCATGTGGCGCATCGCCTGCTTGGATTGGCAGAGGCGCATGATCTTACCATCATCGAGGACGATATTTTCGCCGATTTCGCGATGGAACCGGCGCCAAGGCTAGCGGCATTGGATGGGCTCAACCGGGTTGTCTATCTGGGAAGCTTTTCTAAAACGTTGTCGGCAAAGCTCCGCCTGGGCTTCATTACCGCGCGGCCGGAGCTGATGGAGCCGTTGGTCGAACTGAGGATCGCCACGCAGATCGGGGGCGGCCCCGCATCGGCCGATATCG
>Ga0302140_10011753_pt1 | contig 10758 bp, 7 predicted proteins | sample I_Bog_E1_1_FD_202095 | JGI IMG/M metagenome (GOLD analysis project Ga0302140, IMG submission 202095) | Peat permafrost microbial communities from Stordalen Mire near Abisko, Sweden - I_Bog_E1_1 | ecosystem: Environmental > Terrestrial > Soil > Wetlands > Peat | place: Sweden: Abisko, Stordalen...
CGGAGGGTGAGGGTCGACGGGAGAACACAGTTCAGATCGATTTGAGCGAGTGCCAGCGTCCGCGCAGTAGGCGGGCGAGCATGAGAACTCCAGGTCAAGTGAAGGACGTAGGCCTGGTGTCCAGAGGGCGAGCATCGAAATTTGCACATGCCTGTAGCGGCCGACCGCATGGGGCATGGCGACAAGTGGGGAAGGCCTTAACCAAGACGTGCCGCTGTAGGAGAAAACCTCAGGCAGCGGATTCTTATAGATCCCGCCCGATTCACTAACGGCCGGCAGCCAGAATAAAAACTGGTTGCCGGCCGTCACGATGAAGATTTGGAAATGGATCTTTGAAAACCGAATATCGCAGACAACGGAGGGGTGGGATCAGTGTCGGCCCCCATCCGTGCCGCTCACGATTGATACTGAAGCGGCTGACACTGCCGCAACGGCTTCCCGTACCTCAGTTGCTACCGTCACCGGCGTCGGAATGGAACTCCCGCTGATACTTGCACTCCGCATTCGGACACTGCAAAAACGCACCAGCCTCGAAATACCTCTCCACCATGTACGAACCCCCGCAATTCGGGCATTTCTCCGCTACCGGCCGCGCCCACGCCACAAAGTTGCAATCAGGATAACGGTTGCAGCCAAAGAACGTCTTGCCGCGCCTGGAACCCCGCTCCACCAGTTCGCCGTCGGTGCATTCCGGGCACTTCACGCCAATGAGTCAACTCACTCCGCCGCGACGGCTTCCTGCACTTCTGCCGTCTCCGCCACCGGCGTCGGAATAAACTCCCGCTTATACTTGCACTCGGCATTCGGACACTGCAAAAACGCCCCCGCTTTAAGGAACTTCTCCACCATGTACGGACTCCCGCAATCCGGGCATTTTTCAGCCACCGGCCGCGCCCACGCCACGAAGTTGCAGTCCGGATAACGATTGCAGCCAAAGAACGTCTTGCCGCGCTTCGACCGCCGCTCCACCACTTCGCCTTCGCTGCATTCCGGGCACTTCACGCCAATCGTCTTCTGCTTGACGTACTTGCAGGTCGGATAATTGCTGCAGGCGGTAAATTCCCCGAACCGCCCATACTTCTGGACCATATTGCTCCCGCAACTCGGGCATTTCTCGTCCAGCGTGACATCCGGCTTTTTCTGCGCGCCGCCGATCTGCTTCGTCGTTTTGCAATCGGGATACCCGGAACACGCAAAGAAAGTTCCGAACCGGCCCTTCTTCAGCACCATCGGCCGCCCGCAATTCTCGCACAGCTCTTCGTCGCCCTGATCCGACAAATCGGCGCCTTCCAGATCGGGCAGATCCACCGTTAACTCTCGCGTGTAAGTGCAAAGATTGTCCTTTCTCTTCCAGGACAACGCGAGACCCTCGGCATCGTCGCGCAGTTCAATCTCATAGAACTCATTCAGCTGCGGATACCGGTTCTGAATCGTGCCCAGGCGCCCTTCGATCGCAGCGCGATCATTCGCCTGCCGCTCGGCCGTATGCTCCTCGATCTTTTTCAGGTCGAGGTCATACTGCGCACGGATCTTCTTGTGGCGCTCCACCAGCTCGCGATCTTTTAGCCCTGTCGTGGCAATTTTGGCCTCAAGCTTGGCCACATCGGACTCGCGACGGGCCTCTGCTTTTGCCTGACGAGCTTCAATGTCCTTGCGGGCTCGCTCCCGCCGCGCCTGGATGTCTTTTTCGAGGTTTTCGAAGTCGCCTTCGGTCGCTCTGGGCGAGAAGTCGGGATAGCCTGTGCAGGCCAGAAAACTGCCATGCTGGCCCCATTTGACCACCAGCGGTTTGCCGCACTTTTCACACACCAGATCGGTGGGCTTCTCCATGCGCTTAACGTTGGTCATCTGCGCGTCGGCGGTTTCGAGATCTTTGGTGAAGCGCTCGTAGAACTCGCCCATCGCCTCGCGCCAGTCGATCTTGCCTTCTTCGATGTCGTCGAGCTGATCTTCCATCCGCGCGGTATATCGCACATCGAAAATATCCGCGAAGCTTTCGAGCAAAAGATCGGTCACCACCATGCCCAACTCGGTTGGCTTGAACCGGCCACCCTCTTTGGTCGCGTACTGGCGCTCCTGAATCGTCGACAGAATCGACGCGTAAGTGGAAGGTCGCCCCACGCCATCGGCTTCCAGTTTCTTTACCAGCGTTGCTTCGTTGTAGCGCGGCGGCGGCTCGGTGAAATGCTGTTCCGGCTTCAGCGCCTGCAGCTTCAGTTCCTCGCCCGCGGTAACGGCCGGAAGCTTGTGCTTCAGCTCTTCGTCTTCTTCGTCCTTCTGATCTTTGCCTTCTTCGTAGATCTTGAGGAAGCCGTCGAACTTCATCACCGAGCCGGTGGCCCGGAACGTGTATTCCTGTTTCGACCTGCCCTCCACACTGACGTCGATCGTGGTCTGATCGAACACGGCGGGAGTCATTTGCGAGGCCAGAAACCGCATCCAGATCAACCGATACAGCTTCAGTTGATCTTCGGCCAGATAGGGCGCCATGTCGTCCGGCGAACGCATCGCGGAGGTGGGACGAACCGCTTCGTGCGCATCCTGCGCGGCCTTCTTCGTCTTATAAATGTTGGGCGTTTCCGGCAGGTATTCGTTGCCGAACTTGCCGCCGACGTAAGCTCTGACTTCGGCGATGGCATCGTCCGATACGCGCACGGAATCGGTACGCATATAAGTGATAAGACCGACCGAGCCTTCCGCGCCAATATCCACGCCTTCATACAATTGCTGCGCAAGCATCATAGTGCGCTTCACGCTGAAACGCAGCTTACGGGAAGAATCCTGCTGCAGAGTTGAGGTGATGAACGGCGCCACCGGATTGCGACGCTTTTCCTTCGTCCCAACGGTCTTGACGATAAAACTCCGGCCGTCGATATCGGCCACCAGCCCGTCGGACGTCGCCTGATCGGCAATCACCGGGGTTTCTTCGCCGATACGGCTCAGACGAGCGTCGAAAATCGGCTTCTTCTTCGCGGCCAGATTAGCGTCGAGCGTCCAGTATTCCTGTTTGACGAAGGCGCGAATTTCGCGCTCGCGTTCCACAATCACGCGAACCGCCACCGTCTGCACCCGGCCGGCCGACAGGCCGCGGCGCACTTTATCCCAAAGCAGCGGAGAAATCTTGTAGCCCACCAGGCGGTCCAGAACGCGCCGTGCCTGCTGCGCATCCACCAGATTGCCGTTCACCAGCGTCGGCTTCTCCAAAGCTTTATGGATGGAAGCGTTGGTGATTTCGTTGAACATGAGCCGCAGGAACTTCGGGCCTTCGGTGCCTTTTTTCGGCTTGAGCTCTTCCTGTAAATGCCAGCAGATTGCTTCGCCTTCGCGATCCGGATCGGCCGCGAGATAGACAATTTCAACTTTTTGGGAGGCTTCGCGCAGTTCCTGAACGAGTTTCTTCTTGCCTTCGATCACTTCATACGTGGGACGAAATCCGTTCTCCACATCGACCGAAAGGTTCCTTTTCGGGAGATCCTTCACGTGGCCGATTGACGCCTTCACGATGTAGTTCTTACCGAGATACTTGTTGATCGTCTTCGCCTTTGCAGGCGATTCGACGATTACCAGAGCTTTTGCCATAAAATTGCTTTCTCAGCATAAACCACCGCCGTTGCTGACCACGGGGACCGTAATACCAGCCAGGGTAACACGCCGGGACCGGGCTGACTACTTGAGAAGCTACCACACCTTAATAAAGTTGCGCCCCGGCAACTGCTTCACCAGCCCCTGAATCTCCATTTCGAAGAGGGCGGCGATGATCTCCGAAGGCGAGACTTCCTCGCAGGTTTCCACCAGCGTATCGAGGTCGGTGGACGCATCCACCTTCAGTTGCCGGAGTATGGTCTGGTTGATTTTCTGATTCGGGTCCGGTGCTTGAGATGCGGCGGCGGGCTCATTGGATGCAACGGTTCCTCCAAGCCCTTGATTCATAATGCGTTGCCGGCCCGCCTCAATAAGTCTCTGGCGCGCTTCCACGGGCAGATCGCCCACCACGTCGTTCCAGTCCTGGACCAGTTTGGCGCCCTGCTTGATCAGCAGATTCGGCCCCCAGCTCATCTTCGACGTGATGTTGCCGGGTACCGCGAAAACCTCGCGGCCCTGATCGAGAGCCAGCCGCGCGGTGATGGCCGAACCGCTGTATTGAGCGCCTTCCACAACCACCAGGCCGCTGCTCAACCCGCTGATGACCCGGTTGCGGATGGGAAAGTTCTGCGGGAAGGCGGTCGCGCCCATGGGGAATTCCGAAAGGATCAGGCCTTTGGCTGCAATCTCCGCGGCCAGTTTCCGGTTCTCCGACGGGTAAACGACGTCCACTCCGCACCCGAGGACGGCCACCGTGGTGCCCTCGCAGGCGAGTGTCGCCTTGTGTGCGACGGTATCGATTCCGCGCGCCATGCCCGATACGACGGTGACTCCGGCGCGCGCCAGATCGCCAGCCAGCCGTTCCGCAGCGGCCACCCCGTAGGGAGTGGGATGCCGCGTTCCCACCACCGCGACGTTGACGGCTGCCAGCAGGTCGATGCGGCCACGGCAAAACAGAAGCGGCGGCGGATCGAAGACGTCGCGCAGCAGTTCCGGGTAGCGGGCATCGCCGAGTGCGATCAGTTTCACCCCGGCGCCACGCACCAGTTGCTGTTGCGCGGCTGCGTCTTCAAAGCTGCAGCCGCTGGCGATCGACCGTGCGAGCGCGCCCGGCATGCCCGAGTCTTCGAGTTCCGCCGCCGACGCGTGAAATATGGCGCGTACGCCGCGAAAGCGTTCGAGCAGTTGCGCTGAACGCCGCGCGCCGAGCCCAGGCATCATGCGCAGCGCCAGCCAGTAGAGCTCTTCTTCGTTACTGAGTGTGGTGGATAAGACGGAAGCCGCGGCCATTGCCTGATATAGTTGCTTTTCAGCCTTTTTTTCTCAATAAAATGCACACCCTGAGCGAACTGGACCGGCTCTCGGCGCCGGTTTTGAACAACGCCGATACGTGGCGGCAGGAATTTACCGGCGCGCAGCCTTTCCGGCATATCTGCGTCGATAATTTTCTCGAAGAGCGGTTTGCCGAGCGGTTGCTGGCCGAGTTTCCCAGCTTCGACCGGAAACTATCGATCAATGAAGGCGGCGCACAGAGCCTCAAATCCGTCAATACCAAGCTTCGTGAGATCAGTCCCGCGTACGAAGAGCTGTACGGCTTTATCTCTTCTAAACCATTCCTGGAATTCATGTCGCGGCTCTCCGGCATCCCGGATCTGTTGCTCGATCCGAAAATGTTCGGCGGCGGTACGCACGAAAATCGCCACGGTCAGGAACTGGATCCGCATATCGATTTCAACTATGCCGAAGACCACGGCCTGCATCGCCGGCTGAACCTGATCGTCTACCTTAATAAGGACTGGAAGACCGAGTGGGGCGGCGCGATTGAAATCCATTCCAATCCCCGCGAACCGGACGTCAACCAGATCCGCGCGTTCGATCCGCTGTTCAATCGCGCGGTGATGTTTGAAACCAACGAGATTTCGTGGCACGGTTTTCCACGCATTCAGCTGCCGGAGGCGGGGCGGCACCGCTCGCGCAAGTCCATCTCGATTTATCTGTATACGAAGGATCGCCCGGAAGGCGAGATCGCTCCCTCGCACGGAACGTTCTACGTGCAGCGGCCGCTGCCGGAGCGCATTACACCGGGTCATGTGGTCAGTGCGGAAGATGTCTTCGATTTGAAATCGCTGCTGGTGCGGCGCGACCGCTGGATCGAGCTCTATCAGAAGATGGAACTGGATAAGAATCGCTCCATCGAGCAGTTGGGCAGTTACGTAAGGCTGCTGCAATCCAGTGCGCGATTGGCTGTGACGGGCTATGTGATCCAGCAAGGCGGGACAACGGGAGCCTTCGCCGATGGCTGGATCTCGTCGGCGCTGAGAGTGCAGCTGAAGCCCGTCGAGCCGGTGCGCTCGCTCACGCTCCGTACCTATCGGCCGGAGGATGCGGGCGGCGGGCGGCTGCGAATCCTGGTGGATGGTGAAGAAGTTATAAATTCCATGATCGAGCCGGGGCAGAGCGAGGTGACGGCGTCCATAGAGCGGGATCGGGACCAGGCGTTCGCGGTCGAAATCCTGTTCGAAGCGCAGCAGGAGTGGTCGCCCGCGGGCGACGATCGCGACCTGGCTCTGATGCTGATCGAACTGCGCGTGGAGCACGCGGCGGCAGAGCCCACAAAGCGCGAAGGGCGGTTGTTCCGATGGTGAATCCGGAAACGGAATGGGAGCAACCCGAAGACCGCCCCATTTATGTAGCCAAGAGACTGGCCGATGCCGAGCGCCTGGAAGCCGTATTTACCAAAGCCGGAATTGAATACGAGGTGGAACCGGAAACGTATGCGGGCGGCGTTATCTTCCGTACCGCGCGCGTGGGCGCATTCTTTTATGTGGAGCCGGAATGGTGGGAGCGCGCCGAGGCCGTCATGCTCGAAAACGGTTTCATTCCGATTGAACCGCAGAAGCCGTGAACCTGCAAGTCAGACCTCTGCGATTTGAATTCCAGGCGCGCGACGCCATTCTGTTCCCGCCCGGCAAGGCCGCCAATATTTTTCGCGGCGCTTTTGGCGATATATTCCGCCGCACCGCCGAAACCAGCGATTACGCGAGAATGTTCGAGCCGCGCTCCCCGACTCCGCAGTCCGGCGCGAGTGGTTTCAGGGACCGGCCCAGACCGTTTGTGCTGCGCGCGGCACCGCTCGATGGCAGACGCTTCGAAGCTGGCGAGCGCTTCGCGCTGGAGGTCAACGTGTTCGATCCGGAAGTGCCTGCGCTCGATTATTTCACGCGCTCGTTCGAGCAATTGCGTGAAGAGGGTCTCGGGCCGGGCCGGCCGCGTGTGGACCTGCGGGCCGCGAGCGAACTTCCCCGCGTCACAGCCGATCTTACGCCGCGAGAGGTATCGGTATCGAAAATCACGGTGGATTTTCTGACGCCGACCGAGCTCAAGTGCAATGGCGAAACTCTTCGGGAAGCGCCCTTCGACGTGTTATTCAGGCGCACCCGCGATCGCGTCAGTGGCCTGATCGGCCTTTATCAGAACGCGTCGGAATCGGTGGATTTCCGCGGCCTCGGCGAACGCGCGAACGCCGTTCGCCTCACCGCTGCCCGATTCGACCAGCACGAGTATGAGCGGCGGAGTTCCCGCACCGGACAGCGCCATAGCTTAGGGGGTTTTACCGGCGAGGCGGAGTATGAAGGCGAACTGGCCGAATTCCTGCCCTGGCTCGAAGCCGCCGCGTGGACCGGTGTGGGACGCCTGACAGTGTGGGGTAACGGCATGATTAGAACCACATTCGAACCACGATTTCCAGGCGGATCTGGTGGAATCTGCGAACCGCCAAATCGCCCAAAGCGGGCCTGAGTCAAAACCGGCTCCCCTTCGTGGACAACTATCGAACTTTTCTCGACAACTCGGGAAACGCTGGACAGGGAATGCTTCAGCAGATCGACGCCCTCGCATTGTGTGCCTGAGTTCCCATTGATGGAGCTGGGGGGACGTGCTCTTGCTGCCGTTCCGGCTGGAAATGAGATAAACCGCCTGGAGCCTCAGAAGTTGCGATGACTCCAGGATGATCCGTTCCGGTGACCATTCCCAACCGCGTCTAGCACTGGGGGCCCAGCAGAGGAACGGGGGGCTCCGTGAGTCCCCGGCTCCGCGTTTCGCGCCGCCTTCCGGATGAGACCGAAGATACAATGTGTTGTCGAACCAAGAAACTTGGGAATCATGCCGCAAACTCCAATCCGATGGCTGCATCTGTCTGACTTCCATGTAGGCAAAGACGAGTATGCGCAACGTAACCTGTTCGAGAAAATTATTGGGCTAGTGGCGGGAAAGGTGGCTGAGGGGTATGGGCCGGATTTCATATTTATTACTGGAGACTTGGCCAATAAAGGTTTAGCGAGTGAATACGACGAGTTCTTCTATAACTTCCTTTTTCCACTCTGGGACGTTATTGGATCGGGAATCGAGCAACGCACGTTCTCGGTGCCTGGCAACCACGATGTCGACCGAACCCGAAATCAAGCATTCAGCCGCGAAGACATCAGCGACGCAAAGAGTCGGCACCTCGATCCAACTGGCGAGGGTAAGGCACTACGCTCGATTCTCATGCCGAGGTTTGAAGCTTTCGCCGCGAGCGACCCTACCACAAGGAAAGGTTGGATCGATACGGATGCTGGCGCATTTGCGCAGATTGAAGTTCGGAATGACATCCGGGTGGGCATCGTGGGTGTCAACACAGCTTGGCTCTGCAAAAACGAACAAGACGAGCGCCTCTTAACGCCGGGTAAACCCTTGTTAGAGAATGCGCTTTCGGCGGTTGTCTCATGCGATATCCGGTTCGTTCTGGGTCACCACCCTCTCGAATGGTTCCTTCCACAGGAGCGGAAGATGATTGCCAGCCTTCTTGGCAAGCAGGCGGCAATTTACCTCCATGGACATCTCCACGATACCTGGACCGAGCCGACGTTTGGGTCCGGCCAACCTTTTCTTGCGGTCCAATGTGGGGCGGCATTTCAAGCGAGAGAGAAAGAGAAATGGAAGAATGGCATCCTCTTCGGAGAGGTTGACATCGCCAACAAGATCATTCGTCTCCAGCCCTGGCATTGGAGCTCCGCGCATCAGGATTGGGCTTTGGCAGCCGACGCATTTCCAGAGAGTCACAGGAATGGTGATTCATGGGAGTATCCGCTTCCAGGAACGGACAATTGGAAGGCGTCGGGAAAATTCGGAGCAAAAGCCGCACCAGCTCTGCCGAAAGGTTGGTCTCTTTTGACGTCTACCGATCTAAAGTCGAAGACCGGCCCCCTCCGACCGGAAGACGCAATTGGATATTTTAATGGCGCTGTGCCAGATGTCGGAATTGCGTTGTCATCCTCGATACCTAGGCGCACGGCGGTTGCTGATTTGGCCGCGTGCTTCCCGGGTCCGGGGGGAGCGGATCAGACGGTCGTAGGAATTCTTCTCGGACCGGGTTGCGAGGGGAAGACGACGGTCCTCTTACAAGCTACCTTTGCCCTTGTCGAGTCAAATCCCGGATGGAAGGTTCTCCGACGGGTTGATGAAACCAGTCCGGTAGTTCTGTCGGATTTCTTGAAGCTGCTCGATCAGTGCCAACCATGCTACGTAGTCGTCGATGAAGCGGATCGAACTGCAAACGATATACATCAGCTTGTGATGCACCTGCCAGCTGCCCTGCGGGGTCGTACCCACTTCATCTTGGCGTCCCGCGACACAGACTGGATTTCGTCAGGAGCCGGTCGGCTGGCTTGGTCCAGCGCCTGCACATTTCGACAGGTCAAATTGGCTGGGCTCGCCGAAGAGGATGCAACGGCAATAGTCGGAGCCTGGACAGAATTCGGCGAAAAGGGACTTGGCGAACTTTCAAAATCTTTGGAAACGGTGCGCGTCGCCAAACTTCTCGACGCCGTCCATGGGGAAGCAATGGGCACCGAAGGCGCCTTCTTTGGTGGCCTGCTTCGCGTACGAGTTGGCGATGACCTCAGGAGTCACGCCAGACTTATGCTTGAGCGATTGACCGAACGAGTTATTCCGAGCGGTGGCAAATTGGCGGACGCCTTTGCTTATATCTCAGCAATGCACGCGGAAGGGTTGGATTTTCTTTCTCGCCCTGTCCTGGCCTATGTTCTCGGTTGCCCGCTGGAGAAACTGCGACGCGATGTCCTGATCCCATTGGGCCACGAGGCCGCGGCCACCACCACTTCGGACTTCGTCTTTACCCGCCATAAGGCAATTGCTCAAGCCGTTATAGAGGTACTATCGTCTGAGTTTGGCGAGGATGTCGAAGCGATGTTTCCCCTTATGGCTGATTCAGCGGTTAGGGTGAGAGAAAAAGTGTACGTGCCAAACATCGGAGCATGGCGCTACAAACTACCGGAGCACTTCGTCGAAACTGGAAGACGCGCATTGGCGATTAGAACCGCAGAAGCGATCTTTCGGGCGGATTCTGATAATTTACTGACCTTGACTAGTCTCGCGAGGCTCTACCGAGAGAGCGGTGATCCGGAGCACGCGGAGGAGCTTTTCAGGGATCACCCCCTTCATGCAGTGACAGATAGAGCCTTTTACACAGAGTGGGGCATGAGCGCCGGTTATTGCGGGCACCACGCCGATGCCGCGTTACTCAAAGCATTTTCGGCTTCGGATCAGTGCGATTACAGGATCCTTGAGAATGACACAGCCATGTTGGCACTAGCAGGCTTGGGTGCGACATTCTCTGCAATATTAGAGCGCGACATCGACCCGCAAATACTAGCAGGCCTTGCCGCTCTGTCGCCTTTGGGGTCGCAACTGCGTCTCGATTCCCAGGCGTCTACTTTTTTTCCTGCGTGCGCGGCGCGCGCCAAGGCACTCGGCTTTACGGCTCCTATCGCCGGACACGAGCTGGAATATTTCACTGCTGCTGTGTTGGCGGCACTTCGTTCGGGCATTTCCTCCGAAGCGCTCGCCCGCGTTGGCGAGCCTGGGAGACTCACGTTCTCACAACTCGATGGCCTAACGCGATCTGCCCGGCCACAGTGACACGCGCCTCTCTAGCAGGCTGTTGTATGCGGTGGAATCGAGCCTGGCGCTGATCACAGTCCCGTTAAGTTGTGTCCTTTCGGCAAAGCTGTGTAATCTGGGTCAGCCGGTTACTTTTTGCTGGCCGGTTTGACCCTGAGGAAGAGCTTGTCCCATTTGTGATGTTTGCCTGAAGCCGTGGGGCGGCCGCCGGGAAAC
>Ga0302140_10011757_pt1 | contig 10754 bp, 3 predicted proteins | sample I_Bog_E1_1_FD_202095 | JGI IMG/M metagenome (GOLD analysis project Ga0302140, IMG submission 202095) | Peat permafrost microbial communities from Stordalen Mire near Abisko, Sweden - I_Bog_E1_1 | ecosystem: Environmental > Terrestrial > Soil > Wetlands > Peat | place: Sweden: Abisko, Stordalen...
TGTTTTTTAAAATAAAATCAAAGCTAAAATAAAAAATATAATTTCCATTTTTTATAAAAATCTTCATTTCTAAAACAATTTTCATTCTTATTGTCATTTCTCAATAAAAAAAACCTTATTTTTTTTTAAAACAAAAAATGTTTAAAATAATCAATTTTGTCCAAAAAAATATTAAAATTGGATCTGCCCATTCTTTATAATTTTCATCACATCCTTTAAACTGCTATATATGAAATTTCTCTCCTCTTCATCCTGAATTTCGATTTCCTTCTATAATTAAATTAATCTAATCAATATAAGTTCAATAAAAATCACCTTATTTTCTCTATTTTCCTTCATCTTAATCTCGATACCCCTTCCATTTCTTTCAATTTCCTCTATTTTATTAGTTTCAACAATCCATTTTTTCTTCATAGTCTTCTTATTGAAATAAATCAGGTTATCTGATGTTACAAAAAGCACCATTTTCCTATCTTTTCCTTCTTCTTCCTCGAATAAATATCCGAAAAAGTAGCTTTCCTCAGCAAATCTGCCTTTTTTCAATTCCACTTGTAGAAAATAATTCAATTCCGCATCTTTCTGATCATAATCCTGATAAAATTGATCGAAGCTATAAAAAACCCTCACTAATCTTTCTCTCAATTCCCTAGGCCTATCCTCACTACCCATAGCAGTGTTTTTAATGCCTTCAGCAGTTTTAGAGGCTGCATCTAAGACCCCACTCACAGGCTTTATAATAAGACCAGTTACGCCTTGATAAGTGCCTTTTAAGAAGCCTTTGACTCCATCTTTGGAGGCGCCTTCAAAGGGTTTCATGAAAACCCCAGTGATGCCTTTTTCGAATCCTTTGAAGATAGAAAGGCCCGCATGTTTCAAGCCTTCTCCCACATGTTTAGGCTTAGAAAGCTTCATTTTTTCTCTTTGGGCGAGATATTCATCATCGAAACTGAGAAAAGCTATACCTGAGCCTAGAGAACCTGTGATTTTATCTATAGAATTGAAAGTCCCAGCGAAAGTATGCTTTAACAGGGATTCAGCACCTCTCATTAAGCCGATCCCACCTTCCAAAGGACCTTTTATAATACCTTCTATAGGTTTTTCTATTAGATCCTGAACTCCAGTCCCTATTTGAGAGAAAAGTCCGACTGGATTACCTATTATATTAATAGAGCCTAATAATTTAAAGATCTCTGTAGCCAAATTGTCTCTATAATGACTCAAAAGCTTCATAACGATTCCTTGTGTGGTATCGAAACAATTCTCTAATTTCAAGCCTTTAAGCTTTATGGGAGCATCATCTATATTCATCAAAGCTACACCAAAAGCCTTGGAAAACATAGAGAAAAACGCGATTCCAGTGTGAAATTCAGAACCTTTGGATTTCGTGAGGAAGGAGAAATTCAACTTTATTGGAGAAAGGATGAATTCATCTATGAAAGTCTGTTGATTATTATAGACGATTTCATCCTTTTCCCAGAACCAATATAAAGGTCTTTCATTCTTATTCAATTGGAAGAAATATCGGCTGTTTTCTAATTGATTTTTAACTGAATGGGGCCAAAGAAGCTCGGAAATATCAAGATAGAACTCCACCAATATGGGAATTAAAGAATCTTCTAATTTCAATGAAAGAGCCTCTAAATCAAGCTTTATCGACTTAAAAACATTGATTTCCTCATGTTTTCGGCTCTTTTCTATATAACAATTTATGACATATCCGCCTTTTTCTGTGATTTTCTTGAATTCTGAAGGCGTTAATAAAACTGGAAAATTCACTAAATAAGCATGGTTATTATCTATGTTAACATATCCGGCTTTTAATTGGAAAATCCTCGATTTTGCAGTATCCACCTGGCAAAACTCGAGATTTCTCAAGGTTAAATAGAAGATTTCTCGTGTTTTTCGGCCATAGGAGTTTTGAATTAGACTAATTCCTAAATGAGAAAAACAACAGGAAATCACAAGTTGGCGATTTATTAGGGATTTTTCATTAGGTTCATTAGGAGATAAGAGGCTTTTTTCCTTAGGCTTGGATTTCCTGATTTGTTCTTTTGGAGAAAAAGAAGGATCAAAAATTATGAGGTTTTTTTCCTTCGGCTCGGATTTCCTGATAAGGACTTTCTTCGATTGATTTTCTATAGTAATTATCACCTGAAAGAGATAATCTGAAGTCTGGATTTTATCTAGACTATGGAGGATAAAATTGACTTTTGATTCGATTTTATCAATAGAAATCAATTGGGAAAACTCATGAAATTGATTATTATGGTCTTTTATGGTTAATATCATCATTTTATTCTCACAAGGATGATCCCAACAATAGGGTATTTGAATTCCAGACTTTAAATTAAAAGCCTGATCTTTAGCTGAGGCTTGGCTTATAAAGACATCAAAAGCCTCATCTAAAGACTGCTCTATATGATAAGGCTCAAAGCCTGGCTTATATTCATCGAATTTGATATAAATAAGACCTTGATCATTGGAAATATCGGCTTTCATATATTTGAAGAGCGATTTTTGGGTCATTCTTAGAAGGAAATTCACTTTTCCGAGAGATGTTATATCGATTTCTTCAGACCATTCGCTATCGAAAGCCTCGATTTCTGGGTTTTCCTCATTGAGAATAATGGTGTTTATAAGGGAAATTTGGATTTTTTTGCTTTTAGAGGGTAATCTAGTTAGAAAATTAAGAGAAAAATAATGTACGGCTTTAAATTATCTGCCCAATTTATTGGTTTCCGCTCATCTTTCTTGAAAAGAAAGAGCTTTGAAGTTCCGGATTGCCGGATTCCCAGGAATGAGGCTGGCAGATTATTCATGAAAACATGTCTGGGAGTGAAACTGATGATCTTACTGTATAAATTAGTCTCATAATCTATTTGAAAATCAATAATTCTAAGATAAATCAATAAAACTAAGAGAAAATCACTAAAAATAAGAGAAAATCAATAAAACTAACAGAACATCAATATTAAAATCAATAAAACTAACATAAAATAAATTAAAATAAATAAAAATAAATAAAACTAGCCAAAAATCAATCAAACTAACAGAAAATAACAGAAAATCAATAAAAATAAGAGAAAATCAATAAAATAAGAGAAAATCAATAACGCACCAACACATATTAGCTTAATACAGGCTCCTAAATTAAAGAAACCCTCCTTGTTCCTGATTTCCAGTTCAATATCTCCTATCGTGCCCAAGCCCACTTCCTTGGAGCACCATTCCTCACTATTCCTCTCACTGATTTCTAAAGCCTCTTGTCCCTCAGTTAAAAATATCACATTCATATTCCTATAAAACTCCTCATTGTCCTTGTTTTTTTGTCCTGCAAGTAGGCTTTTCTTCTTTTTATTCGATTTCTTCTGAGTTTCCAGTCCATAAAACCATAAGCCATAATTCGTCTCATTGATTATATAAGTCTTTAAATAGAATTTGAATTCTTTCCTGACATTATAACTCCCACTATATAAAATATTGATCTTAGCTTCATTTTGCTCATGATCCTTTATCACGATTTCCCTACAAACTTCATTATTAGGGGCATAAAGCTTATGAACCTCACTCCAATCAAATCCATTTACTCTTATTGAAACCATGAGCTTTTTAGCTAGAGAAATTTCATATTCATGGATAATCTCCTGCGGAGCCAATTTAAAGACTTTCTCCTCCAATTCCAATTCGATGGATTTCAACTTAAGTTCCATATTCACTGGTAGACAATTCTTATAAATAAATGGAGGATCAATATAAGCCACTGTTTTCCCATATCCCCGGCCCTCTTTTTCAACAAAAGCTATGAGATAATTCTTTATTTCATGATTTTCTGGTAGTTTATTTGAGATCATTTCAAGCTCATAACCGTTTTCTGGGTTATTTGTGATGAATTTATCTAAGGAATAATACTTATCTCCCCATAAACCTCCTTCTTTAAACCTCAACATCATCTTTTTCCTCACTAAATCCAAGGGAATAGGCACCCAACCCTCTTTAGGCAAGACCATCTCTATGCATTTCTCCTCGAAAACATAGATTCTGATCACAAGATCCCTCAAACTTCGATTTCTAAAAATCAACTCTGAAGAAATTGTGATCAATCGCCTATTAGAATCCTTATCAAGCCCCACTTCGCTTATTAAATAAATCTGCTCCTCTTCTTTCAAATCAATATCTTTCAATGCATATCTTGTGATCTTAACCCTAGTCATATCGAGATTCATAATAGGCTGATATTTCACATAACTCCTCTTCAATCTAATAGAAATCCGGGTTTCATTTTCCTGAATCGAATAAAAGCTCCTTTTAGTGAATTCCAATTGTAAATTGACTGTTTCACCGTTTTCCAAATAATAGACTTTATCCTCATTTCCATGATCTCGAACCTCGATTTCATATCCGGTTTCGTTTTTTATCGAATATGGAGATATATATTCGATTTCCTCTTTTCTTTCAAATTCATGGCCTTTGATTTCAGACTCGGTTTTCTGCACTTCTAATTGATTTTCTGGTATAGAGACCATTTTCTGGAAACCGACTTTGGATTCTTTCTGATCTTTTCTTAATAATTTCAAAGTATTTAATATTGCATTAAGCATTTGAGTTGAAATATTGATATTTAAAGGCACGAAATCATCATTTAACTTATTATTTTCAGGATTTTCAACAACATGACCAATATTTTCAGGATTTTCAAGATTTTCAAGATTTTCAGAGGTTTTACTAGAAATCTTCAATTCAAAATTGGGACTATTAAAGGTTTTCGTGGTTAATTCTACTATTAATTCAGCCTTTTCAATTATCGGCTCCCAATGCGAGACTTGTGGATTATAATAACTAATACTGAAAGTCAAAGGAAATAAGACATTCATGACGATGAGATTATATTTGATGATCATTTCAGTTTCATGGATATAAAAGATAATCACTGGTATAAAAGCATCACCCACATCATTCACTATAACTAATTCTATATCTTTTGTTGAGATCTCATATTCAGAATCGCTTAATTTCATGATATCGCCTTTTTTGGCTGCGGTTCCCAGGATGTCTTCAGGGTTTAGATCTTTTTTCATTGAGGATTTCTGCTTTTTCAAAAGAAGTGAAGAAATCTTCGATTGTTTTAATACTTTGACGGCCAAACTTTTGAGTCTATTTGGGGAATCGATTGATTTCATCTTCAATTTCATTGGGAAATCTTCTTTTTGGAGGGTTTTCTGTTGATAATCAATGATCTTCTGGAGATTTAGCACATCTTGATAGGAGATTTTCAGGGTCATTTTCTCATCGATTTGGATTTTGCATTTATTTTTAGCTAGAAACAATTGATTTTGAGTTAAAACCAAATACTTATTAAAGTTGAAGCTCAATTTTGAGGGTAATAGGATATTGCGTTTCTATAGAAGAGGCGTTTTTTTCGCTATTTCCTCATAATGGCAGATAAAAAGCTCAATTCCTTGTAATTGGACTATTAAAGAGAAGATTCTATTGAGTTCATATTCATTAATAGTCTTTTTCTTTTCCTTCTTCAAATTCGCTATTTTCTCTAATAATTCCTCTATACTTTTCGAGGCCTGCCATTCAAGATCGATATTCATATTGCCTGATAAAGCCAAAGGCCTTTGATTTTCAGGACTTGAGATCAAAATCATGATATTTCGAATATCTATCGTTATAGTTAATTTCGAGGAATTTTGGGCATTGATATCTTCTATAGATTCCTCATTAATGAAGGCTTTGCCTATAGGTTCTTGCTGAGAAACAGTATCATCCATCATAGCGAATTGGCTTAAAGTCCTGATGACTGCCGCATGAAAATTCGCTTTCACAGTATCCAGATTCACATTGATTTCCTTATTCCATGAAGGACTTATAATAATTCGGACTTTGAGATTGGGATTAATAATGTTCATTTTTTGATATATGAATTCTGGGGTATATTCCTTGGATTTGCATTTGAGAAATTGAGGACTAAGTTCTGAAAGTTCGAATTCTTTAATGAATTCAGTTTCTTCAGGAGGCAGGAAATCCCCGAAAAGGCTAAATTCCTTATCATCTTCAAAATAAGTGCCTCTTAATTTATCACCAAATATCTGAATAATCCTAACATCACTGATATTCCTCAAGAAAGTCACCCTGAGCCTATCAAAAGCTATTCTAGCTAAAGGGGTTCTTATATCGAAGGAGGATTTTAATGGGTTCATGATAAAAAGCGTGATATTATCGATATCCACTTGGAATTGAATCAGAGGCTTATGATTTATAAGAGTCATTGTAGTATTTCTATTGAGTTTCCTAGAGGAAGGCTTTGATTGAAGAGGGATTTGATAATCATGATAATGGAATTTATCCATGAGATCATCGAAGAGAATATTTGAATATAAAAGCTTCATTATTAATAGATAATCAGCTTTATAAAGGCTTAAAACCACAGGAAAAACACGGGATCTGATTTTTAATGAATAATCGAGATCTTCATCTGGAAAAATTTCTTTATATTCCTCAATAAAACAAGGCTTTTCGATTTCGAAGTTATAATGAAAAGGCTTTGAAAGCTTGAATTCCTCGGTTTCTCTTATAACTCGAATTCCCATATCCTTCATCCAAATTCTATAGAAATTGCAATATAAAGCCTGTTTTTCATTGTTTCTTTGAACTTTCTGTCTTTCTTTCTGGAATTTTATCAGGCCTAAGTCAAAAATCAGATATTCATTAGAATCTCGGCTTGAATTCACATAAATTCTAGGGTTTCTTATCATGAAATCCATTGATAAATAGGTGATATTTTCGATTTCAGCCAAAAGTTCTTGATTCGATTTAGTCTTAAATGATTTCGATTGAATGATTTGATTTTTATTTTGAGGCTTTTCATTTAATGGGATTTGGCTTGAATCGAAGATTTCAGGCGAAATGAAAACCCCGACTATTTGCACAAAGATATAATCGAGAATTCTATAAATCGGTTGTAAAGCAAGATCCATTCTTATTGAATTTACATCAATTAAGAGAATATCAGAGACTTTATTTTGGATCTTTGGAGATTCTGAACTGAAGCCAAAATATTTCACATTAAATAAAAAGTCTTGTTTTGGGGTTTTCAAATCAATCCCGAAGAGTTCCCTTCTTTCAGAATTGAGATATTCTTGTTCCAAATGAAGAGTTTTAGGGTAATTTGTAAGATCCACGATTTGCAGGTTTCCGAATTGGAGTTCCAAATCGAATTCCTGTAATTTTGATTGGATGGAAAGATTAGTGTTTGAAATATTGACTTCTGCTATTGAGAGATGGTTTTTTCTATGTATCATTTGTAAGGAAACTTGTTTTATGAAGAGCTTCAGATTGAAAACTATGAGTTCTTGATCCATTTCATTATAAATAAGGTTTTCCTTAGTATTCTTAATAATTTCCTCTGGATTATCTTTAACCATGATATTTTGTTTATTAGATTTTAAAAAAGCTAGAAGTTTTAATATAGTATCTGGCTTGAAATTGAAGAGAAAATCCCCAAGTTCGATTTCAAGATCAGTATCAATTTTCTCATATTTCGGATGTTTATGATCTATATATCTGAGCTTCATATTCAGGAAACTGTCCATTTGATTACCATTACATGATATCAATTTATTAAGTTTTTGATCCTCATAATTCCTTAAAGAATCTATTATCTCTATATGTTTCAACCCCACAACAAACATAAAATCATAAGGATATTGATTAAAAGTCATCTTTAATCCATTGGATCTATAAATAAACCATACATTCTTCAAATCCTCTTCAATAAAATTCACAGTTGCCAAATCCCATTCAAATTCCAAGCTTAATTTACACTTTTCTGGGTTCTCCTTATCTATTTCATTTTTCTTCATTATCCTATTAGTTTCCTTTCTAAACAACTTAATATTCGTTTGAGAATTCTTAATATTTTCAAGCCAAATATCCACTTCCTCAGATTTCTCACAAGCCAAATACACACTCCCATATCTATTTTCTATAGAAAATACATTCTTCCGTCCTATCACCCCATCATCCACCTTTTTAACTAAGGAATTCCTTATATATTGATATGTCATATAACTAAGATCCATCTGTTTTCTGAAGAAATAGATATAAGGACCGGATAGAACACCCATATATCGTTCCCAGGCATGTGTCGCATGGGTTCTACGCCAAAGTTCAGAGATTTTCTTCGCATTTGTTAAAAGAGAATTGGTTTCGGTTTGCAATGCCTCGATTGAGTCGGTTTTATCGTCGGAAAATATTAAACAATCAGTGATTTTTAGAAGTTTTTGGTAAATTTGAGAAGAGAGATTTAAGGTAAAATTATCAAATTTTGCCTTTATTAAGAAATGTGGTTGATTTTTGATTAGATCTTTGACCTCCGATTTGAGGATTTGCATCGAAACAAATATGCTAAATTTTGGGATTAATGAGAAACTATGTTCTGGCTTTATTTTATCAGCTGATGATAAAGAATAAGCATATAAAAAGCTCTCATAGGATGTAAAATATTGCATTTTGAAGTCTAACAGTTGGAAATCATACATATCTAGGATATTTTCCTCAGGATTCATATCTTTTCGTAATAATAATGCTTCATTACTCATCAGTTTTAATGTTCCAAGTTGAATTACCCAACATTCATTTAAAGGGTCATTATTAGGCTTAAATGGTATGATCACATAAGGGGATTCCAATAAAACATCAATTTTGATGATTTGTTGATTTTTCATTAATTTCCCAATGTTTTTCTTTAAAAAGCATTTATTTTTATTAGAAAATATTATTACGGTAAATACAATACTTTAGTGGCATCATTAATGTTCTCGATTTGTTGCCATGCGGAATCTTTCAAGGTCTCATGTTCTAACTTCACATTGAAGAAATCAATCAATCTATATATTCCAATGGAATTATATCGTATTTTAGTTGATCTGCTTATCAAAGAAACCCTCATATCTGGCTGGATCTCGTTTTCAGGAACTTCTCCATCCGGAAACCTTTCGAACTTCATATTTAGAAAAGCCTCATCTTTTCTAGCTATGATCTCGTTTTTCATGAGGAAATTAGATTTTATCTCATTAGTTTCGCCATAAAATCTCGTGACGAAATCAATATAAAACTCCATTATTTCGAAACTCACCTGCAAATATCTTTCGCCTCTTTTCCTCAACTTCATTTCCACATTTTCAAACCGGAATTTTACTCCTTCTTCCTCACCATTCTTCCCAAAATTCCTCAACGTTAAACAACCTTCTTCTAATCTAAAATCCAATTGGAACCAAATATAATCCTTTGGTCTTAAAGCAGTTGATGTAAGGTTATCATTAGAGAAGTTCTTTTCAAAATAACTCTCCAATTCGACTTTCTCTTCATTTGAGGCCTCTATTCCTTCAGTTGCACCTCCCCACCAACCGGAAAACGATCCCTTGGCTTGTTTTTTCTTAGTTTTTTCGAATTCTATGAACTTCTGCTTCTTTTGAAATTCATGTATAACGATCTTGACCCAAGGCAGGATCTCTTCTAGGGTTTCTGACATTATGATATCGATAAAGAGTTGCTTTTCATCCTGGGAAAGAACTTCTAAATTTTGACATTGTGAGCTTTGGATCTTTTCAAAGATTAGAATGAAATCCTTCCGATGACGTGACTTATCTTCTTCTGAAACTATAGAAACTGATTTTCGGAGCTGAATGATCGCTTGTTGATAGCTTTGGAAGAAATCAATTAAATGGATGATTTCTTGCAATTTTGGTTTCATGAACAAAATATTCATTATTGCCAATTCTATATCGATTTGGAACTCGGGACTATCAAAGATCTCATAATGACTGGTTTTCTGGACTAGTTTTATAATAGAACTCAATGATAGGATTTCGGTTGTTTTATTGTTAGATTCTTTGTTAGTTTTTATTAGATTTGTCATTGAATCAATGATTTGCTGATCTTTTAAGAAAACCTCCTCTTTTGAGTTCCAATATATACTCAAAGAACTCAAAATCAATTTTTTATTCATAGGTTTGTCTTTATTTTTGGGTTCGTTTCGATCATAAAACGTTTTATGCCAATCCTTATCAGTCGTGAAAATCTCCAATTTATCCAAGGTGACCCCCCAACTATATTTTATTTCTTGATGGAACCCTTCAATGCCTTCATTTTCAAACCGGAGATGGACATTAGTGAGCTTGACCTGAATATTATCCATGATTATCAACTTCAGTTTTTCCAAATATCCTTGATTATTTGGACTTTTGCCTGCAGTCGGTGATTCTATTAAGTTTTTTTTTTCTTTTTCTAGGAACTTTTCAATGCATCTTCTAACATAATCATTAATGATCTCCATTTTCTTCTCCATAGTGGTAAAATCTACAAAGTCCCAATCAGCTTGAGGCTTAGGCACTATTATCAAATATACTCTATCTAACAGGATTTCAATTGGGGATGATGATAAATTGCTCCATGGCACTTGAAGGGAAAGTTTGCCTATAGAGGAAAATTTCAAAGAAATAGGTAGATTGAGGCCTTGGAAGATATCGGGACGGATTGAAACGTTTTCAATCACCACGTTACCCCTCCAAATGCCTACTTTGAGGTTTTGGGAGTTGAGGCCAAGGATCAGTTTTCCAAGGTATTTCTGGAGGATTTGTTCTAGAAGCGACTCGAACATTTAAATTTATTTAGGTTTATGTAAAATTAAATTAATTTATTTGATTGTTTCAAATTTTTTAATTCTTAACGAATTTTTCAGGTTGGGGTTG
>Ga0302140_10011763_pt1 | contig 10753 bp, 11 predicted proteins | sample I_Bog_E1_1_FD_202095 | JGI IMG/M metagenome (GOLD analysis project Ga0302140, IMG submission 202095) | Peat permafrost microbial communities from Stordalen Mire near Abisko, Sweden - I_Bog_E1_1 | ecosystem: Environmental > Terrestrial > Soil > Wetlands > Peat | place: Sweden: Abisko, Stordalen...
CGGAGACGGTCCGACATCGACTGGTGCTTGGAACTGATTGCGCCGATCAGAATGGCGTTAGCGGAGATCATAACAACGGGCGTCACGGCGGCGGCGATCGCTGCCTGCGTATCCGGAGCGCTCATGCGAGGCGGGCGATCAGGTCGGCTAGTTCGGTAGGGGTGTCGGAGCGTTTGCCGCGTTCGAGCGATGGTGCTATGGCAAGGGCTTCGTCGTGATCCTCAAACCAGACCAGAAAGGCGGATTTGTCTTCGCCGGGAAGCCGTTGCTGGTTGAGCCATGTGTAGTAGGCGCCCATGTCGGCATCGACAAGTGAGCCTTGCGGATCGAGTTCGGGTTTGCGCTGGCTTTCGGCAAGGAGTTCGTTCATCTGCTTGTCGCGCTGGCGCGGGGTGAAGCGCGCGACGATGGTGAGCGGTTGGGCGCGGCGCAGAGTTTCACGAGCAGCCCATTGAACGAAGGTGGTCGCGAAGACCTGGGTTCCGGAACCTTCGGTGAGCAGGCTGAGCTGGAAGCGGTTGAGCAGGCCGTCGGCGCCGGAAGCGAGACCGACATCTTCGGGCTTCATTTGCGCGAGCATGGTGCGGAAAGCCTCGGGGTCGAAGACGCTGGCTTCGTAAGTCTTGAGCATGCGGCTCTGGAGCGCGGTGCGCGGCGTGGCCAGGGCGCTGTAGGAGATTCTGCTGACGCCTTCAGGCACGGGCAGGCTGGTTGCGCCGTCGATGTACCAGTGACCGTAGGGTACGGGATGGGTTTTGGCGCGCGCGGCGGCGGCGGCAAGGAGGGTCTGAACTCCTCCGTTATGTTTGATCTGCGTGTAATAGGTGCCCTGGGGGCGGAGCTTGCGGAAGAGGCGATAGTCGTTCTTCGCGACGCCTTGTCCGATGATGCCGATGCCGAGGCGGTGCGTAGGCAGCGGCGGATCGGGCGCGGAGGCGGTTGCCTTGCCAACGTAGTCGACGGCGGCGTTGCGGAAAGTGTCGATCTGATGCGTCGCCCAGAGATGCGCGGAGAGTTGTTCGGAGAAGACGGCGGGTGAGTTGACCCAGTCGGTCTGTTCGAGTTCGCGTGTCATTCTTAGCTGCGCGAACGGGGCCATCGCGGTGGTCAGAATTTGGGGATGGGCGAGATAGGTGAACTGGCGGTCCAGGTCGATGCGTTCGGCGGGGAACTTCCAGTCGTAGACGATAAGTTCGCGCAGGAGCAGGGGCAGAAATGCCAGGGGCAGGCGCTGCAGAAGTGAGAGCTGCTTCGTCGCGAGTTGGCGCGCCTCAGGCGGGTAGGCTGCGAAGTGTTCCGGAGTGAGCTGGTTCGGCAGCATGGCTCAGGACACCTCCGCGACGGGTTTGCCGGTGGAAAGCCGTGCGTCGAAGCCGAAGTATGCGCCAAGCGTGGGGACAAGGTCGGTCGATTCGATGGGGCGGTCGACGACTACGTTTTGTTTGACATCGGGGCCGAGGACCATCATCCATGTGGTGCGCGAGAGGGGGTCGCCGGTGCGGTGGTGCTGAAAGCCGTTGCCGCCGGAATCGATATCGGAATCGCGGCCGAAATCGGGCAGGACGAACATGGTGGTCCTGTTGGCGTATTCGGGATCTTTCTGGATGGCCTGCCAGAGTTCGCCGCAGAGGCGATCGCAACGCTTGATGCCATCGATGTAGAGCGAGAAGGTACCGGAGTGGGCGATGTCGATGTCGTGCAGGGTGACCCAGAGCAGGCTGGGAGAAAGCTGACGCATGAGTTGGCGGGCGATATAGACGGAGAGTTCGTCGGGGCTGGCGAGGCTGCGGGCGTGGGCGGCGAAATCGTCCACGGAGAGCTTGAGGACATCGGCCATCTGGCTCAGTTCGATTTGGCGGCCAGTGAGCGAGGGAGCGTAGAGCGGTGTTTCGTAATTATCGCGGAGCAGATGCTGGTAGCGCGCGCCGTCGGAGGAGGAAGAGAGAGCGGCGGAGAGCAGGCGCTTGGGGAGGATGACGCCGGCGCCGAGTCCGGGGCCGTAAAGTTTGTGGGCGCTTTCGCCGATGCGGGCGAAGCCGTTGCTGGGCGCGACGACCCAGGCGTCGGTGGCGGGGCGCTTCAGGTCTTTGCGGAAGTATTCAAAGACGGTGGGGTTGTTGGGGGAAACGGCGGCGAAGTTGTTGAAGGTTTCGTAGACGCCGGTCACGATGCTGGCCGTGGCGACGTAGTGGCCGAGGATTCCCTTGTTGACAACGTTCGTGAAGAAGGTGGCCTGAGGCAGAAGTTCGGTCAGCAGGTGCGGGATGTTTTCCTGGCCATCCGGCATGAAGGTTTCGTCGTCGCGCGCGCCGCCGCCGAAGGTAACGACAACGGCTTTGCGGTTCTTCGGAACGACCATGCCGCGCAACGCGGAGGCGGGTCCGAAGAAGGTGGCGGCCGCAGCCGCGCCGGTGGTGGAGCGGAGAAAGTCGCGGCGACTGCGGGAGATCGCGCGCGAGGCTTCAAGGGGACTCATTGTGAAGTACTGCGTCCTCTATGATACAGCGAATCCCGCGGGGTCAGGGCTCTTCTGCTCCGCGCGGCCTCTTCAGACGGATTACGATAGAGCATATGGCGACACCAACCACCAGCCATGTGACGACGGTCGCGGAGTTTCAGGCGTTGCCCGAGGATCACGGTCCCGTGTACCACGAACTCCGCAACGGAGAGGTGGTTGCGGTGACGAGGCCCCGATACAAGCATTTTTCCATTCAGCGGCGGCTGCGGCGGTTGCTCGAAAATCTTGCACCGGAAGGCGTGGCGGATACGGAGTTCGCCTTTCGCCCTACACCGGAACATGAGCTCTCCGTGGCAGACGTCGAATATATTACAGCGGCACGGGAACGCCTGATCGATCCGGAGGGATATCTGGAGGGCGCACCGGATCTGGTGATCGAGGTGCTGTCTCCGTCAAATACAGCCTCTGAGATTTATTACCGTGAGAAACTGTGCCTGGAAAATGGCGGGCAAGAGTTCTGGGTGGTGGATCCCGACCGGCGACAGATCAAGGTGTCGACGCCCGATGGACGGACCCGAACCTGGGCGGGTGGAGATGCGGTCCCGCTCACGATGTTCGGCGGGGCGAAACTGCCGGTACGGAACGTCTTCGAGTAAACCAGACGAAATCAGCCTTCGCCGCGTCTTACCGGAAAGAAAGAACGCCCGAAGACGTGCGGCAGCAGCCAGTGGAGCCCAGGAGCATCGCTTACGCGCGAGCGCGGCTCAGTAGATTCAGTGCCTTACAGAGCCGCGACCGTCAGGAAGCGGAGGTTTATCACAGGCAGATAGCTGCGTATCCTTCGGCGGAAGGATTAGGATAAACATCATGGACAGAAGGTTATTGTTTCCTGCCGTCGCGGCTACCGCGTGGGCGCAGCAGACTTCGCCCGCTGCGGCAAAAGCCGAGCAGGCGCTCCGGGAGCGGGTGCAACGGTTTTATCAGTTGCAGCAGGATAAAAAGTACCGCGAGGCGGAAGCGATGGTCGCCGACGATACCAAAGATCTTTACTATAACGCCAAGAAGGCCAAGATCGAGAGCTTCACGATTGACCGGGTCGACTTAACCGACAACATGACGAAGGCTAAGGTTCTGATTAAAGCGAAGATTCTGACTTTGCTCCCCGGCGCCGGCGCGGAGATCTTCGAAATGCCCACTACCACGACATGGAAGGTGGAGAACGGCGAATGGCGCTGGTACGTTTCGGCCGAAGCCAGAAGCGCGACCCCGTTTGGAAAGATGAATTCGTCGGAGGGTGGTGCGGCGCCGGGGCAGCTGGATGCCAGGGGCGCAGCGCCGGGAGGGGTCGACAATCCGAACGTGGCGGCGCTACAGGGACAGATTTCCATCGATACCACTTCGGTGCAACTGACCCGGCACAAGAGGGATCAGGTGGTAACCATTACCAACGGACTTCCGGGTTCTCTCGATCTGAAACTGGACCCGCTGGCGGAAAAGACTCCGGGGCTGACAGTGAAGATCGATAAGCCACATCTCGACGCGGGAGAGAAAGCGATGGTGGAGTTCCACTTGTATGGAGAGCAAAAGCTGTCGGGGATTGTCGAGATTGTGGCTCTGCCGTTGAATCGCGTGTTCGATATTCAGGTTACGGCACAGTAGGCGCGGGTAGCGGAACGGCGGAAGCGGGTTCTTTTGGTTTCGAAGGACAAATAAAAAAGGGGAGCCGAAGCTCCCCTTTTTACTTACTGCGGTTGTTTGTTGCTTAGTTGCCGAGCGTTTCGCCCATGCCTGCGGTGGCAACGCCAATCGGGTTAGCCGCCGTACGCTTCAGCTGGTTGGTATCGGGAATGACACCGGCCAGATAGCCCATAGTGATTCCAGCGCCCGTACCCAGCCCGTCTTCGAGGAAGGCGAAGCCATGTGCAAACTGGAAGTTACACTGAGCGATCGCGTAGCCCTGGAAACCGGGAGCCAGAGCCGAAACCGTGTTGGTGTAAACGGTCGCGCTCGGGACACTCGGAGTGACCACGCTGTTCGGAGTCGGCGCACCGGCACCGTAGAAGTACACAGTACACGTGCCAGCCTGCGGTGTAGCACCGTTGGAGCCGAACGGGTCTGTAGAGGTGTTCGCAATTGCGAGGCCAGTGTCAAAGCCCAGCTGATTGGTGACGAACGGGAAGAGCAGGCTGGTCGTACACTGGGTGAAAGTGCTGAGGGTCGTGGTCGTCGAGCTCGGTCCGATTACGAAGTTCGGGATCTGGGTAGATCCGATCGGGGCGAAGCTGACAACTGCGCTCATCGAACCAGTTGTTGCGGTGGTGGAGTTCGCGCTCTGGACGATGTAGTCCGCGATTGCGAATGTTTCAGTGGTCGTGCTGGAGGCAGTGCCCGGCGTAAAGAGGTAATAAGCCGTGCCACCGCCGCTGGCGATGGTGACCGCACCGGTCGCGGACGGAGCCGACGAAGAGGTAGAAGCCGTTACGGTGGTGAGGTTGCTCGGCGAGGTCACCAAGGTCAGAGTACCGGTTCCGGGCGTGGGCGTGGAAGCCAGCGACTGGTCGGCAACGACGGTGATTGGCACGAAGAGTGACGTGACCTGAGCCGGGATATTGCTGAATACAACCTGGAGCAGAGTGCCGGAACTGGCAACGTTAGTACCGCCGGTGATTCCGGTGAAGCCGGTTTCCGTGTTGTTCGTAAATTCGGAACCGAGTGCAGCGTTGGCCGAACCAATGCCCTTGAACGAGGTAGCGAAGTTTTCGCCAACGTCGATGAAGGCAACGAGACCGGCAGTGCCCTTATATCCCTGGCAGACGAGGAAGGAGTTGGAACCCTTGCTTGCGCCGCTGACGTTAGGCGTTGACTTATAAGCGGTCTGCGTGCTCAGGCCAGTGAAGGCATAACCAACAGTGGCGGAGCCAGTTACGGCCGAGTTCACGCTGGTGCCGCTGATGAACGCGGACTCAGTGATTGCGGGCGGTGTGCCCGTTCCAACGGTCAGAGATGTTGCGTTAACACGGACGTTCGCGATGGTGATCGTCGAACCGCCGGAGGGGATGTTAATACCGGCGAAGCTGATCTGCGATCCGCTCACGGTACCCTGAACAACGGATCCCGCTGCTGTCTGAATATTTCCGCCGACGCTGACGACTGCAACCGCTTCAGTGATACCGGTCGACGATGTCGTGAGAGCCTTGCTCGTGACCGGCAGCGAAACGATATCGAGGATGTTCGCCGTGCCCGCGCCGCCGGTGCAGGTGATAACGTATTCGCCCACAAGTTCAGTCGTTCCTTCGACGCGGATCAAAGGCGTCTGGGAAGCGGCTGCGCTTGAGCAGGACGCGTTCTGGCCAAATGCCATGCCGGCGAATACAAACGCCGTACTGGCAAGACCTAAAATTTTGCTGAAATTAGCCATTCTTTCTCCTTGAGATTTTACTTCTGTGAATCGGTCGAAGTTCTCTACAGCCTGAGCCTCAACTACAACGAATGCGTCTGTACAACGTTTTGGGAACTTCTCCGTGTCGGGCGGAGTGTGACATGCCTGCTTTCCTGGAGCGGTCGGCGAAGGCGGTACATCTCGAAGGGTGCGGGCGTTTTTGATTTTTTAACGGTCTGCCCACTACCCGAAAGCAAAATTGCAAAAAGTCTAATACAGCAAGTCCTTTGATACCGCATATCGGACCACACTGTCAAGTCGCCTGGCGGATAAAAATCGCCCAGACTGAACCTGCAAGTAATTGAATATAGTGGTTCCTCGTGGGATTCGCAAGTGGTTTTGGAAAGATGAGGGAAATTTCATGTGGAAAAGGCTCGGCGGGCTTGAAATGCGGGCTATGACGCGGGGCCGGGGCAGAGCCCGTAGGCCACACATGCGCCTGAATCGGTTAGCTGAACAGGCAGACGACCCTGACAAGCGAGGAGCGGTGAATTGAACTCGTCGGTCTCTCGGTCGTTATGAACGCGTCCGCCTTCAGCAAATGGGCCGCGGCAATGTGAAGCGAATCCATCGAACCCACCCCTGACCTTCCCGCTTCCTTTTCGCCCAGATTGAAGATCGCGGTCAGATCGGTCGCGAACTCCGCGCGAGCGAAATAGTGCTCGTAAAAGCGGGTCTCGTTTGCTTGCTTGTTGAAGATCGCTTTGGGTAGCATTTCCAGCCGCACAAATGGGCTTGTCAGAAAGACGCGGCCGGGATCTTCCAAAACCTGCAACGCCGTTTCCCGCAGTTGGGGAGCGCCCTTGAATGCTGCGATCAGGACCCCGCTGTCAAGAAACGTGCGGATCGGGCGAGCCACTATCGAGATGCGCGTCGATCCGCGACCTCACGTTCCAATTGGCGCCGATTCAATAGTTTGCCACCTCCGGCAACGTACGCGTCCGAGATTTTACGGAGCGTTTTCCCCAACTCCGAAACACCTTTCGGCGCGGTGCCGTTCTTCGTAGCTCGAACCTTTCGCGGCATCCTTACCATCCCTTCATGGTACAACTCTCGCGAGGGCGCCGGACAACATGAGGAGCGCGAATTCGTGGTCGAACGATCCATTCCAAAACTCGTTTCCGTCCCGTTTGAACCTAGCGTGGCAGTAAGACCACAACAGCCGCAGTCCGCGCTGGGCTGGCGGTTCTCTTCACGCGGCGGCATCTCGGAGCTGGATGTCGCGCTTAGTCTGCTTCATCTTTTCCTGACTCGCCACGCGCAGCTCATAGTCACCTCGCAGGCCCACCCAGAACTCGGCGGATGCGCCGAGATACCGTGAGAGCCCCGGTGCTGTGTCAGCGGTGATCCCGCGGCGGCCGCGCACGATGTCGATCATCTTTGCGGTATCGATGTCAAAGGCCTTCACAAGCTGGCTAACGCTTATTTGCGGCGGTGAAAGAAAATTTTCCCTGATGATTTCGCCTTCCGACCAGACGAGGCAGGCACGGAACCGCTCATTGATGCGGATGTTGTATTCCGTCGCCTGGTCGATCTGAATCGGTTTTCCGGCGGGCAACTCTTTCGATGGCCTGAAACTGGCGGATGAAGCGCTCGTTGAAGAGATCCTTCGTGTCGGAACTCGCAGGTGATCGGATCATATGTTGATCGTATAACGATGAAAACTGAATGTCGGGCGCTATGTTTTGGGTATTCGCACCAGTTTGAAGGCTATGCGTAATGGGTAGCAGATCCCGGCCGACGCCGCTCCCACGTTACAGAATTGCCGCCGGGCCGACCGAGTAGTCCGACCTCTAAGCGGGGTGTGTGCGTGTGGAGCCTTTCGCGTACTCTGGAGGAGAGAGCAGCGATGACTGTGGAACCGCCTCAGCCCGACTTTGAAACCCTCTACCACCGAGCCTTTGCAGACTTCAGGCTGCGGGCGCTGTGGAATGTGCGCCAACTCGAACACCCCACGGCGGAGGAGGCGCTGATCATCACGCGGAGTTTACGTGTGGAAGGCGATTTGAACGCCCGCCGTCTGGCTGAACAGATCGAACGGGCCTGTCGTGCCACTCTCTAAAATTCAGACGGACGTGCTGCGTCTGCTTGCGGCTCATCGCGATCCGGAAAGCTATGTCGCCGGGGCAACACCCCTGAACCGCGCCGGACCCCGCTTTTCAGACGACATCGATGTATTTCACGATCGCGAGGAACGTGTGACTCAGGCGGCGCTGAACGATGCGGCCGTTCTTGAAGCGGCGGGATACAACGTCGAGTGGCTTCGCCAGTTCCCCACGATCTATACCGCGGGGGTAATAAAGCGTGGCGACGGGACCCGCCTGGAATGGGTGGTGGACAGCGACTATCGATTTTTCCCCACGATGCGGGATGAGGTATTCGGGTACGTTTTGCACCCGGTTGACCTTGCGATGAATAAAGTCATGGCCGCCGCCGGGCGCCGCGAACTGCGCGACCTTGTTGACCTCGTCACCATTCACGAAGCGATTTTGCCGTTGGGTGCGGTCATATGGGCTGCGGTGGAAAAAACCCCCGGCTTCACGCCCGAGGGGCTCATCGCGGAGATTCGGCGGAATTCGCACTACCCCATGACGGAATGGCTAAAGCTCATCAGCAGTGAACCGCTTGACCCGAAGGACATCATGCGACGGTTGCGGGCGGCTCTGGATGAAGCGGAGGCGTTTGTTATGAGAATGCCGACCGACAAGGCGGGGCTCCTGTTCCTCAGCGATGGTGAGGTTGTACAACCCGATCCAGACCGGCTGGGGGAGTATCAAACTCACGCCGGACGACGGCGAGGCCAGTGGCCGACCAGCGCCGAGATCTCAACCGCAATGTTCGAGCGGTACAGGAAACCGCCGGCGTTGTAGCCCAATCGCGCGCGCCAAGGCCCCCCAGGGAATTCGTGTCCTGTCGCGGGGCAGAGAGAAGGGGGATGGCCAGAATACCGCGCTTACCTGGACTGATCTGCCAGTCCTGGCCGGGCTTTCCTGCCCCGGTAGTCAGGATGTTGCGCTCAATCTGCGTCATCTTGTCCTCAGGCGCCACGCGCAGTTCATAATCACCTTGGAGGCGGACCCTGAACTGGTCCGATGTGCGGAGTACCGCGATAGCCGTAGTACAACCGCTACTTCAGCAGACTCAGTCCCAACTGCACCAGCGAGCCCAGAAAATTCGACCCACCCGACGAACTCGCCGTCGAAGATGTGGTGCCCGAGCTATCGGTCGTGCCCGAGGCCGACGTGTCCGACGATGTCGAAGTACTCTCGGCCGAGCCGCCGCCATGGTGGTGATGATGGTGCCCTTCAACCCCGTTCGTCTGCGCCTGAGCAGCAGCGTCGGTATCGAACTGTGAAAGAGCCGTCTGCGCCGAACCGGCGGTGCCCGATTGCAGCGCCGTTCCGAGATTCGCAAAGTCCTTGCCCAGCGTCCCGCCCGCCGCTGCCGAACTGCCTCCCTGCGTGAGTTGCACGATATCCGAGTACGCCTGCTGCGCTCCCGCAACATTATTAGACTGAAGTGACGAAGAGATCGTGCTGAAGTCCTGATTAATCTGACTGCGGAGGGCCTGAAACGTGAGCGGCGTCGCGCTGGTGCCCGAAGAGATTCCGGAAATAGACATGGATAAACCTTGCTACTGTCTTATCGGCAGAAACGCACAAACCTTTAGAGGAAATTTTCGCAGCCCGATTCGCAAGCATCAGAACAACAAACCTTGCGCGCCCGGCCGCACAACTTCCGTCGCGGTTTCGAAAATCCACGGTTTCATCAGCTCCGCGGTATGCCGAATCAGCGGCACGACCACCGAATTCCCGAACTGCTTATAGGCCCGCGTATCCGAAACGGGAATCCGGAACGTCTCCGGAAACCCCATCAGCCGCGCACACTCCCGAGGCGTCAGACGTCGTGGATTCCTTCCCGGCCCGCCCCCGATCAGAATCTCCGAACCGTCCTTGTGATAGCGCGCCGAGAGCGTCCGCGCCACATCGTCGCGGCCAAACACGCTGCACCCAAACCCATTGCCCTTCGCCCGATGCTTCTCCGCATAAGCCTGCAGATAGTTCCACAACTTATCCGTCAGTGTGTATTTCCGCAGCACCTTACCGTCCGGTTCCAGATACCGCGAACCGTCGGGATCGGTTTCGGACCCATCTTCCGGATGCAGAATCTCCCGCAAACGCGGCTGCCGCGAAGCGTCGGGCATAGGCACCGCGTCCCAGTCGAAGCCGGTCGGCTCCCGGAAACCCGCAATGAGAATCCGTTCTCGATGCTGCGGCACGAAATGCCGGCCATCGAGAACGCGATATGAAATGTGATACCCCAGTTCTTCCAGCGCTTCCCGAATCACCCGGAACGTCCTGCGCTTATCGTGCGACACCAGGTTCTTCACATTTTCCAGCAGGAACGCGCGCGGCCGTTTGGCTTCAATGATCCGCGCCAAATCGAAGAAAAGCGTGCCCTGGGTCTCGCACGCGAAGCCATGCGGTCGCCCCAGCGCGTTCTTCTTCGAAACGCCCGCCAGGCTGAACGGCTGGCATGGAAAGCCGCCCACCAGAACGTCGTGATCCGGGATGTCTTCCGCATTCACCTGCGTAATATCGCCCGCAAACTCGTGCTTGTCGTCCGGGAAATTCGCCGCGTACGACTTGCGGGAATAGGAATCCCATTCGCTCGTGAAAACGCACTTGCCGCCGCATGCTTCGAAGCCCAGACGCATCCCGCCGATGCCGGCGAACAGGTCGATGAAAGTGAACGGAATAGCCTGATTATAGCCATCGCCCCGCGCTATCCTCGGGGTTTGGCGGACGTCCACACTCCCGAGCAGCGCAGCTTCAACATGTCGCGCATCCGGGGAC
>Ga0302140_10011764_pt1 | contig 10753 bp, 6 predicted proteins | sample I_Bog_E1_1_FD_202095 | JGI IMG/M metagenome (GOLD analysis project Ga0302140, IMG submission 202095) | Peat permafrost microbial communities from Stordalen Mire near Abisko, Sweden - I_Bog_E1_1 | ecosystem: Environmental > Terrestrial > Soil > Wetlands > Peat | place: Sweden: Abisko, Stordalen...
CGCAACGCTGGGTGATTGATCAATATCTAATTCTTAGTTAATTTCCTAAACAAGAATTTATTGATATATAGGAGATATAATACCTGCAATATCACGTTGCTCTACTTGATCTTGGGGGAGAAGTGCCGAGACTGCAGCTAAACATATATAATTAATTACTATTACAAGATATAAAGAAGATTTTACTTACAATCTAAAGCGACAAGGACGCTAGTGTTCGTGCGAACATCGACCGGCGTAGAGATAACTCCGGAGATAATAGATAGTGCTATCAGAGCACGTAATCCGCTCTGAATAAGATGCATCTTAACTCGGCAACGTTGAAGTCGAAGAGATAAAAGAATAAAAGATGATATAGTTAAGATTTGTAGGTGATTCTGAGCGTTGATAGTATTGTTTATTTTGTGAATTCTGAGAGGGAGGACGGGGAAGTCTATTTTATATTATTTGATCAACGAGGCAGGTATCTGCTTATACACTTCAAAAATCCCGTGTAAACATAGAAAGGATTCGAGCGAAACTACACCGCCACTCATCACAAGCGTGAATGACCCTTGGATTACCACGAATCCTATATACGCCGCTGAGAAACTTGTCAAATGCTGTAGAATTTGTTTCAACTTGATCTTTTCTGCTCCAAAGTCCTATTTTAACCAAAGGATCCGATCTAAGCCCGAACGCCGAGAGCCAAGATGAAGGATGTAGAACTTCGGAATCAACATTCGGCCCCCACCCGCGATAAATTCCGATCGAAACGCCAGGGAATCAATCCCCGAACTGACACTCAGCCCCCACGCGCCGCAAAATTCCTGGGGTAACGCCTCGGGAGGAACTCCAGAATAAACATTTAACCGGCAAATGCCGCAAATATCTTATTCCAATATTAAAGATTGAATCTGAACTTTGACTAAACTGCCCAAGAATTCTGATTGCCCGAAAGGATCTAAGCCGAAAAGCTAAGATAATTTTCAATGCTAAGATAATCCTCAGAACCAACATAGTCCGAGCTTATTGAAATCTAAGAGTGCTTGTAGAGAAGTAACTAGCCCTTAATTGTTAAGAGAAAATAGTGTGATAATAATTAGGAGGGAATAGGAGTTGCCAAGGTTCTATAAACAATAGCTACATAGACCTTTTCTTTTCTATAACTATAGCTCACACCTCATCCTCTCTACCTACGCCCCACTCAGCCTTACGGTCCATCCTCAGCTCAACACATCATAATTAAGGCACAGGGTGTATTATATCTGACGTATTACGTAACGTGGACCCGTTTGCCGGCCTTCAGTTCCACGGAGTAGGAAAGCTCGATTACGCGCGCCGGCACCTCATTCGCCTCTGCGTACTCGTACCCCATCCCACCATCAGCCCTTCGCACTCAATCCCAAGATAATCCTGAACGCCAAGATAACCCTCAAAATCAACACAGTCCTCAACTTCAAGATAATCCTCAAAACTAAAACAGCCCTCAATAACAAGATAATCCTCAATCCAACGAAGTCCTCAATGCTAAGATAATCCTCAAGACTAACACAGCCCTTAATCCCAAGATAATCCTCAATCCAACGAAGTCCTCAATGCTAAGATAATCCTCAAAATCAACACAGTCCTCAATCCTAAGATAATCCTCAAATCAATGAAGTCCTCAATCCCAAGATAATCCTTAATCCTAAATGCAAACAGCTTAGGCTCTGCTATAATCTATTTTAAGTTTTCCAGTTCTTTCTATTATTTATTTCAGACGTTTTCCCTCGATCATACCTCTTTTGTTATCCATCAAAGCAGCCTTACAAATCCAAATTCAAGCTTAAACACAATATTCAAGCAACTTTCAATCCTCTTATCAAACATACTCTCTCTTTCTTCCGATTTTCAAAGGAAAATAACACAAATAAACCTCCAGTATGCACCATTACCTTGAAGCGGAACTCCAGGTCCAACTGAAGTTCTTTTACTAACAACTTAATTCAGATACAAAATGGTCGCCTACACTTATCTTCTGCTACTCGCTGCGGCGTTTGTTCAACCAAACCGAGCATCCGCTCTTCCCGACGCACCAGCAAATATTCAAACAGACTGGGTCGATTCTGCGTTCGTTACCTGTTTGAAAAAAACCTATCCCAACTACCCGAAAGGCGTTACCAACCCCAACGTTGTCCTTGCCTGCAGATCCAGCCACAAGAAACGCGGCGGTATCGATACCGATAGTTTCGACTTGGAATCTCGAGGACTTCCTGGTCTTGCTCCTGTCCCGGGTGCAGATTGTGATGGCGGAGAAAAAGGGCCGTTGCCCAAAAACTTCATTACCGATACCGATCTTAGTAGCCAAGCTACGGCGTATTGTACTCAGATGAAGGGTGACATTATCCAGTCCGGCTTAGGACAGATCAACAAGACTTTCCCGAATGCAGTCACGAAGATTGGCAATGAACTGCACGGGGGGAAAAAAGTGGTACTCTCGATCCTCCTCGCCGTGACGCCTCAAGGGCGTGCTGTTATGAAAGGTGGTGCAGTAGCAGATGCGGCTCTGATGACCGGTTGTACCCAGACAATTAGTGAGCTGAGCAAGCTCTGCTCAGCACAACTCAAATGGTTCAACGCTGGAAAGGCGAAGACTGAGACGACCACAGGTGCGAGGGGTGGGGGACTTGACATGACTTATGGTGCAACCGATTTTGCTTATGCGAGTGTGGAGTTCACAAAACCATAGGGTTTCATGTTATCGTTTCTGAGAGACTTTCTCGGAATATCTGCTTTGGGTTAGAAAGGGTATATGCAAGAGCTAGGTTTGGTTTGGTTTTTGATTTAGTTTTTGATTTAGGTTTGATTTAGGTAGTCTGTTTTCCGCGAGAGAAATGTGAGATTTCATTATACTTTGCTAGAATATGCAGCGTCCTTTACTTGAGGTGTCTTAACGCATCCGCTGTTAATATAAACCGGTGCTTTCTGCCTCCCATCTTCTGCTCCCTCGACCTTGGCTGCGACTGCATGATTAATTAAGAGAGTACAAAATAACTAAGACGCTCACATAATCTTTAATGTTACATTTGAGGTGCCTCTCCCGTCCCACGACCAGAACGTCTACCAAATATGTTGGCAGGGATATTGTTGTGGTAACAGTCGCTGATGTATAGAAGCTACAAAATGCTGATGCTAACGGTGTACTCATTTCGAGCCCTTTTAGGCAATAGTCTACGTTACTTTAATTCGAATTAACTTCAGGAATCGCGACGGAGGGATTTTTTGGAGGGGTACCATAAAGCTTTCACTTGTACTAATAGCAGCAGATATCCAAAGAAAAAGTGTCGAATGTTAAAAACATGATGTTACTTTAGAATGAATAGAAAGACGATTATTTTCGCAGCAAACCTAGAAATTAAACGGAATGAATAGCGGGAAAGATTAAAAAAAAACGGTCGACGGACGGGCTTTCGGTCGATTGTGTGCTCAACGAACTGGTATGCGTAATCCTATATGAGATTGCACCGTGAGCTTCAAAACCCCTGACTAGGACGTGAGATTATACTTTTAGGAGAGGTCTGGAAACCCCTACCTGAGCAAGCAGCAGGGTCCCACCGATGATGGATTTGTTGCGCTGAAAGCAAGCCACGATAAAAGGGAAAACTTTCAGCTAATCCGATTCTAAGACAGGAATAACAAGTGCATGATTCCCAAGCATAAAAGGGTATTGTGAAACAATATAACTCGGAAGCTGGCCCTTGCGTATACGAGGTTACATCGTAACCTATCTGCCTCAGAACCAACCCTGAAAAGAATGCGACTTTACTTCTAAGTCTTCTATGCTCTGATTTCGGCTTCGCAGAGCAATAAATTCGCAAGGCAAGTTCCGGGTCCATTTGGGGTGCTGCTTAGTCAAAATCTATCACACACGGTTGTTGTCCATGGGTACAAAAAGGGGCTCGCTTAGCCCCGTGCCCCACATCTGGAGCGACAAGCGTGACCTGGAGCTACCTTAGGTCTCGAGCGTTTCTATATGGTAGCAACCTTACAAATGGACGAAATCTCACCTAGCCCCGCCTTGAAGTCCCTTTAATTATACTGAAATTTCAGTTTGTTAAATTCGACCAGTCGTAATTGTGTCTATTAAGTGTACTCATATGAGCAAAATATCACGTGCACGTCCTCGCGATTGAAGCTTGATTCTACTTCTCTACAATTACAATTCACTTCGGCTCGGTCAAAAAATACTACTACTGCAAAATCGGCCACCAAAAAAAAAGTACAAATATTCCAAGAAAATAGTATAGGAAGTCGTAGCAAGGTGCAAAATAGCAAAACTCATGTGTGCCAGAGGCGGCATGGCACACACTAGAATAAAGACTCGAACGACTTTTTTTTCAGTTGGCAATGTATGTGCTGGTTAGGCACCGCGTCTTAGTCTTGTTATCATATACCACCCTAAGTGCAGCTCGTCGACGACCATACATTGGCAAAAAGTCGCTTATTTTGAATTATAAGGCCCACTGAGCTTGGCGAATTTTAGTACGCTGAAATAGCACAACGCGCGGCTGCAGCAGCACCCCCCTCTTTAGGAATAAACACTGATGCTTATACTCAATTATCGTTGACGTGACTGTTGTTTCGTCATCAAATCCGCTTGTATCTCAATAGAGTGCATTGGAGTATATCCGGGGAGGCAGCGCTGAACAGTAAGGTGACAGAATTGGTAGAACAACCTCTGCAACGGTATTCCCATGAGCATGATTGCTGGAAGTATCTGAGAAGATGAACACGACGATCCTTAGGATTTGAATAGAGGGATGTCTTCATTGCGATTGGGTCAATGTAATGGAGCGAAGAGTTGCTTGAGCTCAAAAGGAATGAATTTCAAAGACAACACGACTGAAAATCTTGAATCCGCGATCTCGGGCTCGGCTTAAAATGATTCACATGCATGGCTCACTATCACAGCATCTGTTCCCACCCGGGAGCAAACAGAAAGTATGATAATCCTCCTTTCTCAACAGATAGAGCATGCAGTATCAAGGCTCGGAGCCCCTTGGGCAGCCGAATATCCACAGATCACCATTTCACGAATGTGCTCGCAGAACTCGTGGGGATATCATCACGACTACATTCTTTCTTGTGTTAGTTGAGATATTATAGTTTATTTTAGACACAAAACTTTCGGCCCATCAAGTTCTGCCGAGAAGGACCTCTCGCAACTCCTTAGGGCCCATTCCAAGCACAAATCAACCAGTATGCTTGGCGGCCGCAGACTGATCACCGGGAGTACTCTTGTTGAGCCCAGACTGATCGCCAGTCGGCGGTGTGGCAAACTGGGCCAATTTTGCGGTCAGCTCGTCAATCTTCTTCTGCATCGTCGTCGTCACATCAGCGCCACCAGTACGATTGTTGTCGTTGATCAGCTGCACCGCAGCCCGTTCATGGCTATTCGAATACAAGTCGGGATAATCTGCAGCACACGCACATCGTCAGCAGCAATTCTAACCTACGGGGTCGGGAGGAGACAGATAGAGTGACTTACTAGCCTGCTGATCCCACTTCGCAGCATCGTACAGACCCTGGCACAACTCAAACTCCTTGAACGGATCATGCAGCTTCTGATCATCTGCACTCATATGCACGTACCGCGCAAACATCCGCTCCGTGTTCTCAATCGTCTTCATCACGTTCTGGAACTGGTCTCTCGACCTCCTCATCCTGACCGGCAAACCTTGACCTTTCAGCAACGCCATGAGACCAGCGAGAGCCGCATTCACAGCTCCCAAAACCGTGAGCGGGATTTCATGGCCTTTGTATGAGGCAAGACCCGTTATCGCAGCTGCGATGAGAATCTGCAGGCAATAGAGCGCGTTGATGAACCAGTTGCTGAGGTTGAAATAGATGCTCGCTGCCAGCGCTTCCCCAATGGCTCGTCCGTATATCCCATCGTTCGTCACCTTGCTCTTGAAGAACCAATCCTTGGTACTGACGCTAGGTCGTCCTGTAGCGTACAAGGCATCATAGCTGTTGGTATTATTTCCAGTGAGTGGCGTCTTTTGGCCTTTCTCCAGATCCACCGACGGTTGTGTGTGGGCGCTACCAGTCCAGAGGATGTGTGCAGGTGTTCTGATACCAACGAGATCTTGAAAGGTGCGGAGATTAATCAGATTCGGGTCCTTGCTTGGGTCTCCAGCGTGCGCAGGAAAGGTTTGCTTGGCATTGCTCCCACTCGTCGAAGCTGGGGACTTGTTACTCTGGACGTCCACAGTTGTCGGATCGTGCTTTTCTAGTTCATGTGTTGTCGCCATTGCTCTACCCCAGATAATTGACTCCTCTGGCTGCAAAAAAATTAAAAAAATTTGGATGATGGTAGTCCAGGTTCAAGTTGCACAAGAGCAAAAGCTTCGGAGATTTCGACTGAAATTGGAGGGCTTTTGCTCCGAAAATCGTTGGCAGAAGAGTTTACCGCTCAAGAGTTAAGAGGAAAGAAGCTTCCTTTTTAGCTCGAGGGGATGCTGTCTCGGAGCTCTTATCATACTTTGCAAGACAGAACGAAGCACCCTTGCATCGGTGTGAGACTTGTGGAGCTGAATGGTCATGGGTAGCACGAGAGCTGCAGACTTGAGGTGGTGTACAGATAGGCGGTAGCATTGCAGTAGGATGGTGTTGCAGCTGCATGCGGGGGCCAATGGGGTCGGCTGAATTTGCCGTTGTGCAGTAGGGCTGGTTTCGTGCTGCAGCGTGGGGTCTATCCGCCGATGGAGGGGTTCGAAGACTCGAGCTGCGGAGAACTTCTTCCACTCTCCCGTTGAATGCCTCTCAGATACTGCAGTAGGGAGAAACTGCTGTGTGATGTGTTTGAAAAAATTTCTGTTACAGTAACCTTTTCTCGAGCTTTCCTGGCTTCTGAGATGTGAGCAAGCTGGTGGAGGAACTCACTAGGTGAACGGTGTGGCGTCCGAGGCGGAGCGACTTGGAGCTGAAAAGGCTTGGCAACGCCACAACGTACCGAGGTGTCCCCTATTTCGGTCGAGTACTTTCCGGGAGATGTCATTGCCATTGTCTCTGGGCAATGTCTCCTTGCAGCTATTCGTCAGATGCTCCAGCATGTGCTTGGGTGGCACGACTCAACTTCTGTACTCCGTACTCCGGTGGCTTTCCTGCACTACTGCCGATGACTTGATATTGCCCTCTTACTTCCCGGAAGGTGCTTGAGCATTTTGGAAAGAGCCTCGAACTAGTTTTCAATGCATGGGCATGTACCAAGAAGTCGTCGTACATGAGTAGATTTCTGCATGAACTCGACATTAAGCAACGATGCTGCTCTCGTCACCTCCATTCTCTTTTTTTTCTGAAGGCGCTGAACAATTCACATCGCTGCACAATCTCTAATGAGCTCCCAAAGTCCAGTACTTTCCCTTCATCAAGAACGAGAATCTTATCATACTTGATAGCCGTCTCCAGTCTATGCAAGACAGAAACCACGGTTTTCTCCCTCAGCATCTCAACCGTAAGATCATGAATCTTCCGTTCCGTAGCTTCATCGACACTGTTTCCCACGTCAGTATTGTCCTCCGAGCAACCATGATGAACCCTAGAGGATGTTTGAAAGGAGAGAAAACCATACCTGCTCGTCGCCTCGTCAATAACCACAACGCCTCCCCTTCCATACTCACTCTTCAGCACCGCTCTCGCAAAACAATACAATTGTGCTTCTCCCGCTGAAAACGTCGTTATCCCAGCCTCTCCATCGAGACCTCCGGATTCCAGCACTTTCTCCCAAATTCCGCATTTCATTAGAAGATCGATAATCTCCTTGTCACTCACGCTGCCCCTGCTATCAAGCTCCTCTCTATTCGTTTTAGCGAGCGCGAACACATCTTGCGGAACAGCGTTCAGACGTTTTCGAAGGGTTGAGAGAGGGATATGCGAAATATCGATCCCGTCAATGAACACGGATCCGTGCGAGGGAGTTAGCATCGCCATAAGTGTGAGGATGAGGGATGATTTCCCAGATCCAGTTCGTCCACAGACAGCGACTTTCTCCCCGCTTGCGATGGAAAACGAGATATCGTTCAGACACAGACTTTCCTGCTTCTCTTCTTCCGATGAAATACGACTAGATTCATAACTCGCTGAAACGTTTCTAAACTCAATAACCCCACGAGAAGGCCAATCGTGGGGCAACTCTGCCGGACAATCCGGTTCCTTCTCAGCAGGTGTGGTACGACAGAACGAGGTGATCCTCGCGACAGCACCAAGAGAAGTCTCCAAAGACGTCCATGAGACGATGAGATTCGTCAATGACTCGCCAAGTGTGGTAGCATTGAGAAACGCAACGCCTATCGCGGCCGGCTTGACTTTATTCTCGACGCTGATCGCAACTCCGAGAACGAGGATTGTTAGCCCAGCGACGACGAGGTTCAGGACTAGTTGGAGCCAGCGCTGCACGGAGGGGAGGAGATAGACTGGTTCTTGGGATCTGTCGAGGAGAGTGAGGAATTCGGTGTTTGTTCTCTCTTGCCAGTTGAAGGCTCGGATGGTCGTGAGACCAGAGCAGGTTTCTAGGAATTTGGTGTGCAGCGCGGCTTTGGATTCGAGATCTAGGTGTCGTAGTTGCTTTGAGGTCCGGAGGTAGAAGTTTTGGATGAGATACAGGACGAGAAAGAGTGCGGGGAGTATGGCGAGGAGGTAGATCACAGACATGGTGATGAGGATGATTTGCATGAGGGCGGTGAAGAAAGTGGAGTTGGTGTTCAGCATGCTGAGAGGTAGCTGTGTGTCGATGAGCATGAGATCTTGATTGAAACGGTTTAATATGGAGCCGATATCTTGTTTTGACATGTAGGGGAAAGGAGCACGGAGTGTTGTAGTGAGCAGTTTGGTGTGTAACTCGCGTGCGGAATTCCGGATGACTCGATGCATGAGGTGTCTGGTATCGTTGTCAACGAGGAGCCCGGATTCAATTGGAAAGAGCAGGACTTACGCAACCCAGGCACCGAGAGCAATTAAGGGAAGATTTTCGAGCAGGGCGTAGATTCCGATCCAGTAATTTAGACTTCGAGAACCAGGAACGTAAGAGGCTTCGGACCACCATTGTACCCAGAGGTCTGTATTTCAAGTCAGTCTCGAACATCTCTTATCAAATTGTTATGCGCAACGTCATACCTGGAAATTTCAACGTGAACGCAAATAATATCCCGCCCACCAGGAAGATACCACTGTGTAAGGACCCAACGGATTGGAAATAAGTTTTGTAGACCGTCCTGTCTTGAACCAAAGATTTGGCGCTTTTGATCTCCTCTGATCTTGACCCATTATTCGAATCTATTTGAACTTTCTCGCTCTTCTCGGGAAGAATAAGTGAAGCTTGTTCGATTTCCACGATTTCCATCAAGTCAACCATATTTGATCTCTGGTGGGGAAGTTCCTTAACAGTTCCTTCCATATCGACCTCAAACACACGATCTGCCGAGCCTTTGAACTGCTCTAAGCATTGTCAGAAACTGCTCTTGTTCAAGATGAAAGTGAAAACCATACCATCATGAGTCGTATAAATGACGGTTGTCCCTAGCCGTCTCAGGAGACCTCCGAAGCCAAACAATCGCACCGCTATAATATCTCGAGTCGTCTTGTCGAGGGCACTAAACGGGTCATCGAGCAATAGTATCTGTTTCCTCAAATAAACAGCGCGAGCGAGTGCCTGTCCTCCTATAATTAAGACTCACTTTGACTACTCTTAGAATGGACATCAACTTACAAGCCTCTGCTTCTGCCCACCACTCAACCCCACGCCAGCCGTCCCAATACTCCCCTCCTTCCACTCCTTTAACCCTTCCACATCTCCAAGTGCACAGGCCCAAACCACCGATCGCATCCACGCTTCATCGAAAGCGCCATTTCTCGCCACCGTTTGTATACCGCTGAGATTCTCTAGCCATGGCGTCTGTGAACAATAGGCTATTTCCGAGGAAGAGAGTGTGGTCGATCCGTCAGATCGTACCACTTCACCGAGAATAGCATTCAGCAGCAGAGATTTTCCGCTCCCTACTCGGCCGATGATGGCTATGTGCTGTCCCCAATAGATCGAGAGGCTCACGTTCTTGAGAACAGGGCTGCTTGTTGTGGTCCAGGAGATGGAAGCTCCGTTCATCGATAGTACCACATCTTGGTCATCACTTTGACCTATCTCTTCTGCCTTCTCCCCAATCTGACGGGACTGCTCATCGTCCCTTCCATTTGATGAAGTTTGGCTTGATTGTATATGTCGACAGTCATGCCGTTCCTCAACGTCAAGATACGTTTTTATCCTCTCCAAACAACCAATCGCTGCTCCGATCGAAGGAATGACCTGGAACAACTGAATCAGCGGACTCGCAAGGAGTGAAATCAGAATCAAGCTCGTAAACAGTCTCGAGATATCGAACTCCGAGCCATTCCGCTTCGAAATCGCGATGAAAGTACCGAAGACTAGGACCGGTGAGATTGTCAAAGTGATGTATGCTTCACCAAAATAGTCAGAACATTGTTTTTTCAGAGTGGAGTAGAGAGGAATGGACAACTTACAAAGGGTGACTTTCTGCACAAGCAGATTGCGAAACGGCTTTGCTGCTTGGATCTCAGTGTTCCTGAGAGCTTGGATTAAGGCTCGGATCCGCTCGTCTGCACCCAGCATCTTGACGGCTTTGAAGGAGGTCAACATCTGAGATGTAGGCTTAATTCTTTCTTGCATCGCCGCAAACCATGCTTGCTGGCGTGGTCCGCTCATTTTGGAGACTTTGAGGGT
>Ga0302140_10011767_pt1 | contig 10752 bp, 8 predicted proteins | sample I_Bog_E1_1_FD_202095 | JGI IMG/M metagenome (GOLD analysis project Ga0302140, IMG submission 202095) | Peat permafrost microbial communities from Stordalen Mire near Abisko, Sweden - I_Bog_E1_1 | ecosystem: Environmental > Terrestrial > Soil > Wetlands > Peat | place: Sweden: Abisko, Stordalen...
CGCGGAAGCTGCGGCCGGAGATTTCGGCCGAATTGCAGGAGATTCTCGACCGTGCCCTGGAGCGCGACCCGCGCCGCCGCTACGCGACCGCCAGTGAAATGGCTCTTGAACTGGAGCACCAGGAGCGGGTTGCTGTTGAAGACGGAGCGCGGCGACCGGCGTTGCGGGCACGTTTCCCGCTGGATAAACGCAAGGCAATGCTCTACGCGGGGCTGGCGCTGTTGCCGGTGTTGATCTTTGGGCTGATGGTGGCGATGGCCGGGCGGTAAAGCTGGTCAGCTAGTCAGCAAGACAGCGAGTCGGCAAATCAGCTAGTCAGCAAGTCAGCGGTGTGATTTCGGATTGCCGGTCACTCGACCGGAGGCTCTGAGTTTGCATCCGGGACGCTCGGTTCGAGCGCTGGCGATCAGGCACTCGTCAACCCATACCCTCCCCCCACTCCCCCCGGTATGTTTGGAGCAAGTTGTTTCTTTTCAACGTGCTGGCGGCAGGGTTCTACTATAAGTACCTTGTTTTGAGGAACCTGGAAGCCAGATTTCTGAAAACGTGGAACTTAGGCGGATTCTTGTGTGCGCCCCAAGAGCCGGGCGCGACGCAGCGGGTTGACTCAGAGAACACAACCCTTAAATACATGTTAGCGGATTCAAGGAAACAATCGGCAAATGGACTTGCAGCGGAAGGCGCTGATGATAAAGGGGATACATTGAGCGCCGGAGAATGTTTGCTTGACAAGTGCACCTGGCTGGGGCAGTCAGAATCGATTTTGATATTCGTTGCTGATTCGTATCAGCGCGGCCCCATATATTAGCCTTGTTTCCTTCTCATTCACCCATTCAAAAGGGTACGGCGGCTCGTTCTGCGCCCGGTATTTCAGAATCAAAAACTCGTCGTATTGCGGCGCGACTTCCGCCAGCCGTATTCGGGCCTGTTCCGCTTCCTGAATCGGATGTTTGTATTTCCCTCCATCCGTTCGGTAGCTTCTATCTCCCTCATAGCTTGTGACAACGTCAGCGTAATTGATCCCGACGACGCCAACGCAGATTGGCCTGCTGGACCCGGCACGAACCCTGAAGTTGAGGACTTGGTTGGCGAGATCGCTCTTAACTCTGTCGATCTGCTTGATCATCGCCTTCGCCAGAACCTTGACCTCCACTCCAATTTCAACAGTAGCTACCGGGCCGCGTGCAACTTTGTAGCCGGGATCGACACGTGGTTCTTCGCCTACGATGAGTTCCCCAAATGTGCCGTCGCCTCGTCGAGCCTCAATGCCTTTCCGCCTATTTTGAACGTTCAGCACTCTGGACATATTCTCAACAGACAAGACGTATCTGGCCGATTTGTTGACGGAGACGAGGTCCTCGTATAGATGCATAGCTACGAAATCACCAAGATTCGAGCGACGATGCTCGTATTTGGTGCCCTCGAACAGCTTGCGGAACTCTGTGAGGAGCCTATGATCAGTCACACACGACCTCGCAGGACGTAGCACCTGCCATGCGTTTCAGGCGAGAAAGCGCCAACACCTTGTGCCGGGCAATCTCGAGATAGGCCGGTTCTACTTCCACCCCGATCGAGTTCCGCCCGGATCTGATGGCGGCAGCGGTTGTAGAGGCGGTTCCAAGGAAGGGGTCGAGGATGGTGTCGCCAGCGAACGAGAACAGCTTTATCAGCCGTTCGGCCAGTTCATCCGGATACGGAGCAGGATGTCCAGTTCTTGTGGTCGATGCCCCCGGAAGGTCGCTCCACTCCGACCTCAACCACCCTTGCATTTCCTCTTTCGTCAGCATGGAAAGAGCCTTTTGCACTGGAGAGGCGGAGCGGTATTTGCCGCCTTTTCGAAGCATAAGGATGAATTCTGTATCATTTTTGACAATCGCGCCTGGCTGGTAAGGCTTACCGTAGAATCCTGCACCATTTCCTTCGGCCTCGTTAGCACCATTGGCAATCTTGTGCCAGAGAATTGGCGTCAAGCAGTCGAGGCCAAGCTTCCTTGACCTAACTTGAATATCGGAGTGAAGGGGAACCACATAGTGTCGGCCCTCGCGTTTTCTCGGAATACAAATGTCCCCAACCACGCAGCAAATTCTCCCCCCCGGCGCGAGAACACGGGTGCACTCCTTCCAAACTTTGTCCAATTCATCCAAGAAGGCTTCGTAGTCCGCAATGTCACCGAGCTGCGATTGATTGCCGGGAGCATACTCCTTCAATGTCCAATAAGGTGGCGACGTTACCACCAGATGAACGGAGCCATCAGGGATCCAAGAGAGGTCTCTTGCGTCTCCTTGGTGCAGGCGATGGGTCGTCTTGTTGTACGGAAGGGGCCAGGGCACGGTGCGATAGTGATTGTTCGCGTCACGATAGACCTTCAATGCGCCGGGGGCGGCATCGTTTAACGGCAGCTGGAAGGAAACTTTTGCCTGAGTCTCCAGACGTAAGAACTCCTTCGGATCGGCAGCTTCTTGAATGGTCCTAGTTCGCCGCTGGGAAATGGCTCGAATCGTTGCCTGCTTCACTTTGCGGTCCCCTCTTGGTCGCGCGTGACGACTGATTCATTGAAACACGGTTGTGAGGTCTATGCCAGAGGCTACGCCGGGATGCGCTTGAGGATTCTGCTCGCGCTTCTGAACCAGGGTCGTTCACGCCGGCGCAGGTAGCCGGGCATGGTAGGCCGCTTGTCAAGCACCTTCTGCGCCCACTGGCGGGCTTCTGCATTCTTGCCCTCTGAAGCCAGCAAATCCGCGAAGTTCAAATACGTCTCAGACAATGTGGACGCGATGGTCACGTGGCGGAAGAGCGCTTCCGCCTTGTCCTTTTGCCCGGTCAGCGCGTAGGCGTGTGCCAGCAAGCCGGCGGCGCGGCGGAAATCGAAATCGGCATCCTTGAAGACCACGCGCTCCAGGTCAGGCAGCGCGCCCGCGGCATCGCCCAGTTGCAAGGCGCAGACGCCGCGGCGGTAATACGTGTCCAGCGTGTCGGCGCGGGCCGCAATGGCCTTGTTGAAGGCATCCCGGGCCAACTGGAGCTGGCCGTCGTCCATGTAGAGGTTGCCGAGCTCTTCGTAGTTTCCCGCCGAAGGATTGTCCCTGATCGCGATGACAAGCTGGTTGATGCGCTTGCGGCGGGGAAACACCTTGAACGACTCACGCGCCAGCCCGAGATCGGGCACTGCCTCGACAAAGAGATAGACCAGCGCGCCGAGAGGACCGAGAAAAATGATGAGGTAGAGCCAATAGATACTGGGCCGTCGCCGGATGAAGTGGATCACCGCCGCAACCTGGAGCAGAATGCCCCACGGATAAAAAAGATGACTGAGGAATCCCATACTGTTTAGGCTCTTACCCAGCTTACACACATAGGCCGGATCGAGGAAGCAACTCGGATGGAACGGTTGGGATGCGGCTGGACGGCTGCTGAATTGGGGGCATTGTCCGATTTTCGGACACAGCATCACGTTCCAACCGGAAGCAACGATAACCCTTGAAGAGGCCATTCATGTCTGCGCAAACGTTACCGGCAAGTCCCCACGACGGCTCTCTTCAGGATCTGGTCCGCAATTCCCTTGAGGGGCCGGGAGGAGAAGTTTGCTATGTGGCGCGCCAGCCGATTCTGGATATGCGCAGCAAAGTGCATGGATACGAGCTGCTGTGCTGCACCGGGCGAAGCCGGGCCGTTGGCGCGGAAAGAGAGTTGGCTGCGCGCGCCTTGCTCGGCAGCGCGGTTGTCTTCGGGGTGGGAGAGCTGACGTCGGGGCTGCCGGCGTTTGTGCAATGCACGGCCGACTCGCTGACCGAGGAGTGGGTACGGGGCTTGCCGCCCGGCCTGACAGTGATCGAACTCGACGAGGATGTGGAACCAACCGCTTGTGCGCTTGCGGCGTGGCGCGCGCTCAAGCAGGTGGGATTTCGCCTCGCGATCGACAGCTTTGTGGGGAAGCCGGGGGCCAGGCCCTGGGCGGAAATGGCCGACTTTGTGAAGGTGGACTTTGCCAAAACCGGCGCCGCCGAGCGAACCCGCTTGCTTGCCCGGATCGAGGGCCTTGCGGCTCGCGCCATCGCGAAAAACGTGGAGACCCAGGAAGACTGGAAGCTTGCGCGCCTGGAAGGGTTCGAACTCTTTCAGGGCTACTACTTCTGCCGTCCAGAGCCGGTCAGGAATCCCAAAATGCCCGCCAATCGGCTGGTCCATCTTGAGATTCTGGAGGCCGTGCAGCAGGACCCCATCGATCTGGATCGATTGAGCCAGTTGGTGATGTGCGACGCATCGCTCACCTACGGGCTGCTGCGGCTGGTGAACAGCCCGGTCTGCGCCATGCGCCAGGAGGTGGATTCCATCCACACGGCGCTGATGCTGCTGGGCGAGGCGACGTCACGGCGCATGGCGATGCTGGTCATCGCCAGCGACTTCAATGGCGATCAGCCGGCGGAGCTTCTGCGCATGGCCTTCGAGCGCGGTCGCTTCTGCGAATTGGCCGCCGAGCTGCTGGGACTGGTTCCCGCCGAGCAGTACCTGATTGGCATGGTCAGCATGTTCCCGGCCATGCTGCGCATTTCCATGCAGGATCTGGTTGGCATGCTGCCCCTGCGCGAGGCGGCGCGCAAGGCCCTGCTCGGCGCGGGCAACCGGGAGGGCGTTCTGCTGGAACTGCTGGTTTGCCAGGATCGCCGCGACTGGGAACGCTACGACGCGATCCTTCAGGACAACGGGATTCGCTTCGATCATCTGATGTGGCGGCTTGGCGAAGCAATTACCTGGGCCAGGGCCGCGGTGCAAAACGCGGCGTGAGGCAGCGGGTTGCCGGATCGGATGTATGCTATCCCACCCTTGGCGCGATAATGCCGCGTCAAGGATGGGGCACCCAGCGAGTTGGCAGGTCGGCGAGTGCAGCGGGTCAGCGGTACGATTCGTCGCGGTGGATGACGAATTCGGGATAAGCTCCCCCGCCGAGTTCGTGCAGGTCCATGCCGATGCGCTCGCCATCGGGGTCGACGCGGAACGGAATGAAGCGGTTCAAGAGCCAGAAGAGCAGGTACACGAGCGGCAGCACGACGCCGAGCAAGGTGGCGATGCCGATCAACTGGGCGAGAAACTGGCCGGGCTGGCCAGAGAAGATGCCGGCGGCGATCAGGCCCAGCAGTCCTCCCGCAGCATGAACCGAGATGGCTCCGGAGGGATCGTCGATCGAAACGGCGAGTTCGAACAGTTCCACCAGCAGGGGCGTGGCAATGCCCGCGACGACGCCAACGGCCAGCGCCTGAATCGGTGTAATCAGCGCGGCGCACGCGCTGGAGGCGACCAGGCCTGTAAGCCATCCGTTGGCGCACAGGCTGGCGTCGGGCTTGCCGAAACGGATGCGGGTCACGGTGAATGTAGCCGCGAGCGCGCCGGAGGCGGAGAGCAGCGTGCCCAGCGCGGTTGCGGGCAGCGCGGCAAAAGGAGCATGCAGCCAGAGGATTGCTCCGGCCACGTTCCATGCGAGCCAGCCAACCAGGGCGACAAAGCAGCCGAAGAGCACATAAACGGCGTTGTGACCGGGCAGCGCGGTAGAAAAGCCTTCCTTGGGGAACTTGCCCTTGCGCGGACCTGTGATCCAGATAACGGCGAGGGCGCTGAGTCCGCCCAGGACATGGACTGTGGCCGCTCCGCCGGGATCGAGAAAGCCCGAGCCGAGCGAGAAGTTGACGCCGAGCTGCGCCAGCCAACCGCCGTTCCAGACCCAGTGCGCGAGCAGCGGAAAGACGATGGCGGCAGTCACGGCAGCGGCAGCGCAGCCGGCGGTGAGGCGCCAGCGATCCGCTCCTGAGCCCCACGGAATCAACGCTGCCAGAGCGACTGCCAGGAATTCAAAGAGCAGGGCGAGTTGCGACTGGAGCGGTGCGGCGCTGAGCCCGCCGAGGAAAAGCGGACCGGCTCCGAGCCAGTTCCAGGGCTTGCCGGTCAGTTGAAATGAGTGACCCGCGCCTCCGAGGACGCCGGAAAAAGTCGCGCCCGCCAGGGCAAAGACAATCGCGGTGACGGCGAGGATGGCCAGGTTGCCAAGCAGCGCCTGCGCGGCGGAGCGGGAGCGGCCCAGGCCGGTGTTGATCAGAGCTACTCCAGCAATGGCCAGGGGAGCAAGCGCCAGCAGAACCAGGCAAAGCGCGTAGGCGGCATCCGGCAGGGCGGGAGCGATGGTCGAGGCGGGCGTCATGAGCGGGATTCTCCACCCGCGTTCAAGGCGCCGCGGGCTTCCATGTGTCCGCGGAATGCAACGGCGAGTCCGAGGGCTTCGACGGCCAGGCCGCAAAGGATGAAAGCCGCTCTGCTGGCGGCGGAATTGGCGGGGAAGAGCACGATGGCGGCGATGGAGAGAAAGAATCCAGCGGGCATGACGAGCAAACCGGCGTATTTCATGCGCTTTCCCTTTCTTGAAATGAATGGACTGCCACGGCCCGAACCCTGTCCTGGGTCCGCACTTTTGGATGCTTTTTCGAGGTCGACTGTAAAGTCTTTATGAATTCTAAAGCATTCGGTTGTTACGATAACCACGCAGTCAGCAACTCACAAGCATATTTTCAGACGCTTCAATCGCGTCAATCGTGCTTCCCTGCTTGCATGCCCAATTTTATGGAGGTTGTCGGCGATGAATTTTCTTGACCGTGTGGTTGCAAACCCGTTGGGCGCGTTCGGGGTCCTGAGCCTGGCAGCATTTCTTGAGGCATACGGCGACTCGTTCTTTCAGGTCAGCTTCTATCGTTCTTCGGGAGTTGGGCGGGTGATGGCGTTTGCGGCCGGCGCGGCCGTGCTGGCAGCCTATGGGTCGGTGGTCAACGTGCCGCGATGGGATTTTGGGAAGCTGCTGGGGGTTTACGTGGTGTTGTTCTTTCTGATGGCGCAATTGCTCAACCGGGTTCGGTTTGGGCAGTCGCCGACATTGCCTATTTACGCGGGGGGCGCGTTGATTGTGACCGGCGGCCTGGTGATCGCCTTCTGGAAGGGGTAATTCCGAAATCCACAGGGGTTGGCCTAAGGGGAATTCCGCGTGGTATTTTGGGGTAATATCCCAGTCTCTGGTACGCAAGGCGTCAGGGGCGCGGGGGTGTTTCCCTCAGACGCGCCCTTATCACAAGAGGTAATCTTTTCAGTAAATTACCAAACTGTTCCGAAATGAACATTTTTTAAAAATTTGTCGGTATACACTCTGCTCGACCCACTCTCGGCTGCTATATTAATTTTTCAGGGTCTTCCCCTCCCAGGTGAGTTTTGCCCGGGAATGTTTCTTGTACACAACAGTTGTGACCGTCAGCACAGCGCGTAGATCAAAGACACAAACCACGAACTCCTGAGCTTCCTTGTTCAGGAAAAACCTTGCAGACACCCTGTGCGGCCGCCAGCAGAGCGCGCACTTCCTCTAGAACCACAACGAAGCAGGGAAAGCATTCATGGCGCAGATATTTGAACGCAGCTCCAATGCCCTGGCTCGCGCGAGCCTGGTCTTGACGGGGCTGATCGTGATCGCCCTGGGGGTGACGCTGAATGAACTGCAGAGGTCGCCCTGGGTGACGCGTCAGGGCCAGCGCCCGGATCAGCCGGTACCCTTCAGTCACAAACATCATGTGCAGGGACTCGGGCTGCAGTGTCAGTACTGTCACACCACGGTCGAGAAGTCGAGTTACGCCGGAATCCCGCCTACCAAGACCTGCATCAACTGCCACGCACAAATTTGGACCAACGCGCAACTGCTGGAGCCGGTGCGCAATAGCTGGGCGACCGGCCAGTCGGTGGTGTGGACGAAGGTGCACGACCTGCCCGACTTTGCCTACTTCAGCCACGAGATTCACGTGAACAAGGGGCTGGGTTGCGCAAGCTGTCACGGCCGTGTGGACCAGATGCCGCTGATGTACATGCAGAACACGCTGCAGATGGAGTGGTGCCTGAACTGCCATCGCAATCCGGCAAAGAATCTGCGGCCGACAAGCGAGATATACAACATGGCGTGGGAGAGCCCGGCGAGCGACCGGCCGGTGTGGTGCTCGGTGGACGGCGAAAAGACAGGCGTGCCGACGGCCGATAGCGTGAACTGCGTAACCAAGGATCCAAGCGGCGCCGGGCCAGAGGTTGCTTCGCTGCAATTGCCGCTGGGTGGTGCGCATGGACTGGCGGGCGATGTGGCAGCGGCCATACCAGTTGCTCCGTCGTATGTGAAATTCACCAGCCAGGAGGAGCTTGGCCTGTTCCTGGTGAAGCACTACAAGATTCGAACCCCGAGAGAGCTGACCAGTTGCGAGGTCTGCCACCGATGAGCGCACAACGGATGGATCAAAACACGAACGGAACGGGAAGCGGCGTGAATCAGGAAAAGAAGAACGCCCAGAAAGCCACGGTTCAAGGATCGCCAATGACGCTGACCCAGGTACGCCAGGGATTGAAGGGCGTGAAGGGCAAGAAGTACTGGCGGTCGGTGGACGAACTGGCCAATACACCGGAGTTTCAGGCGGCTGTGGAGAAGGAGTTTCCAGGCGCGGCGCAGGAGTGGATCGATCCTGTTTCGCGGCGCGGATTCATGAAGCTGATGGGCGCTTCGCTGGCGCTGGCAGGATTGGCCGGTTGCACCAAGCAGCCCGACGAGCCGATTTATCCCTACGTCAAGGCGCCTGAAGATCTGATTCTTGGCAAGCCGATGTATTTTGCTTCGGCACACCCGTTTGTGACGGGTGCGGTGCCGCTGCTGGTGAAGAGCGATCAGTTCCGTCCCATCAAGGTGGATGGCAATCCCGAGCACCCTTATAACCACGGCTCATCGGATCCGTTTACGCAGGGGACGCTGCTTGACCTGTACGATCCGGATCGCTCGCAGCATGTCCTGTATCGCGGCGAGAATCGCGAGTGGGCCGAGTTTGCGCAGGCTCTGCGGGAAAAGCTTGTCGAGAGCAAAGATGGCACTGGTGTCTATTTCCTGAGCGCGACCGTTACTTCGCCGACGCTGGCGCGGCAGTGGAAGGCTGCGCAATCCGCGTGGCCGAAGGCGAAGTTTGCGCAGTACGATCCGGCGATTGCCGGGACGGCGCTTGAGGGCGGCATGGCCACGCAGTACAACCTGGCCGATGCCGATGTGATTGTCTCGCTCGATGCGGATTTCCTTTCCGGCGCGTCGTATCCGGGCTTCCACAAGCTGGTGGGCGATTACGCCAAGCGGCGCAAGGATCCCGAGAAGCTCAACCGGCTGTACGCGATCGAATCGATGCCGACCACCACAGGCCTGAAGGCGGAGCATCGCCTGGGCCTGCGTGCAAGCGAGATTCCAGCGTTCACGGCGGAGTTGGCCAAGGCAGTTGGCGCATCGGGTGTTGACGCTCCGGCGTATGCGTGGACCGATCAGCAGAAGAAATTTCTCGCCGCACTCGCGAAGGACTTGAAGGCAAGCGCCGGCAAGAGCGCGGTGATCCCGGGCCTCTATCAGGATCCCTCGGTCACGTCGCTTGCCGCTGCCATCAACAGCGCGTTGGGCAACACCGGCAAGACTGTGCTGGTTTCAAGCGAGACAGCAAGCCCTGTACCGACCGATCAGATTGGCGATTTGAAGGCGCTGGTTGGGGATTTGAATGCGGGCAAGGTGGATTGGCTGGTGATTTTGAATGCCAACCCCATCTACTCCGCTCCCGCCGATCTTGGTTTTCTCGATGCCTTTAACAAGGCAAAGATTGTGGCGCACCTTGGCTCGCACCTTGACGAGACGGGCGAGATTGCGCACTGGCATGTTCCGTCGGCGCACTTCCTTGAGTCGTGGTCGGATGCGCGCGCGTATGACGGAACGGTTTCGATTGTGCAGCCGCTGATCGATCCGCTGTATGGCGGCAAGTCGTCGCACGATGTGCTGGAAGTGGTGATCAATCGGCCGGGACCGGGTTCTTATTCGTCTGGCATGACTGCGTATGACGCGGTGCGAGAAACCTGGCGCCCTGTGATCAAGGGTGATTTCGAAACAGGCTGGCGCAAAGTTCTGCACCAGGGCTGGATTGACGATTCGGCATACACGAGCGGCGCAAAAGCTGGTGCCGCTGGAACATCGCAGGCAAAGGTGCCCTCTCCTTCATCGAAGGATGCGATCGAGATCATCTTCCGTCCCGATGCGAATGTGTACGACGGCCGCTGGTCAAACGTTGGCTGGCTGCAGGAGTTGCCCAAGCCGGTAACCAACCTGAGCTGGGACAACGCGGCTATCGTCTCCGGTGCCACGCTGACCAGGCTGGGCCTCGAAGAAGATGACATCGTTGAGCTCACCGTGAATGGTTACAAGGTCAAGGCGCCGGTGATTGTTGCGCCGGGTCATCCGGATAATTCCGTCACCGTGCATCTTGGTTATGGGCGTCAGGCAGCGGGCCGCGTGGGCTCTGGTGCCGGCTTCAATGCTTACTTGATTCGGACAGCGGCTTCCCCGTTTTACGCCACTGGTTCCATCAAGAAGGTGGATGGCAAGTGGGGCCTGGCGATTACCAAGAGCCACTACCAGGATCATCGCTCGAAGTTATTCAGCGGGCAGGGCAACGGCAACAACTCGCTTGAGGCCGATGAGGCAATTGGCGAGCGCGGCATCATTCGCTACGCGACGTTGGATGAGTACAAGGCCAATCCCGGATTTGCGAATGAGGGCGAGGGTCACGAGAAGACCAATCTCGGAACCACGCTCTTCCCCAACTGGGAGTACAAAGACAACGCCTGGGGCATGTCCATCGACATGAACAGTTGCACGGGATGCAATGCCTGCATTGTGAGCTG
>Ga0302140_10011769_pt1 | contig 10750 bp, 6 predicted proteins | sample I_Bog_E1_1_FD_202095 | JGI IMG/M metagenome (GOLD analysis project Ga0302140, IMG submission 202095) | Peat permafrost microbial communities from Stordalen Mire near Abisko, Sweden - I_Bog_E1_1 | ecosystem: Environmental > Terrestrial > Soil > Wetlands > Peat | place: Sweden: Abisko, Stordalen...
AGAAATGGGAACTGCGAAAGGGCTCTCTGACGCATGCGCGGAACTTATGGAATGGCGAGGGTTTAGCGGAGACAACAGCCACCAGAACAGCCACCAGAACAGCCACCAAACAGCCACCAAACAGCCACCAAATGCGCTAGTGGCTGTTTAAGCCCGCGAGAAATCCGCCGAGAGGTCTGGTGGCTGTTTTGATGGCTGTTGGTTTACAACTTTCCTGCGTTTGGCTGCGGAGCATTGCAACGTTGATTTGGCCTATATAAGGTTTAGGATCAATCGTTTACGCGATGCACTGCTACGGATTGCAAAACTCTGCAAAACCCCAAAAACGGGACTCAAAATCCGCCGAGGGCAACCTCGTGGGGGTTCGACCCCCCCTCCCGGCACCAAGATAAATTTACTTTATATTGTTCTAAATAAAGGATTAGCGGAATAATCATTACGTCAATTCAGCATGAAATATTGCGCTGCTCATCCAGCGAGCTCAACCCTACGCGCCAACTCGAGCCATCAATGCAAAGCTCCCGAATATGGGCATAATCGGGGAAAACCGCAAAGACACCAATGCTCGTCCAGATTGAGGGTGAACAACTACCTAAAAGGCTGATAAGTTGATGGAAGTATAGAGTAGCTAGATATTGAGATCTTATGGGAGTTTCTGATTTGGACCGCGGCGCATGGTCCTCAACTGCACGGCACTATACCCATATCAAACCGGAGATGTCATGACACGTTTAAGGATTACCGTCGTCTCATTTTGTTTGCTACTTGAACTGTTTTCGCTTCCCGGCGCTATGGCGCAACCATATAAGGGTTTTCAGAACAACCTGATGCCCGCACCGGCGGTAATTCGTGTTGAAGAGGGTGGGTTTCAAATCACTTCTAATAACATGACGTTGTCTGTGCCAGAAAGTGCTTCCCCGCTGCTTCTCCGCGCGATTGGCCGTACAGTTCAGAGGATCGAAGATAAGACGGGTTTAGAGATTTCACGCGAGATCAAACATGATGCTTCTGGAACTTTGCAAGTAGTGGTCCACTCAAATGGGTCGGCGGTGCAGAGTTTAGATGAGGATGAGTCGTATCACCTTACTACAACGCCCACTCTGATCAGGGTTGAAGCTCAGACTCCTACGGGAGCTTTACGTGGCCTCGAAACGCTGTACCAATTGATTCAGCCTACCGGTTCGGCTTTCTCGGTTCCGTCAGTGATGATTGAGGACCAGCCAAGGTTCCGTTGGCGCGGACTGATGATCGATTGTGGCCGACACTTTGAACCTGTCGAAGTTCTCAAGCGCAACCTCGACGCGATGGCGGCTGTAAAGCTGAACGTATTCCATTGGCATTTGACGGAAGATCAAGGCTTTCGCATCGAAAGCAAGGAATTTCCGAAGTTGACTGGCGAGGGTTCAGACGGAAATTTTTATACGCAGGAGGATGCTCGTGAAATTGTGCGCTATGCGCGTGATCGGGGTATTCGAGTTGTACCTGAATTTGAAATGCCTGGACACTCGGCGGCGTGGCTATTTGCCTACCCAGAGCTGGCGAGTGGCACCAATCCGACCGGAATACGGCGAGAGTTTGGAGTATCAGACTTCGCCATGGATCCGACGCGGGAAGAGACCTACCAATTCATCGAGAAGTTTCTTAAGGAAATGACTACGATATTTCCTGACAGCTATGTACACATTGGTGGTGACGAGGCGCCAGCTCCGGACTGGAAGAAAAATCCCCGGATCCTTGCATTCATGAAGTCACATGATCTAGCTGACAACGATGCTCTTCAGGCTTATTTCAACCGGCATGTCCTGGCCATTCTGACCAAGCTGAACCGTCGCATGGTGGGATGGGACGAGATTTTTAACCCAGCTTTGCCTAAGGACGTGGTCATTCAATCCTGGCGTGGAGAAGCTTCTCTCGCAAAAGCTGCAACCCAGGGCTATCAAGGCGTACTGTCCGCGCCATACTATCTGGATGGAATGAAGTCGGCTGAAACGCACTATCTCGCCGATCCTATCCCGGCCGACACATCCCTCACAACGGATCAGCAAAAGCTCATCCTTGGAGGCGAGATTTGCATGTGGGGTGAGCAACTCGACGAACGTACCATTGACTCGCGAATCTGGCCGCGCACTGCAGCGATTGCAGAGCGCTTCTGGTCGAGCCAAAACCATCGGGACATTGATGATATGTACCGAAGGCTGGAGCCGATGTCGATCGAATTGCAGACTCTTGGATCACGTCACCTTAGCAGTGAAGACACGCATCTCCGTGACTTGATCGGCTCAGACGACATCGATGCTTTGCGCACCGTTGCCAGCGCCTTTGAACCTGTCAGTTTTGGAGAGCGTTACCAGCAGCAACACACCTCCCAACTTACGCCGCTTACGAGCTTCGTCGATGCTGTCAGACCAGATCCACCAATCCGGCATCAGCTTGAAGTTGCAACGCGGGAGTTCCTGGGCTCCTCTCCTGAAATCAGAGCCACTGCGCCGTCAAGACAGGTTTTGGATAACTTCTTCAGTGACGTAGGGCACGCGATTCCGAAAGTTCAACAGCAGGTATCGGATGCACCGCGGTTACAGCCGCTTGAGCAGCGACTCCACCAACTTACGGAGCTCGTCCAAGTTGCACAGCAGTCGATTCAATACTTAACTCAGGGTTCGGCGTCTCCTGCTGATTGGAAGGATTCAAGCTTGGAGAAAATTGAGGCTGCCAGGAAGCCATCAGCTATTGTTCGCTTCGATTTTCTTGATGCTTTATCAGGATTAGTGAAAGCTACGCATTGAGAATGTCCTTACTTCAGACTCAATTAGACGGCATGGTTAAACGATAGCTGGTACATTCGTGAGGCCTGCGGAACCGAAGACTCTGCGATATCGCGAGATCTCCTCTGCAGGTCCCATCGCTTTCGCGTAGTTGTCAGAGAGTTTGACTGCAGGTCGACCGTTGGCGTCTGAGAGTTTGCATACCAGGCTGATAGGATCGAAGCCGCTTCCACCGTTTGGATCACATCCACGGAAGTCATTGGTGAGAAGAGTTCCCCATCCAGAACTAAATCGAATGCGACGTTCAGGGCTCCATTTGTTTGTATCCTGAAAATCTTCTGCGCTTCTGAAATCATTGGGGGTGGCATTGCCGAGAATCTGCCCGGAAAAATACGCGTGAAGTCCTAGTATCTGGCCAACATCCAGTCCATCCGAAGCGATGATCAACTTGCTTTCGGGATTTCGGCCTCGCGACTTGAGCCATTCGATGTATTCACCTCCAGCTACATAGGGATTCTTGCTGTCCATGCGCTGTCCGGTCCAATCAGTTACCCACTCTGGGGCATCGGCTAAGAACTGCGTAGTTCCGAAGGTATCCGGCAGCATGATCAGCAATTCGCGCTGATAGGTGTTCTGCCATAGTTCGAGTACACGATATTGCGAAGCCTTTAGTTCTACATCGTCATTCGCCAAGGCGGCGAGCGCCATAGGCAGCTCGTGTGCGTTGGTTCCAATTGCTTCTAGATCATGCTTGTAGGCAAGGTAGGTATTTGACGACCCTGTGAAATTGTCGCCGAGCGTGTCCCGCATTGCCTTCACTACATATTCCTGCCACAGAAAGCTGTGCCTGCGGCGTGTTCCAAAGTCCGCTATCTTCAGTCCAGGTACGCCACGCAAGCGTTCGATCTTGCTCCATAAATTCGCTTTTGCACGAGCGTATAAGATGTCGAGCGAGAACTCACTCATTTCTCGCAAACTGGCGCGTGTCTTTAATTCGCTCAGTATGGATAGCGCGTAGACCTCCCATAATGTCGTTTGCGTCCATTTGCCATGAAATGTCAGACAGAATTCGCCATTGGCGACAGAGAGTTGATAATCCGGCAGCTCAAAGTCGTTCTCCAGCCACTCCAAAAAATCTGACTCGAAGATGCCTCGCTTGCCGTAGAAAGTATTGCCTGCCAGCCATATAAGTTCCGATTTGTGGAATCGAAGCTGGCGGACGTGATCGAGCTGCTGCCGTACATCTTCGATACTGATGCGATCTGCCAACCGCACTTGCGAGGTGCGGTTGACCAGGCTAAAGGTGACATCGACCTTCGGGAAATGTCTCCAGATGAACTGGAGCATCAAGAGTTTGTAGAAGTCAGTGTCCAGCAACGAGCGAGTAATGGGGTCGAGACGCCAGTTGTGGTTATGCGCCCGCTCCGCGAGATTGACAATCATTCGTTGCCCTCAGACTTAAAGCAGTCTTGAAACCCCTATATTACTTGGCACCTGCACCGAGCGCCTTGAGATACCCTTCATTCACCTTTGCGTTTTCGAAGCGAATCTTCACTAGGAGATCTTGAAATGCTGCGCGAGAGTCTTCAAGCGACGGTCTTGCGGCTACGGACTTTTCTGTGTCTCCCATACCTGCATGCCGGGCTGCATATGCGACGATCTCATCCCAGTGCTCAGGCTTGGAGAAGCTCACCAATGCTGATGTTGCCTCCATTTTCTTGTATGGCCAGAATGTCCAGCTGATCTGATCTTCATCAAGAATTGTGCGGAATTTGGTGATCCACTCGTCGTTGTTCTCTCCAGATTCACCCATCCAAATGGGGACGTTGTATTTATCTCGAAACTCGACGTAGACCTTGACGGCATCCTGGGTTGGTGGAACCCAGTATTTGTGGAAGGTATACATCATGTTCTTGTCAAAGGGCGGACCAAAGACGCTAAAGTTGCTATCCCATTGGGCCCCGCCAAGGATGAGTACATGGTTCTTATCAACCGAACGTACCGCCGCAGCAAGCTTCTTATAAACGGGCTCCAATTTGGAGTTGTATTGGGCAAGTTTAGGGTAATGGGGGATCGGCTCATTGAGCAGATCATAGCCAATGACCGTCGAATTATTGCGATAGTGCTCGGCAATTCGCTTCCAAATATCGGCAGCTTGCTGCTGGCTTGCTTCATCTTCATAGAGCCACGGATAGCCCCAGCTATCGTCGATGTTTGCTCCAGTCTGGCCTCCCGGCGCTGCGTGCATGTCCAGAATCACGTAAAGGCCGTCGGCCTTGGCCCAATCAACGACACGGTCAACGAGGGTGAAACCCTCTTCATCTCCCGGGACAAAGAACCGGTAATGAAATGGAATGCGAATGGTATTAAAGCCCTGTTTCGCGATGAAGTCTATGTCAGCCCGAGTGACGTAGGCATCTCGATATTGATGCCAGAACTTCGTGGCTTCGGTTGGTCCGATAAGTTCGTTGACCATGGCTTCAATTTCTCTCGTCGACTGAGGTCCGCCCTCGAGCTTGAACATATAGCCCTCGGTAACCAGCCAATTGCCGAGATTGGTACCCCTTAGCAGGACTTTATGTCCGGAAGCGTCTACAAGAAACTTACCGTCCTGGTGGATGAAACGGGATTCGGCTTGCATTTGAACCTGAAATCCACAGGCAATCAGCACAACCGCAAGAAAAGCAAATCTACGCATCAAAATCTCCTCCGTTCAGCACCCAAACACTTTAAATCACTAGACCAACCATATGAGCGGGGGAGAAACATTGACAACAATCGATTGCCTACAGATGAGCACAAAAAATGCAGCCGTATCGATAGTTTGAACTATTTTGCAGTATTCTCGTTTCAGTTATGACTGCTGCGATCACGACCACTGGACTGACCCGTAGGTATGGCGATTTTGTTGCTGTACAGAACATTGACCTGCGTGTGGCTGCGGGTCAGTTTTATGGTTTTCTGGGACCTAATGGTGCGGGCAAATCTACCACTATCAAAATGCTCACGGGACTGCTTACTCCGAGTGCCGGCAGCATCCAGGTTTTGGGGATGGACTTTGCCTCTCATGCATTGGAGGTCAAGCGCCAGATCGGTGTGGTGCCGGAAGGAATGGCTCTCTTCGGACGACTCACAGCCACGGAGTATCTTCGTTTTGTAGGTCAGATGTATGGTCTGGATCGGGCGACCACCCTGCAGCGTACAGAAGAACTGCTTGAGTTCATGAATCTGGCGGGTGAAACGAAGAAACTGATTACGGATTATTCGCATGGCATGCAGAAGAAGTTGGCCCTAGCGGCAGCTGTCATTCACGGCCCGAAGATCCTATTCCTGGATGAGCCATTCGAGGGTGTAGATGCGATTGCCGCTGGCACCCTTAAGCAAATGCTGCAGGGGATGATTGCTCGCGGTGCGACGATCTTCCTCACCTCTCATGTGCTGGAAATCGTCGAGCGGCTATGCACGCACGTGGCGATCATTAATCACGGCCAGTTGATTGCAGATGGTTCCCTGGAAGATCTTCGTGCTGGTGTCCATACTCAGGCTGACGATGCTAACGGGACGACGACCAAGCTTACTCTGGAGGAGATTTTCATTCGCGTGATTGGTAAGGAGACAGGAGAAGCCAGGGAAAACTCAGAGCAGGAGCTTTCATGGCTGGGATGAATCCTTCTTCACCCTTCTCTGTAGCACCAGGCTTGACTCGAGAGCAATTCAGGACGATTGCATGGTTGCGCTGGCGGATCTTCGTAAACACACTGCGCGGCAAAGGTGCGGCGGGAGAGTTAGTCGCAAGAGTCCTTTCTTATCCTCTTCTCGCGCTCATGATCATTGGACCCGCGGTCGGCGCAGGGTTTGGCACATGGTTGATAGTCACGACGGCTGCCTACTCTTATCTGGCAATTCCGTTGTGGCTGATATTTGCTCTATGGCAATTCATTGGAGTGAGTACTTCGGCCTCCGGACCATCGTTCGATCTGACCATTCTGATTCGTTTTCCAATTCGCTATCGCGACTATCTTCTGATGCGGCTCTCATTTGGCCTGCTCGATCCGCCAACCATGGCTGGAATCGCGTGCCTAGTCGCAATGAGCATTGGGATTGGAATTGCCGCTCCTGCTCTTGCGATTTGGTGTGCGCTTGTTTTGTTTTTCTATGCGTTGTGCAACATCTTATTTTCACGCATGGTCTACACCTGGATCGAGCGCCTGCTGGCACAGCGACGCACTCGAGAACTGTTCACAGTGCTCCTTGTGGCAGTTTCACTCGGCGTACAAGTGGTAGTTCAGTTTGCTCAAAAACTTGGTGCCCACGGCGGTCCGACCAATCCCCTGCTGCAACGGATCACGCATACTCTTTTGGCCATCAACTGGTTTCTTCCGCCAGGTCTGGCTGCATCCGCAATAGATCATATGCACGGTGGAGCATCAGTTTTAGCTGGTACTGCCTTATTGGGACTTCTCTTCTTCAGCGGAGTATTCTTATTCATTCTGCACCTGCGACTGCATGCCGAGTACCTAGGGGAAAATCTCAGTGAAGCTCCAAGAGCAATTGAAGATACAAGCGCATCTCATAAGCGGTCGTCGAGTGGAGTCGTAGCTGAATCCAGAGAGACATATACCCGTTCCCTCTTACCCGTGGCAGTGAGCGCATGCCTAGCGAAGGAGTTTCGCTACCTGAAGCGGAGCGGCGCTCAGTTGTATAGCCTGATTGTGCCGCCGTTCATGGTTTTCATCTTCGCCGCCAGGTCTTCTGCTATGAGTCAGACCGGTTTGCAATCAAAGTCTGTCAGCAGCTATCTCTTTACCTATGGATGCGCTTATACACTTCTGGTGTTCGTCTCATTTATGTACAACAGTCTGGGTAACGACGCTGCAGGCGTTCAGTTCTACTTCATCGCTCCTGTACGCATGCGAGATGTGATTCTCGCCAAGAATATCCTTGCAGGATGCCTGCTCGCGGTCGAGATCGGGCTCATTTATTTGAGCGCTTCGTTAGCAACCAAGCCGCCCACCTTGGATGTAACGGTGGCTACCTTTACATGGATGCTGTTTGCAATTTTTATAAATATGAGCATTGGCAACGTACGTTCAATTACCGCGCCTAAGTTGCTACAAGCGGGTAAAGTACGCAGGCAAAATGTATCAGGTTTGAGCAGCTTGATAAGTTTTGGAGTGATTCTTGGAGCATTTGGATTAGGTGCGGCAGCGCTATTACTTTGTCGCTACCTTGGTACCGGCTACTGGGCCGTTTCACTAATCTTCTTGCTACTTGCAGGGATTGCATTCGGCGGCTATCTTCTCGGCTTGCAGCGTGTGGATTCGATTGCATCAGAGCATAATGAAGGCCTGACGAAGGAATTAACTAAAGGCACCTGACTTCTTGCTGCTTTAACCAGTTGCAGGATGAGATGCCAAAGCTTACCCCGATCGAGTACAAAGGTAGGCAAGAGGATGGCGAACGAGATTATGCAATTCATTTCCATATTTCCTGCCAACTATGCGTTCGCCTTCGCTACTTTCTGGAACTCTGGGATTCTTGCCGAGCCTGCTCATTTCTCCCTGGCTGAAAAACTCTTACTTGCGACGCTGGCGGTCGGTTCCGCCACTCTTTTCTGGAGCCGGTTCGGGGTTGTTTTGGGTAAGATACTGCATTCTCGCCGTGATCCAGGCTTTCAATTGTTCCCAATCGGAAAGCGGATTTGGGATTTCTTTTGGGAAGTTCTTTGCCAGGCTAAGGTGATTCGGGAACGGCCGCTGCCAGGTCTTGCGCACGCCTTTGTGTTCTGGAGTTTTTTAGCATTTGCACTGGTAACGCTGAATCACGTTGCGGTTGGGTTGGGAATTGGATTTCTAGATCCTGCCGGAGCATTTGGGCGTTTCTATTTTTGGTTTGCCGCAACGTTTGCGGTCGCGTGTGCTATCTCGATTGCGGGGCTCTTCGTTCGCAGGTTTGTGGTGCGGCCAATCTGGCTGTCGCGCGAAGGACACGCGATTTCCTGGCAATCTGGTGTCATTGCGGGGTTGATTTTTGCGCTGATGGTGACATATCTGGCTGCCTTTTTTGTGGCAGACAGAGGTACTGCTTCTCGTGTTCTATGGTGGACCCACACGCTATCACTTCTGATATTCCTGCCGTTGGTTCCTCATACGAAGCATCTTCATCTGATACTCAGCCCATTTACTATTTTTCTCTCTCGTGGAACTTTCAGCTCAATCCCAGCACTGTCGGGTGACGAAGACTTTGGCCTGGTTACAGGCAAGGACTTGACCCAGCTCGTGAGTCTGCAGGCTTATTCTTGCGTTGAATGCGGACGGTGCACTGAGCATTGCCCAGCTGCTAATACTGGAAAACTTCTGAACCCTAAGGAGATTATCCTCGGGGTTCGCAGCTACCTGAACGAGTATGGTCCGACTGCCGAAGAATTGCTACTTGGAAAATACAACTCACAGGAAGCTGCCTTTCAATGCACGACCTGCGGTGCTTGCGAATTTCAGTGCCCAGTTGGTATTGAGCATGTTCCTATCATTGTGGGTTTGCGGCGAGGCGCAGTGAATACCGGCGAGTGGGATGATGCTCACGGGACGAAATTGTTCCTCGCGATGGAGCGTAACTCCAATGCGTTGGGGATGAGTTCCGTGGAGCGCGATAAGTTTGTGCTGAAACAGGAACTGCCTATTTTCGATGGGACCCAAGAGTACTGTCTGTGGCTTGGCTGCATGGGCGGTTATGATCCCAAGGGTCGCGAGATCATCACTTCCTTTGTCGAGGTGATGCGATACCTGGGTACCAGCTATGGCGTCATGCGAAAGGAGAAGTGTACTGGTGACCCTGCGCGCAGGCTGGGTAATGACCTTGTATTTCAACAGCTGGCGGAGAGCAATCTTGAGGCGATGCAGCAACAGAAGGTCAAGAAGATAATCTCTATTTGCCCACACTGCGTGCGCACGATCCAGGAGGATTGGAAAGAGTTTGGAGTTTCGCCTGAGATCGAACATCATAGCGAGTTTCTAGCCCGCCATCAGGCCGAGCTGCCACACAACAAGACTGACGAAAAGATTGTTTACCATGATCCTTGCTACCTAGGAAGATATCGGAATGTTTATGATGAGCCCCGTTCAGTGATAGCCAATGCAGGAATATTGGTCGAGCCTAAGCGAACACGCGAACGCAGCTTTTGCTGTGGTGCTGGGGGTGGGTTGGCTTTTCTGGGAGAAGAGCAAGGTCAACGCGTGAGCACGGTCCGTGTAGAGGAGCTTGTTGCCACGGGTGCAACGATGATTGGTGCGGCCTGTCCTTTTTGCAATACGATGTTTCGCGACTCACTGGCTGCAAAGGGAGAGGGTGCACCGCAACTATTGGATATTGCGCAGCTGGCAGCAAGATCTCTTCCCAATGCTGAAAACCGTAATCACTGATCGGCTTATCTCTCGATGCTGAAGTCGATCCATCTTTGATGCTAGTTGTCTTGCTTGATGTAGTTCATGCCCCGAGCCTTTAAGAGCAAAATGGGCATTGTCATAGGAAGTGCTCCAAGCAGAAATGATTCAATCCATAGACGTGTACTTAACATGCTGTCTTCGCCTGCGCTTGTAAAGCATAGAATTCTTAGAGGGCAAAAGAGCAGGACTGCTGTGATGAGTCCAGGAGAGTAACGACCTTTCTTTCACATAAACGGGCCAATGTGAAAGAAGGTGGCGTTGATCAGCATGAGCGCGGGAAATGCAAGCGCAACTCCAGGATAAGTGAGAGCTACCTCTGCACCGACAACTCCGAACAGAATGACTATTGCGTTAATGACAAAGAAAAACGCCCACTAGACATGAATACTGGAGAGCGAACGCGCCCAACCCCTCCAATCTAGAGCGTATTCCTCGGCGATGTGTCCTCCGTAAGCAGCGGTGGCCAGCCAGCATTAGTTGATTCAATACCATCAGTGGTCCTTATGCTTCGCCAAATTTACGCCAGTTCTTCCACTGTGCATTTGA
>Ga0302140_10011778_pt1 | contig 10745 bp, 6 predicted proteins | sample I_Bog_E1_1_FD_202095 | JGI IMG/M metagenome (GOLD analysis project Ga0302140, IMG submission 202095) | Peat permafrost microbial communities from Stordalen Mire near Abisko, Sweden - I_Bog_E1_1 | ecosystem: Environmental > Terrestrial > Soil > Wetlands > Peat | place: Sweden: Abisko, Stordalen...
TCCAGCCCCCGTGCTAGTGGTTCTTCTGCTTATGATCGGATTGAATTTCTATCTAATCGACATTATCCCGAAGGGATTCTTTCCGCAACAGGACACCGGAGTTATCACGGGAAACGCACGAGGCCCGCAGGACGCATCGTTTCCAGTGATGGATAACTCGATTCTGCAAATCGAGAAGGTTATCCAGGCAGACCCGGCGGTTGCCAACGTGATCGTCCATACGGGCTCCGGGAACACGGGCAGTATCAATATCGCGCTGAAGCCGCTGAATGAGCGGAAGATTTCCGCAGCCGATGTGATTAATCGATTGCGGCCGAAGTTGAATCGGCTTCCCGTCGCTTCGTCATTTCTCCAGGCGGCGCAGGACTTGCGTATCGGCGGGCGCCAGTCCAATGCGCTGTACCAATACACGATTCAGTCGGACAACGTGGCGGATCTCTCGCACTGGGGTCCCATCCTGCTTGCGGGAATGCAGAAGCTTCCCGGCTTTCAGGATGTCAGCAGCGATGCGCAAAACAGCGGCCTGGAAGAGCTGCTCACTTACGATCGTCCTACTGCGGCAAGGCTTGGCATTACGCCGTCGTCTTTAGACAGCGCCCTTTCTGGCGCCTTTGGGCAGTCGCAGGTATCTCTTATTTACACGCAATTGAATCAGTATTACGTCGTCTTGGAAGTAGCGCCACCGTATTGGCAGAGTCCCGATGGACTGAAGAATATCTATCTCAAGACCTCGGGCAGCGGCGTCGTTCCGCTTTCGACGGTGACAACGGCGCAAGCCAGCACCACCCCGCTCATCATCAATCACACCAGTTCCTTCCCATCCGTCACCGTGTCATTCAACCTTGCTTCGAACATGTCGTTGAGCGATGCAACCAGGATGGTTTCGCAGATGCAGCAACGGTTGAATATGCCGGGAACTGTCCGCGGTTTCTTTGCTGGAACAGCAGCGGCCTATCAGACGTCGCTCGCCAGCGAGCCGATCCTTGTATTAACGGCTATATTCGCTGTCTATATTGTTCTCGGCATGCTGTACGAAAGCCTGATTCATCCTCTCACCATAATCTCCACCTTGCCTTCGGCGAGTGTGGGAGCCATGCTCGCTCTCATGCTCTTCAAGATCGACCTCAACGTCATCTCGATCATCGGCATCATTCTGCTCATTGGCATCGTGAAAAAGAATGCCATCATGATGATCGATTTTGCGTTGGTTGCGGAGCGCGAGCACGGCAAGACCACCACCGAAGCCATCTTTGAAGCTTGCCAGCTTCGCTTTCGTCCCATTCTGATGACCACGATGGCCGCACTATTCGGCGCGTTGCCGCTGGCCTTCGGTACGGGAACAGGCTCCGAGCTCAGGCGACCGCTCGGCATCACAATCGTCGGTGGATTGATTGTGAGCCAAATGCTCACCCTCTACACAACGCCCGTCGTCTATCTGTTCTTCGACCGTTTACGTCTGCGCTTCCAGGGCAAACAACCAGCGACTCTTTACCCTGGGACCGCCGAGGCCACCTAGCAAGCGTGGTTTTGGAGAATCTGTTATGAGGAATTCGATCAAGCAATCCGGAAGCCCGACCGCGGCCTGCTGTTCGCTCGCTATCGCCGCTCTTTCATTAGTGCTGCCTGGATGCAATGTCGGGCCAAGGTATCTACCGCCCACCGCGACCGCGCCTGCGGCTTTCAAAAAGTCTCCTGACCAGTTCAAGGAATCCGACGGATGGGCGGTGGCGCAACCCAAGGACGCAGTTCTTCGCGGCAAGTGGTGGGAGATCTACAACGAACCGGAATTGAATTCGCTCGAAGATCAACTCAACGTCGACAACCAGAATATTCAGCAGGCATTCGAAAACTTCATGGAGGCACGAGCGCTGGTGCGTGAGGCGCGCGCGCAGTACTTCCCTACTGTCAGCATTGGCGGCGCCTACACCCGCTCGCAGACATCTTCCAACATCGGCTCTGCTGTTACTACAGGGGCGCCGGGTGGCAAGCAGGCCCAGATTTTTTCACTCCCGGCCGATGCCTCGTGGGAACCTGACCTGTGGGGTAAAGTCCGCAACACGGTGCATGCCGCCCAATATGCGGCACAGCTATCTGCTGCCGACCTCGAAAACGAGCGCCTGTCTGAACAGGCCAGCCTCGCAGAGTATTTCTTTGAGATTCGCGGCCAGGATGCATTGCAACAAATATTGAATGACACGGTTGAAGCCGACAAGAAGGCACTCGCGGCTGTACAGACCGCTTACGACACAGGCGTGGGCGACCAGATATCCGTGGTTGAAGCGCAGGCGACACTGGAGAGCGCCCAATCCTCGGCGATTAACCTCGGAATTGCTCGAGCGCAGTATGAGCATGCGATCGCCATGCTCACCGGAAAACCGGCTTCCACGTTCTCGATCCCGATTGAGCCCAGGACCACCGCGCCTCCTCCAATACCGATTGGAGTGCCGTCGCAACTGCTGGAACGGCGACCGGACATCGCTGCCGCAGAACGGAACATGGCCTCAGCGAATGCACAGATAGGTGTTGCATATGCCGCCTTTTATCCGGCTCTTACACTCTCCGCCAGCGGCGGTGTGGAGAGCTCAGCCATCAAAAATCTCCTGGACGCGTCGAGCCGCTTTTGGTCCGTTGGCCCATCGATCTCTGAGACTGTTTATGATGGCGGCCTGCGCCGCGCAACCGTTAACCAGTACATCGCAACATACAACGCAAACGTTGCCGCGTATAGGCAGTCTGTGCTCACGGCATTTCAGCAGGTTGAGGATTCACTCGCGGCGGTTCGCATCCTCTCGCAGCAGATTCTCCGCCAGCGGGAGGCTGTCGACTCATCGAGCACGTCCTTGCAGCTTGAGTTGGGACGTTACGAAAACGGTATCGATCCTTATATCGACGTGGTCACAGCGCAGACCTCCCTGCTCGCCAACCGCCAGTCTCTCGCAACTCTGCAGATCCAGCAAATGACGGCGTCAGTTCAATTGATCGAATCCCTGGGCGGCGGCTGGGATCGTTCGCAATTGCCCACACCAGCGCAGGTCACGCAATCTCCCTCGAAGTCAGAGACCAGGATCGAAAGAGTCGTGAATCAAAACTAGATGGAGAGGTTTTCCGCCGGCGAAACGCGTTGAGTTTGACTCTTCACTCCTATCCGAGAGTTCCTCCTACGTGCGGGTACCTTTCTGCGCGGTATTTCACAGCAATTCAACGGTAACGAAACCGCCTGAGGGGCGAAGCATACCGACTACTACGGTCTTATACCTCGTACTAGGGTGCAAACAGCCCAATGTAAGGTTCCTGTAGATCGGGGTTGAGTGCGCGGCAGTTTCTGTGCATCGATAAGAACAACAGCATTGTTAACGGCAAACACTTCCCCCCAGTGTGATGGTACAAAACCCAGGCCGAACGATCTGTAACGAGCGAACCTCGACACCGGATCGTCGGTATTATCTCCAACGCAATCCCTAACGGCTGCGCTCATTCTGCGCACCAGTTGGTGGCCGCGTAAGGTCCACCTCGTACTCCGGGCGCACTTGAATCGACTGCATCGAGCCCGCTTGACCTTTTTCGTCGAACCTCGGCGCCATGCCTGGCTCGAAGAATATACGCGCACCGCTGGCAAGCGGCATCACCTGGAGGTCGAACACCGAGCCCGACTCGTCTGACAAGAATCTCTTCAGCCCAATCTGCCATGCCAAACCGTTGTAGAAATTATCGGTGAGCAATCGGTCGCCAGATAAGAGCCGTGCTTGGTCTCCCTGATAGCGAATGTCGAGCAACAAGTCGCTCAACCCATTCATGGCGCCGCTCGGAACCGTGATCCGCCAGTCGGCGGCCTGGTCAAAACTGTCCGGCTCCGGAGCCATAGCCACTCTGGATTTCCTCCACGGAAACGTGGGGCCAAGCAGAGGCTGGGGTGCTCTCGCAAATCCTTTCGTCTGCGACCATTCAACCGCAACCTTGCGATCCCTCACCTTAAAGACCAGCTGTTCGAAGAGGCCGCTGGATTTGCCTGCCTGTTGAGAGACCGAGTCGTCGCCGGCCTTCATCGGCCCCGCAGGAAAAACTTCAACGTCGAAGACCGTGTTCCCGACTTGCCGCAGAATCAGACGACGTCCATCACTGAAGACCTGAGCATCGGTCAAAAGCAATTGATCCTCGCCGTCGAGGTTGACTCGCCACAGATTCTCAGCATCCTTTTCGCCAAGCACGATGATCCGCGTAGTTCCGTTCTTGCCATGAACCGTCAGGGCAACGCCGCGTCCGGGTTCCACATCGCGGACCCGCAATATCCCATCGTCGGCCGTGAGCCTTCCGCGCACTCCGGCGAGCGCTGAACGGCTTTCTTCCAGGAAGGCAAACTCCACCGGAACTCCGGGAATCGCCCGAAAGAAAAGACAGGTGTCGTCGCCAGTTTGAGTCTTGAGAATCGGTTGCGCTGTTGCGTATTTCAACAGAATCCCATCAAGATCAATGTTGACCGGCCAAAAGAAATAAGCGTTTGCCGGCACGGTGAAGGGCGTCTCCGGAACCAGCAGCGTTTTCCCCGAGAACTTCAATTCAAACTGGGTTGCGGGCCATGCCGGCATCGCGTGCTCGCGGATATAGTTGTTCACAAAGATGAATCCGCTGTCACCGTTGAAGCGGGCCGATGCCCGCGGCACCGACAGGTCCGTCGGCCCGGCCGGCCCCAGATCTGGCTCGACAACCGCTGCCGGGGCCAACTCCGCGCCAAAGTCGTGCAGGAAATAATGGATCATTTTCAGCTTGCGAAGGTGAGGGGTCATCTCTCCGAACTCGCCGAGTGGCGCTTGAAAGTCGTACGACTTCACCGGAAGGTCATTGGGGTAACCCGTACGCTGCGATTCCTCGAGCGTCGTCAATTTTCCATCCGGATTCTCGCCACCCTGGTACATGTAGTAGCCAAGCAGATTGACGCCCGACCCGAGCATCACAGGAATCATGGCAGGAACGTCATCCGCGGCGAGAACCGGCCTGCGGTGATATGTATCCTCAATGCCGCCCCCCACCTCCGCCGTGAGAAAGGGCACTGACCTGCGCGCCGGAGAATCATGTCCACCGCTCGCAACAACCGGACCGTCTGTTCCTCCCATGTCCGACGCGACCCGGCTCTTGAACCGGAACGCGTAGACCTCGGAGGGCGGCAGAACTTCAGCGCTTTCTCCCCACGGCGCATCCGGATAGCCGCCGTAGACAGGTAGAAACAACTCCTCCGAGACCGTTGCACCGTCCCAGCCTGTCACTGTGTAGAGCGGAACATCCAGGCCGCTCTCGATCGCCATCTGCTTCAGTACGGCCAGGTGTTCCTGTCCTTGCCCCGGGCCCTTCAGCGTGTACTCGTTCTCGATCTGTATACCGATGACAGGACCGCCATCCTTCCACAACAATCCCTGGAGCTGAAGGCCAATCTGCGCGTAGTACTCACGCACTTCGGCGAGATAGACAGGATCGTTCCCGCGCACTGGACCCTTCCGCATCACCCAATCCGGCAGACCACCATTGCGAGCCTCTCCATGCGCCCACGGCCCGATGCGGGGATAGAGCAGCATGCCGTGTTTTGCACAAAGTTGGGCGAACTTGCGGAGATTCCGTTGACCGCTCCAGTCGAATTGCCCCTCAACCTCTTCATGATGGATCCAGAAGATGTAGGTTGCGACGACCTGAACGCCGCTCGCCTTCATCTTGAGAATCTCTTCTTCCCAGTAGGACTCGGGATAACGCGAGAAATGAAACTCGCCCATCACCGGAATCCAGGGCTTTCCATCGCGCGTCAGATACTCGTTATTAACGCCAAGCGTGGAGCCATCGGGAGCGCGGCTGGTCCCCAACCGCGTCGGTACCGGCACCGGTGCCGGAGTCGTGCCCGGAACTTGAAATACGATCCTATGAGCCACCTCCTGTGCGCGCAGATTGAGCGCGAGAACCAGGAGGATTGAGCAAAGAAGAATTCGGTTCACAGTTTCAAGGCCTTTCAGAATGCCCGTTGGCGTATGAATGAACAAAGATTGGATTGTCTACTCAAGACTTTCAGATGCCGCAACCTATCGCGAGCAACCGCAGGGCCGGGCGACCAGAAAAGGCGGACCAAGGAAAGAGGCGTCAACGAAAGAACGAACCCCCAAAAAAGCAGAAAGCAGCGAATCACCTTGCGGAGCGGAGATACTGCAGGCTGAACTTGCTTCATAATGTCAGCGTTCTTCCCAATTCCCTTTCCGTTCAACCCAGCTTGCCCATGCCAGTGTACCGCTCCTTCATCGCACATCAGCGACCGCTCGCGCCACAGTGTGTGCCGATTGCCCGTCTTGTTTACGTTGAGCAGGTCCCTAGGTCATGCAACGCTCGGATTTAGATAAGTCACATATTTTCAATATTTTAAAATGATGCAGGCTGAACGAGAATATCCCTATCTTGCATTGGAGAACGGGAACAGTTGCTGACGCCTGACCGAACTGGGCCGGTCTGAAACCACAAAGTAGGGCATGAGCGGTTTTAACGGGAATGCGATCAGGTGTCCGGCGTCCCTCCTCCCCCGAAGTCCCTGTCACAACCCTCTACTGGCTCCTTTTCGCTCCGCCCCGGTGGTCCCCTTTTACTCCGCACTTGAAATTTGCATGGAGTGTTGATTATTCCAAACCCTACCCGTCGTCTTCCGTCGATTACAGGACCGTTGCTCGCTACCACGACAAGTATGCAAACGGCAACGTTTTGATTATTGCCGGGATTGGCCGGTACGGTACGGAGGCCGCTAGTGAGCTTGTCTCGTCGCAGTACCTCAGCCAGATCGAACACGTGGTTCCGGGCGGTTTCAAAAATGCCAATCTGCGGTTAGTCATCAGGACAGGAGCGACCAGAGGGGAGGCTGGCCCACCCCAACTGGTCGCGGCATATGGGTTTTAGGCTTGAGCAGTTACGAAATTGACCGGCCCGGCAAATTCTTTTCAAGTGGAAATGAGACAATCTTATATGTTAAAGGCTTATGTATACTTAGTCGAATGCCCATGAGCGTGCGAATGAAGGACATCGCCAGGGATCTTGGCGTGTCCACAGTCACTGTTTCTAAGGTACTGCGAAACCACCCAGATGTGGGCGAGGAAACACGTGACCGTGTCCTTGCGCGCGTAAAGGAGCTGGATTACCGGCCAAATCTTGCCGCACGCGGATTGGTCACAGGTCGCACTTACCTGGTGGGTCTCATCGTTCCTGATTTACTCCATCCCTTTTTCGCGGAAATCGCCGCATCCCTTTCAGAGACACTTCGCAAGGACGATTATTACCTGGTCGTCTCGTCTTCTGAAGAAGACCCCGATCTGGAAGAGCAGGAGATCAGCCAGTTCCTGGCACGACGGTTCGATGCGATGATCATCGCATCCTGCCGATCCAACGTTGAGGTCTTTTTCCATATTGATAAGCAGAAAACTCCCTATGTATTGATAGATCGGAGCTTTCCTGGGTTCTTATCCAATTTCGTGGGTGGCGACGATCTTGCCGCGGGATTGATGGCAACACAGCATTTAGTGGATGTTGGCTGCAAGAGGATCGCTCATATTCGGGGACCGGAGACGAGTCCCGGCATCCAGAGGCTCGAGGGATACAAAAAGGCGCTTGGGCAAAACGGGAAAACGGTGATCGATGAGTATGTGATCTTCGAGCCCAAAGGCGACGTCGGGTCCATCCAGCGCGGAACGGAAGCCATGCGGCAACTCTTGAGCTGTAAGCGCGTTCCGGACGGGGTATTCTGCTTCAATGATCCGATGGCAATGGGAGCCGTCAACGAGGCAGTGAATCAGGGCTTCAGGGTGCCAGACGATATTGCCATCATCGGATGCGGCAACCTTCACTATGACGATTCGTTGCGGGTACCTCTGTCCAGCGTCGACCAGCATAGTCGCCGGATTGGGACAGAGGCTGCCCGACTCGTGCTCAACGCCTTGAATTCCAAGGTGGCGCCGAAGCCCAAGGCAATTCTGCTGCCGCCGGAGCTAATCGTGAGAAAATCCACGCAGCGAAGCTCAGCGAAACCCGGCAAGTAACAACCATACGGGATTTTGAATCTGCTGGCGGCTTCCGAACAGGATGGCGGGCCGTTTGTCGCAAGTGCGATAGGGTACCATCGGGCGTAGGAGAGCAACCTCTGGGAGCCGATAAGACGCTCCCCATCTCAACCGATTCCCTCGCCTGGCACTGCGCACGAGGGTTTCACATTGAGTTGGCAGTTGATCCGCCTCCCTTCCCGGCTGTTCCGCCAGTTCCAACAGGCATCTTCCGGCAAACCAATAATTCTTCCCTTTTCCTTGACTTCTTCCGCGATGCCCGAATAGACTAGTTATCGATTAAGTTAACGATTAGTAAAGCGATTAAGAGGTTACAGCTGATGCCTCCTCTGCTTATCAAGTCCGATCAACCGATCACTGGCGTCGATCCTGCGCTCGTTCCCTTTCGTACATTAACATCAGGCGAAAGAATGCCTGCCATCGGCCTGGGCACCTTTGGCTCCGACCATGTCTCGCACGATGCGGTAGCCGAAGCGGTGAAATACGCCGCCTCCATCGGGTACCGCCATTTCGACTGCGCATCTGTTTATGGCAATGAAGAGCAGATCGGCAGAACATTCAAAGTGATGTTTCGCAACGGCCTTCGCCGTGATGAAGTCTGGATCACCTCCAAACTTTGGAACGATAAACACGGAGAAAATGACGTTATTTCCTCTTGTGAAAAGTCCTTGTCCGATCTTCAAGCTGACTACCTTGATCTTTATTTAGTTCACTGGCCCTTCCCAAATCAACATCCGCCCGGTTGCGATGTTTCTGCGCGCTTCGAGAATGCAGTGCCTTACATCCACGAGAACTACATGCGGACTTGGCGCAAGATGGAAGAGCTGGTCGATCGTGGACTCGTCCGTCACATTGGGACATCCAACATGACCATCCCCAAGATGGAGCTGCTTCTCCGCGACGCAAGCATCAAACCCGCCGTCAACGAAATGGAGCTTCATCCACACTTTCAGCAGCCGGAGTTTTTCCGCTACCTGCTCGACAAGGGGATTCAGCCGGTTGGATACTCGCCACTCGGATCACCGGGACGTCCCGAACGTGACCGAACCCCCGACGATACATCCCCTGTCGAAGATCCTGTGATCCTCGAAATTGCAAAAAGGCTCGGGGTGCACCCTGCTGTCGTATGCATAAAATGGGCCACACAGCGTGGACAGATTCCAATTCCATTCTCGGCGAATCCGAGAAACATCCTCAGCAATCTTTTGGGTGTCGTCAACGATCCGTTGACCCCGCAGGACATGGAGGCTATTGGGAAGCTGGATCGCAACTGCAGGTTGATCAAAGGCCAGGTATTTCTCTGGAAGGATAACCAGTCCTGGGAAGATCTTTGGGATCTGAACGGCCAAATCACGCCTGCGTAATCGCCATACATATTGCGGCGGAGCAGGCGCATTGGTTTTTATTCCTCTAACGTACCCCTTGAAACGATGTAACTTTGCTGAGCCGGAACATTGACGCACGAAAGATGAGATTGAAACCCATGAAAGAGAACATGAAGGCGGCGTTTCTTCCCGGAAACAGCACGGTTGAGATGAGAACTGTGCCAGTGCCCAAACCGGGTCACGGTGAGGTACTGATTGCAGTCAAAGCCTCTACCATATGTGGCTCCGACATCCGCGCAATCTACCGCGAGCATCTCGGCAAAGGCCCTGAAGGCTACCAGGGAGTGATCGCCGGCCACGAACCCTGCGGACAAATTGTCGAAGTTGGTCCCGGTTGCCGGCGTTTCAAAGTTGGTGACCGCACCATCGTCTATCACATCTCCGGTTGCGGCGTGTGCAACGACTGCCGGCGGGGCTACATGATCTCCTGCACCAGCACTGAGTATCGACGCGCTTATGGATGGCAGCGCGATGGCGGCATGGCCGAATACCTGCTGGCCGAGGAGAAGGATCTCATCTATCTTCCCGACTCGCTCACCTATCTCGACGGCGCACAGGTCGCCTGCGGCTTTGGCACCGTCTACGAAGCGCTCCAGAAGATAGGAATTGATGGCAGCCACGCTGTGCTGATTACGGGTCTCGGGCCGGTCGGCCTTGCGGCTGGTGCGCTATGCCGCAAACTTGGGGCTGAGAAGATCATTGGAATTGACATCTCAAACGAACGCCGCGACATTGCATTGCGCCTCGGACTATGTGACGTTGTTCTCGCCGCAGGCCCTGAAAACGTAAACGAGGTACGCAATCTCACCGGCGGAAATGGCGTCGAACGCTCTGTGGACTGTTCAGGCAATGCCGATGCACGAGCCGTTGCAATCCGCGCCACACGTAAATGGGGCAAGATGGTCATGGTGGGCGAAGGCGGCACTGTAACTATCAATCCTTCTCCCGACATCATCCATGAGCAGAAGACCATTTACGGTTCCTGGGTTACCTCAACCTGGCTCATGGAGGAGCTCGTGGAACGGCTCGTTCGCTGGAACCTGCACCCGGAGGACATCGTTACACACCGTTTCTCTCTTGACCAGGTAAGCGATGCCTATCAATTAATGGCGTCGGGGCGCTGCGGAAAAGTTGCTGTATGCCCTACTGCGGAGTAGCTGATGCACTTTCCCCCCAGCCAGCCAACATCGGCACAGTTCTCTTCGGCTACCTGGTGGCGGGCTTTGCTTTCTGGGGCGCAAATAGTTCGCCAATCGTCAATCACAGCCGTGAAATGCTGAGCGAGGTCGAAAAT
>Ga0302140_10011785_pt1 | contig 10744 bp, 14 predicted proteins | sample I_Bog_E1_1_FD_202095 | JGI IMG/M metagenome (GOLD analysis project Ga0302140, IMG submission 202095) | Peat permafrost microbial communities from Stordalen Mire near Abisko, Sweden - I_Bog_E1_1 | ecosystem: Environmental > Terrestrial > Soil > Wetlands > Peat | place: Sweden: Abisko, Stordalen...
ATATAGTTGCACTTGTATTATAGTCTCAGAGTTTGGTTTCAACAAATGACCAGTACATGGAAGGAGCAGCTTCCGCTATTCCCGTTCCCATTCCTCGGCCTTCCGCCACTTAGAGAAGCAGGAGCTCCGAACATCTGGGACACAGAGCCGTCTTTCTTCCATTCTGGCGTGTTTTGCCAAACGTGAGATAGAAGACTCCCCCAAATTCGGCGTTGTGGGTCCTCTTTCTGTCTGATAGGCGTCTGATCTTGGGATTGAAACTAAGGTGGGTGAACCGGACACCATAGGCATCTTAATCTACACGAAGTGTAGCTTGGGCGAAGATCTGCAACGTTCGGAGAGGCAAATGAGATGCCCAGCAAATGCAGTTTGACAGACGGATCGAACGATACAAGCCGGTACGTCCAGGTTCGGCAAGGAATCGAAGCTAATGACCGTTCTGATCCATGGGAGCGGGAGTGATGCTCTGACGCGGCTGTCTCTTGCATTGCTCTGTAGTTGACGCTTAGTGTTTCGAAATCAGATTCTGTATCGGTAGGATATATTGAGAGGTCCGGCTTGCCGTATGTAGTCAACAGCAAGAAAGGCTATCTATTTGATGCTCGTCCTCGGGATGTGATGTTGATTCTGGGTACAGTTGATAAAGGAATTCTGTCAAGCCCAGAAAATAACTTTTTGGTCCAAGAAGAAGATAACGCAGACTTAGTTGTACCAATATTGGGAGTGCAAATATGCTGATGGGATAGCTGTGCTGCCTCCTTTCCAGAAAATGGGACGCACCACCCGACTCCTTTGAACGGGAACACTTCCCAGGTTCGCGGGTCAAGATCCGGGCGTTTCTCAGGGTTCTTCAACTGGGCGGGGGTAAAGAGGTAGTCTTTGGACAAAGCCAAGCCTATACCCATCACATTCTCGATACCTGCTTCATATTTCTCCAGCGCCTTCTTTAAAGTTTGCACTGCTTCCTCCGGAGCTAGCGCGCTGTCAACCCCAAACTTTGGTCGGAATTTGTTATGTCTTGGGATAAGTTGAAGGATAGGAATGTCTCTTAGTGTTCTGGATAAATCCTCTTGGATCTGGAGAGTTTCTGGTGACTGAATGTCAAAAGACACTATAGGACGTGATGTACCTTTCGTAATGAAAGGTCTCCCAATTTTCAACTCATAGGAATGTTGGCGAGAAGCTAACGTTGCCAGTGTTTCCGCGACCACAGAACGTTTTGACGCGGGGAGCTTCTGCTTGAGAAAAATATATTCTATCGGACCGTAAGGGTGGGTCAATGCCCGACTGGGTATGATGCACTGAGCCCTGAGCTCGCCCAGTCTCTTGCTACCAAGAGCGTCAAGTTTCAAGGCTACATGTATGATGCCCCCTTCCTTCTGTATCGCGATGGCTACGTCTCTCACAGTCCGGTATGGATGAGCAGCCATGATGGCGCAGTAGTCGCTTGGTGTCAAGAGCTTGATATTATCGTTCGAGGTGATGTTGATAGACTTTGGGAACGAGAAAATGTAGTCTGCGTAAGTAATAGACGTGGCCAACCTCTAATTGACCTAGAAGCAGTTAGCAGAGCATTCCACTCAGATCTTGAGGACTTGTGGATCGAAGCACGGGCCTTGAAAGAAACGAGCCTACTTACGCGTTCATGCACAAGCAACCAGAAAACACCTCAATTGGTTGCCCAACTTGGCAAGTTATAGTCGAACTGTGAAATGGCGGGAATTCAATTGGGTAATGAGAAGCACAATGGAAAATGAAGTTGAAGCTCTTTGCAGGCGGTGATGGCGGTGTTGAGTTCTGCCCGTTACACAAACCCACCTAGTCCTCATTCATATTCTCCTACTATTTCCACTTCTGAATGAACCAACGTTACGGTACTTACCCCGGTTTTTAGTAGAACTTTCCCTTGCATGTGTAACACCACGCCTGCACAGGTCAAGTCAGGGGTCTTCAGCCAATAGTGGTTCTCGAAAGCGCCGGACATATCATCTTTTGGATACATAAACGAGCGTTTGAAGTTCATTTGCCCAAGGGCCCACCATAGTCTTTTCAAACGGAGAAATAATAGATAAAAATAGTCCGTTGCTCGAGAGAATACCATCTTGTGAAACCTCGGCATGGGATTCATGAGCTGAGAACACAAGAGATCAGAATTTTGTCATGAATCATCTGAAAAAGCCATGGTATTAAGCTATCTGATCCGAATTAGCACCTCAGTACGCTTTGAATCCTACCTCCTCTAACCGTCCCGCTTTCCCCACGACCTCTTCACCCATATCACTCGCGTATTTCTCTAACTTTTCTCGAATCACATCGTCACTCGCTCCAAGTATTCTTGCAGCTAGTAACGCTGCATTGATCTAGTCACAAATATCAGCTCTTGATATATTCAGATAGAGGATGAGAAACGTACACTGTTGTTTATCGCGACTGTAGCTACCGGAACACCTCTGGGCATTTGAACGATGCTCAGAAGACTATCCATTCCATCTAACGTGCTGCCTTTCACTGGGACGCCAATAACAGGCAGTGGTGTCGAAGCAGCAATCATGCCTGGTAGATGTGCAGCTCCGCCAGCTGCGGCGATGATTACTTTGAACCCGTTTGCGACTGCTGAGGAGGCGAATTCCGTCATTCGAAGAGGTGTGCGGTGGGCAGAGGTAATGGTGACGTGGAAGGGAATACCGAGGGTGGTGAGGAGCTCGAGCCCGGGTTTTAGAACGGGGAGGTCGGAGTCGGAGCCCATTGTTACGGCGACGAGGGGTTGAGGAAGTAGTTGTGAGGAGGGTGAGATTGTGGATGTGGGGAGATTCTTTCGTGAGGCTCGCATGTTGTCTGCGAGCTGAATTAGAGGTGATATTAGGTGCTCGCCTAAAGAGATGTCAGTACCATTGTCCTAGATTGGTTGGTACATTGAGATGTCACATATCCAGTAACGTGAACCTCAGATACTGGGACAACGTAGCAATATGGGGGAAAGAGGCACGCGTACCTTCAGACATGGAATTCGCAACCACCGTGATATGCCCAATCTTCCTCGCAGGTTTTGACTCCTTGCCATACATGTGCAACGCAGCGTTAGGAGTCGAAACAGCACGCTTCATAAGCTCTTTATGAGAATTCTTCGAAGCACCGCCCAGGATGTTCAGCATTATGGTTGCAGGGAACATGGCGGGTATGGTAGCGTTCGGAAATGAGGGCATGATTCCAAGAATCGAGAGCAGTTGCGACTTGTATTGTGAGAATGTTGGGCATGCTTCGATCGTATAGTGGCCTGAATTGTGTGGACGCGGGGCAATTTCGTTGACCACAAGGGCTCCTACATGATCAGTGAATAGGAATCGAAGTAAAAATAAGGAGCTATTTACCTGTGTCCATAAGGAACATTTCTACTCCAAAAACACCCTTGCCCCATAGACTTCCCACCGCTTTTCTCGCAAGCTCTTGTGCTTCTCGTTGTGCCTTTTTTGATACTAGTCGTGGAGGGAGGTACACCAACTTGCAGATGCTATCTTCGTGAATAGTTTCTACTGCTGGATAAGCAACTGTAGCCTTCCCCTCGGTTGAGGGTTCGTCCTCTGTCTTTACAACCATAACTGCCAGCTCCATAGTGAAATTCGCCCACTTTTCTGCATACAGGCCTCTGCCCTTCAATGCCTCCAGGGCCTCTGGTATATCATGTGGAAACTTGACAGCAAAATTACCACGTCCATCATATGCATCCTTCTTCGCCTTCAGCATAAACGGATATCCATATTCCAGCCCCACAGCATGCAAAGCCCCGGGATTCGACTCGACCTCCTTCGACGGGATAGTCGACACGCCATTCTTAATGAAGTGCTTCTTCTGCAGGAACTTATCCTGGATGGTGCGTATCGTCTTCCAACTGGGTTGTACCTCGACAGTCTTTATAGCTTTCTTCCCATCCTCCCCAATGACCTCAACGCCCTCCGTTGCGATCTTCTCAAGCACATGCGTGTTCACATGCTCGATTTCCACTGTCAACACATCCACCTTTCTCGCTAGCTCGAGGATCTTTACCTCGTCAATAAAGGATCCGTCGATATGCACATTCTTCGCATTGACTTGCTTCGCAGGCGAGTTCTCGGCATCGAGGATAATAACCTTGATTCCGAGCGGGTTTGCGGCTTCGCAGAGCATCTGCCCAAGCTGGCCGCCGCCGAGGAGTCCTATTGTACGATCCATGGTGGGGTGCTTTTGCGCGTTAGCTATGAACAGCTGGATTATTGGGGAAGTTGAGCTTCTGACGAGGTGATAGAAAGTTTCAATTGAAGACCAGAGTTGTGTGGATACATGAACAAGGGCTACTTACGAATTGGATGTGATCATGAGAGAAGCAGTGGGATGTCCTGACCTTTTCATCCAAAAATGAAGAATTTTGACCTTGCCGGTTCAGGCTCCTTTCTGCCGGCAGAAACTCAATGCCGCCCAGCCGACCGCCTTTGAAGGTCATGTGACCATCTCCTCTGTTTTAGAAATTGCTTGATCTCAATCATTCTTAGGTAGTGTTGAGATTCTGGCCGCTCGGATTCATTCATCTGAATCTTTGTTGCCTTATGTCTATGCGAACCCAAAGACATTCAAATGTTCCGACCAAATTAGTTGCAAACGCAGATATTGATGCTGGCAAGGTATTCTGAATGAGGAAGCACATAAGTATAATTTGAATTTGATATTGACTTCGAAGTGCTCGCATTGACTACCTAGCTGCTTTTCTATACGCCCATCCAATCTTACAAAGTACAACAGGGAAGAACGCCTTTTCCTGGGAGAGAACCTGATGCTTGGCCCCCCATACCCTCTTTGTCATCTTCCGTCTTGCCTTTTCTCAGGGATATCAGGCATGAATTGACCCATGTAATTTCAGAAACAATAAGACCCTCCCGAATCATCTTCCATACTGCGCCCTCAAAGCCATAATCTGTGCCCTGTCCGCCGGAGGCAGTTGGTCAATAACTTCTTGTGGCATTGCCAAAACCTGTTGCATCAACGCATCTGTATCCGGCAAAGCTTGTTGTTGCTGCTGTTGTTGGGGGGGCGGAGCTCTCTGCGGTGGAGGCGGAGGAGGATATAAACCTTGGCCTTGCGGTGGTGTGCCCATCTGCATGCCCAGCTGGCCACTCATATGGGGAGGTGGAGGCGGGAATCCAGGAGGGTAGTTGCTGGGTGGTGGTACTTGGTATGCTGGTTGTTGTTGTTGTTGCGGGGTTTGCATTGGAGGAGGCTGAGAAGCTGCTTCGACGACGGAGCCAAGGGCTTCGGTTGAGACGAGACCCATAAGGAGGAGAGCTTGGAAGATGGCGTACGACAATTGAGGAGCTTGGTGTAGGAGTTCGGTGGCTTTGGCAGCGTCGGTTGTGGCGAGGGTCTTCATTTGGGAGAGGACATCGAGGAGTTGTGCGGGAGGGAGGGTATTGAGGGTTCGTGAGATTGCATCGGGGCACGTTAAGCCAGGCGGGAGGTCGACGCCGTGAGGAAGAGGTGGGATTGACGAATTTGGATTGAGAGGAGGAGGAATGGGAACGCCGTTGGAAGGCATTGGTGGCGGTTGATATGCTGTTGGTGCAGCCTGGAAGGGTGTTAGCCATGCAAGCTAGCAGACGGAGGGGTACCGACGGTATCATCCTCAGCTCCATCATTCGAGAAGTCAACGCGTAGCTTGCGGTTCATGATTTCGTAGTCGTTGAGATTTCGCACTGCAGAGGAAGCAGAATCTGTTGGTGGAGGCAGAGGTTAGCTATCAACAATTTGCGCACGCGACAGCAAAAAGAAGGTTGCGGACCTGAATCTGGAAACTCCACGAATCCAAAGCCCTTTGGCCTGCCCGTCTCCCGATCATATACCAGTCGAAAGTTCAAGACCTTTCCTGCACTGCTGAATATTCGTATGATCTGCTCCTCTGTAAGACCTAGATGCTGTGAGCTTCTGTACGATTATGGTTCACCTTCGCACTTACCATAAGGAATGTTTCCAACAAACACTGACTTGGACGGCGGTTTTGCAGACATCTTGTCGATGCTTTCAGAGTTCTGAATACAAAGAAGGAAATCAAAGTTCAATGGGCGCCTGCGACAGCAGACACTTCAGGAATGTGAAGGTCGATGGATTCACTTGGCACCGTTCAGTATGGGAAGAAATGGCACAGAAGTCTTTGGAAAAGTGTTTCTGGCTATTCTAATCCTCTTTGCCTCTTTCTCAAAAGCCCTGCTCAGCTCCACATGTGCACTTTTCTTCTCGATGGGATGTTGGCGATGGTGTTGTTTTGTGGTGAAATGATGAAGCAAGGCTTGTGAGGTCTGAATTTGACTGCGCTAAAAGCTGGAGAAGCTACCCGCGCTAAACCCGAAGTGGGATACACTAATAACCATTCGGCAGGGACTTTTCTTGTGCCACCTTCAACAACATCAACAGCTCGACCACGCATCAAAGGGACTCTCGGTTGATATCTGGCAAGATGTCGAACCCACAGGAAGCATGGCAGAAGCTGCAGAGGATGGCAATGCAGGGCGGAAGAGGTAGTGGTGGCCCGACTCCCAAAGGACTGGGCGGAGCTGTCGGTGGTCTCTTGCTCCTCGGAGGACTCGCTGTTGTGGCCAATAACTCGCTGTTCAACGTCGATGGTGGTCACCGAGCTATCAAGTATACGAGAATAGGTGGTGTGAGCAAAGAAATTTACGCTGAAGGTTCGCATGGCAACCCACAGGCAGCAGAAGTTATGATGGCGACTAACTTCACTTTTCACAGGCACACATCTCAAGATCCCATGGTTTGAGACGCCAATAGACTACGATGTTCGAGCTAAGCCACGCAATGTTGCTTCTCTTACTGGTACGAAGGATTTACAAATGGTCAACATCACCTGTCGTGTTCTCTCCAGACCCCGAATCGACGCTCTTCCACAAATATACCGAACGTTAGGGACGGATTATGATGAGAGAGTCCTGCCATCGATTGTCAATGAAGTGCTGAAGAGTGTGGTTGCGCAGTTCAACGCAAGCCAGTTAATTACACAGCGTGAGAATGTGGCGAGATTGGTTCGAGAGAATCTGTCAAAGCGTGCAGCGAGATTCAATATCATGCTTGATGATGTTTCTCTGACGGTATGAGATTTGCCCAATTGCCTTAATTAACCACTAACCTCGAATTGTAGCACCTTGCCTTTTCCCCTGAGTTCACTGCTGCAGTCGAAGCTAAGCAAGTCGCACAACAAGAAGCCCAAAGAGCCGCATTCGTCGTTGACAAAGCCCGTCAAGAGAAGCAAGCTATGGTTGTCCGGGCACAGGGTGAAGCCAGATCCGCCGAGTTGATTGGAGACGCCATCAAGAAGAGTCGATCATATGTCGATCTGAAGAGAATCGAGAACGCTAGAGCCATTGCCCAAATCTTACAAGAGGCTGGTGGAAGAAACAAGCTGTATCTGGATTCGGAAGGTCTGGGACTGAATGTCACAGAGGGCTATGAGGATAAGACCAAAAAGTAATGGGCATGGTAATTGTAAAAGGAACTCTCCACTGTACTACAGCGATAGCATTGTATTCTATGACTGAAAGAAGTTTCTGGTACCTTCAGCCTCGTGCACACATACGCGATATCTGACGCTGCGCCATACTTCCCGCAATCTTCTGATTTTATTATCAATCGCGTTTTGAGGCATAATTTGAGTTGATGGACTTTGTTGACATTGTGCTGATACGGACCCATCCTACTCGATTGGATTCCCCACCAGCCTCGGCAAGCTCAAACAACTTTTTCCCAACCTCATCTTACACCCTTCAACACAACGACGAGACCAGCGTCACGATCTCGCATAACGTGCGAATGAAGGACGAGAGTGCCATGCCAGCTCGGAATTCGTGGCGTGCGGAGTCGTCAGCATGTAGCACTCATATCACCCGTACGCCGCAGTCTCACTCTTTCCTTGCCCATGGTCTGCATGAGCATCTCCACCCGTGCTGTCCTGGGGCCCTTGAGAGCTGTGGAAAGCTTCCCTTCCGAGAATGGCATTTCCACCCAGTACAACTTTACTGCTTTTGGTGGTGCGAGATTGGGGATGCTCGCATTTTTCAGCGAAGTTGCTGTTGTTCTCCAACCCTGATTCGAACACTAGGGTAGAATTATTCTCCGGGAGATGATATTCTCACCTCGCGGCTGAGAGTTATTCTAGTTTTGTCACCTAGATACTCTTCCCTAAAATTATATATTCTCTGTTTTTCTTGTTTCGTGCGTCGTTATTTTCAAAGCTTTGGAGGCTTGTGTTGCTGGGCTTCAAATTCTATAGTGTTGGGTTTCCATTGCTCTTTGTCAAATGTCACTGAAAAGACAACGTGACTGGTATCACAAGGTGTTCAAATGGATCGCTGCCTCTATCCGTACCGGTTCTTGTCTCATTCAGCGCAATCGGCCATTTCGGCAAGGTTGTTCAGCTTCTTTTCAGGATCGTCCACATGTTCATCTATTCTCATCTAGTGTCTTCTAATAACCTCTCTTATTCTGCGGTATCGAAAGCTTGCTCTCCCTTCGTCCTATTTACATGATTGTACCTCCATAAGATTCAAAAGACTCCTCTGCACAACTATCCACCAGTCGTGCCTGACGTGCACTCACATGTCTCCTGACTCGCGGAGCTGGAGTCGAAAACTGTAACATTGGCTCACTACGAACTCTCTTCTCAGGTTGCGCTGAAGCAGGCCTATTCTGAGCCCGTGGAGGACTGATAATCAACGATGGACGCTCGTCTTCCGGTGTCGGAGGTGTCACCTCTCTCTCATACAGAAGCGGCGTTCTTGGCCGCCGGTCAGGCTCATCCTCCCATATGCTTGCCCATGGACCCTGGAGCAGAGGTGTCGAGCGAGGCATTGAACGTGACTGCTCCTCGTGCTTTGTGTTATTTGCAGCAGCCCATGATCTCTGCACGGCGGCGTCCCCCTCCCTCAAGATGTCCCAGGGATCTTCATCGTATCTGAAGCTCGGCACCACAGGTAGTGTTGGCTCCAATGGGAGTATATCGTGATATGGGCGGACTGCTTTCGGAGATGGAGACAACCACCGGTTTATTGCGGATCTAGCAGAGCTGGCTCGGACCAGTGCAGTGCTTGAGTCTTCGGTGTTTTCGAAATCTGGCATTCTCCAGCCAGCAGCTGGAGAGTATATCGTGTTCCTTTCTGGAGTGGGAGCGAATGGCGCCCTCAACGATGTTTGACTCGAATTAGCACTTCCAGTTCCTAGGACCGGGCTGTCACGCCCAGCTTGAACGGTCTGGGGATGCAGCGATGGCTGATTTAAAGGAACAGGTCTGGCAGCTGTTGCTCTAGGTGACTGGGGAGGTCGCACAGGCCGAAGTGGCATAGGAGGTAGAACATCTCCCGGATCTGTCACTCTGAAGGGTCCAGCAGCCTCGGCTAAGATCCGATTCGAAAACTCGTCCATGGCAAGGATTGTTTCTTTCCTGGTTGCCTCCGAAACTACTCGAAGCACAATTGGCTCGAGTTTGGCACCACTTCCTCTCTTCTCGGCAGCGGCACTTATCAATACATCACCGACAGCGTTGCGAAATCTCTGTCGAATGTTGATAATGCTGTCTATGGATGTTTCTGGTCACGGTGTCAGCGGAAATCCAGCCACTGGCTGTGGACGAATTTTTACTATCACCGGCGTCAAACCGTACTCCATGTTGGAGAGAAAAGTGTTTGAACGTCCCTTCTATCGCTTCTCTTCCCTCGTAGAGCGATGTTTCGCACTCTTCTTGTCCCACAGCCCTCTTTCCGGCTCTTCCTCCCCTCCACTTTTGGAATAGCTCGTGCGCCCCTGAAAACTCCTGGATGATGGAAACTACGCCTGTACGAACATCCGAGATGGGTGAAGGGTCCATGGGGATGTTTCCAGCACTGCGGTCTCTTGAGGAAGCGGTAACGTCAAGATGTGCTGCTTTTGCCGCGGACGCGGCTGAGCCTCTGAGGCGTTCAAGACATGCATCATCACACTGCATGAAGAGCCCCAATAGCACTGGAGCTGCACTGCGAGCACATTTCGCAAGCCCCTTTCGCCAAACAGCTCAATAACACATTCCAATCACGAGTGCACGTTGAGCAGGCTTTCCCAATTCTGTCTCCACACGCATACGCGCTCGTGGTCTGGATTCATTCTATCAGGCTGTGCCACCCACACCGACGAGGCGCATTTCATGTCGCTATCCAAAAGGGATCTTGATGGTACATCACGAGAGACTGCTGTTACAGTCACTGCTGATAATAAGGTTGTTTGCGAGGCGCATTTATGTGATTAAAGTTTGTCCATTCGCTCTGTTCTTCATTCAAAAAGTTTGGCGTGCTCTAGTTTGGGTAACTTCAACCGCCACCAAGGCGGTGTCACCACCTCATTTCATCCTCAGCCTGTGTGTGTACGTCCGTGCAAGTCGCATCTGGCGTCGTCGTGGCTTGGGGGGGTTTATTTCGAGAAAACATCCAATCCCTCCTGTGCTCATTCTTTTCAATTCCTGTAGTCCCGAAAGTGTAACTTCAATTCTTCTACATGTTTGTTGGAGCTATCGCATCGTCATTGAACTCATTCAGTCCGAGGAGTTCCCGTCCATTCTTTGAGAGCTACCAGATAACGACGAGGCTGTAGTCACAGCAGCTCAATCTTGACGATGGAGGGAGGGCTCCGTCGACCAGTTGACAATGCCAATACGACACATCGACGAAACTTCAAACAGAGTTTCCGGGTG
>Ga0302140_10011790_pt1 | contig 10742 bp, 14 predicted proteins | sample I_Bog_E1_1_FD_202095 | JGI IMG/M metagenome (GOLD analysis project Ga0302140, IMG submission 202095) | Peat permafrost microbial communities from Stordalen Mire near Abisko, Sweden - I_Bog_E1_1 | ecosystem: Environmental > Terrestrial > Soil > Wetlands > Peat | place: Sweden: Abisko, Stordalen...
TGCAGCGAGCGGTAGATAAATAGAAGACACTGGCAGCTCACGGCGCGCTCCTGTCGGACCCGCGGCTGCAACTCAGCGCTCCGAGTTGGCGCGACATCACCTCGGTGGAGGGCCGGGTGCTCTCGCACGGTGAGGAGGAAAGCGGCAGTCGGTTCCTGCTGCTCGAAGCCACCGAAGGGCGAGTTTACTATCTGCGGTATACGCCGGAATTGGATGAGGCCCGGAGCCGGGGAGATCTCGCCACGAATTCGTTCGTGACGTTCAGAAAGACCATGGATGCCGACGGCAAACGCCGGATAGCGGTTGTGAACCTCGGGCACGCCGAAGCGATCTTTGAGAATCGAGACCATTTCCGGTCCGTGGCAGCAAGGCTCTTGAGGGCGGGCATCGTCCACCTTGACGACGAGCGTTGGGGCGGCTGGCTCGGACGATACTACGAAAAGCTCCGCGAGACCGCCTACGAACTTGGCAACGCTAAGGCCCGACCTCGAAGCCGCAGTGTTGAACTGGAACGATGACGATCATGGCGAACCAGATATCCCCCCAGTCCGGTAACGCCCGAAGACCGGCTTCCGGATCGTTGGATGGCTGTTATCGACAGGAATCGGTAAACGCTACGCGAATACCCGCGGGAGTAACTTCCTCGAACCCGTTTTCATGAGCGACAACATGCTTTATCGTCTTCTAAAGGAGTTGACACGGAACGCGCCGGGAGCTTCTGTCCACAGTTGGTTGATTGATTGGCGCGACGCCCATGCGGACTAAGGGAGGACCGGATTCATCGAAGGGATGGTTTTCCCTGGTTTGGACTCGTGCCCCCTATTCAGCGGCGGCGGACCGATTAGAAATATCGGTGTGGCACGCCCACTGACGGGTAGGATATGCTCGGTCACCAGGACTTCGGCTCCGCCGGTCTGGTGTAAGCCTACAGCACTACTTCGCCACTGCTCGCTTCGCGAGTGCCTTCTTCTCTATGCTCTTCGCGAACAGAGGGGTCTCTTGGGCGTTATGGGCCGAGGAAGCGACATCTTGAGCCTTCTTCGCAAGCTCGAAGGGAAGGCCCTCTTTCCCCAGGGATTCCCAGTACTCTGGCGTTGTTTTCCCTATGACGTGGTTGGTCAACTCGCAACGTTCCGCGTCAAGAGGCTTCACGCTGAGTTCCCAAACGACCCCGGACTTGGTTCGTCCGGTGGGCGTAATTACATCCGAAGTGGAGAGTAAGCGAACATGATGCTTTTCCCCAACATCCTCAACGTAATGTTGCACCATCAAGTGTCCCCCGATCGTCTCAACGTTCAATGACATTCGGCGTCCGTCGTCGCTGGTTGTGAAGCCAGCGGCGATATGAGCAGGCGAACAGCGTTGATACTCGGCGTCTGGTAGGGTAAAGACCCATTCCGCGATATCGACCAATTCGATAGGTGCATTGACGATGGCTGTGGCCGATGATTCTGTGATGATTGTGTCGTTCATAGTTATCCTTTTGAATTAAGTTTTAATCTCATTTCGTATCGCGTGCGCGTTTAACATACAAGACGGTGCGTTCAAAGGCGATGGGATGGACGTTCAGGGAACCGAATACCGGCTCGCCGGACCACTGGTTTGCGAAGCAGTTAGCAGAGCAAGTCTGGCTTCTTCATATTGTTGGAGGAGATCTGAAGACTCAACTGAGGGGAGAATGACGCTTTCGCCGAGTGCGAATCCGGAGAGGATCGCATCGACCGCTCTTTCAGCGGTCATCACGATCGCGGGATCAAGGTTGGACAGTGGCACCCCTGAGATCTCCCAGAGATCCGTCGCAATGGCGCCTGGAGCCGCAAGATGAACTTTTACATTGCTTCCGGCGACCTCTTGCTGAATGCCAAGAGTGAAGTTGAGCACGTATCCCTTCGTTCCACTGTAAATGCTGCTGATTGGAAGGCTATGAAAGCCCAACACGGAACCGACGTTGACAATCGCTCCTCTGTCCCTGCTCCTGAACGCGAACAAAGCCGCGGCGCAAAGCCGTGTCAGGGCGACAACGTTGAGATTAATCATCGCCGCCAGCTGATCAGGCTTTGATTCCGATACATTGCCGAGAGTTGACGTTCCGGCATTGTTGAGCAGAAGCGTGATGTCGTCGCGGACTGAAAAATATGCAGCGATTCGGTCAACGCCCTCGGAGGTTGCGAGATCGGCTGCGACGGGCTCGACAGAGACGTCGTACTCCCTCGTTAACTGCAGCGCCAATTCTGCCAGCCTTAACGCTCGCCGCGCGACCAGGATGAGGTCGTACCCCTGCCGTGCAAGCCGCTCTGCGAACACCCGGCCGAGACCGGCAGATGCCCCGGTTATGATTGCGGCCCCCGGTGTTCCCGCCTGTGTGTGCTCTCGATCAGAATGAAAACTCATAAACCTCCCTTAATTGCATCCGCCCAGTGGACGTTACCGCTTGCCCCTTGGCCGTCGCAGAGTGCAAGCGGAGAGCCATTTGTAACCGGCTGATTCCAGGTAGGTTTTACACAATTCGGGCGACGATCTTTCGGAATATTCTGTATCGTCAGCATCGGCGAGTCGAGCCATCCACATACTTCAACGACCAGCGAAGGATTGACATTTAGGCGGAAGGTAGTACCGTCGGGCTTGCCCCGGGCCTGTAAAGAGGGATAATGTAAACTCCCGCTCGTCAGTCGGGTGACCGGGCGCACCTGAGACTATCGGGATTTCGCAGTGCTGCGACCCGCTAGTCCAGGGCTGAGTGAAACGCGAGTCGTGGAGAGATTATGGGTGTTCCACAATCAGATCACGAAATGGTGTTGACGCCTAGAGCGGCTCCAGACGAAGCCTCACCCATGTCCGAGTCGCTCACTGAGTCCGGCAAATCGGAGAAGCAACTCTTCCGGATCATCGACGCGATTCCCGCGATCGCGTGGAGTAATTCTCCCGATGGCTCCAACGTGTTTCAGAACCAACGATGGCTTGACTACACGGGTATTCGTCGAGAAGCGGCACGAGGGGAGAGTTGGAAAATCGCAATTCACCCTGAGGATCTCGGCGGATTCGTGGCGAAATGGGAAACGCTCCTCGTGCAACGTACAGCCGGTGAGTGCGAAGCTCGGTTGCGGCGCTCGGATGGCGTTTTTCTCTGGTTTCTGTTCCGAATAGAACCGATCCGCGATGAAACGGGGGAAGTCGTGCGATGGTATTGAACGGCGATCGATATCGATGATCGTAAGCGGACTGAGTCGCTCCGTGCCGCTGAGAAGCGCATGCTGGAGATGATCGCTAGCGGTGCAGGGCTTTCAGAGGTCCTTAACAGTTTGTGCGATGCTATAGACTCTCACGCGCCCGGTGCTGTTTCGTTTGTTTGTGTAATGGATTCGGACGGGAAGCACCTTCGACCGAGCGCCGGCCCTCGCGTTCCAGCCGCATTTACAAAAGCCATCACACCTTTTCCCATTGGTCCTGATCGGGGCTCGTGCGGCACTGCCGCCTTTACAAAACGACGGGTGATTATACCCGATATTTCCAGCGACCCGAAGTGGCCCGACGAACTTCGAAACATTGCTTTAGAACACGGGGTCTGTGCAGCCTGGTCCGAACCACTCATCTCGAAGGATGGCAATGTGTTCGGAACTTTCTGCGTGTCGTACGGGGAGGCACGGAATCCGGACAGTCGAGATATTGATTTGATCGAGACCGCAGGCAATATCGCCCGTATAGCGATTGAGCGTGAGCGATCCCAGGAGGCCCTGAAAAGGGTCTGACGAGATTCGGGAGTCGGAAGCGACACTTCGGCAGACGATCGACACAATCCCTACGCTCGCATGGTGCACTTTTCCTGACGGTTCCAACGAGTTCCTGAACCAACGATGGCACGACTACACAGGTCTCTCTGCGCAGGAGGCGCAGGGTTGGGGGTGGCAGATCACAATTCATCCCGAAGACTTGCCGCGGCTCACGGAGATTTGGCAAGGGCTATTTATGTCAGGGGAGCCAGGCGAGTTCGAAGCGCGCCTCAGGCGCCACGATGGAGAATATCGCTGGTTCCTGTTTCGAGTCCATCCGTTTCGCGATCAGTTCGGCAATATCGTCAAATGGTACGGTACAAACACAGATATCGATGACCTGAAACGGGCTCAGATCAGACTCCGCGAAGATGAAGAAGAACTTCGCCGAATCCCGGACGCTATTCCGAACGCGATCGTCATGATGAATCCCGATGGCAGCAGTTTCTACGCTAATCTAATCTAATAAAGCCCTCCTCGACTATACGGGCTTGTCGATGAACGAAGCTCGATCGGCGGATTTCCGGACACGAGTCTTCCATCCCGAAGATATCGAAAGAGTGCGAGAGTCGCGGCGGAACTCCATCATCCTGGGCGCCCCGTTCGAGAACGAACAACGAGTCCTGGGAAAAGACGGCAAGTATCGTTGGTTTCTCCATCGTTACAACCCGTTCCGTGACGCGCAAGGCCGACTGGTGCGATGGTACACGACAGGAACTGACATTGACGATCGCAAGCGATCCGAGGAGCGGGTGCGCAATGAAAATATGGCGCTGCGCGAGGAAATCGTCCGCTCCTCCCTGTTTGAGGAGATCGTCGGGTCATCCGAATCGCTTCGGCGAGTCCTGGTGCAGGTTTCGAAAGTCGCTCCCACAGACTCTACGGTGTTGGTCCTGGGTGAGACGGGAACAGGAAAAGAGCTGATTGCGCGCGCAATACACAATAGGTCTAAGCGTTCCACCCGCGCTTTTATTCGCGTGAACTGCGCCGCAATTCCAGCATCCCTCATTGCCTCCGAGCTATTCGGACATGAAAAAGGGTCTTTTACCGGAGCGCTTCAGCGCCGTCTGGGTCGCTTTGAATCGGCCGACGGGGGCACGCTTTTTCTTGATGAGGTCGGTGAACTCCCCCTCGAAACGCAGGTTGCTCTGCTGCGAGTTCTCCAGGAACGGGAATTCGAACGCGTAGGCGGCAGCCAAACTGTTTCAGTGGACGTGCGAGTAATCGCGGCTACCAATCGGGACCTCGTTGCGGCGGTCGCCGAAAAGATCTTTCGCGAGGATTTGTTCTACCGTCTCAATGTATTTCCCATACGATTGCCGGCCCTCCGCGATCGAGCTGACGACATTCCCTTGCTGGTCGAGTACCTGATCGATCGTTACGCAACAAAGGCTGGCAAAAGGATTCGGAAAATAAGCAAGGACACGTTAACTCTCTTTCGAAGTTACGACTGGCCAGGCAACATCCGGGAATTGCAGAATGTCATTGAGCTGGCAGTGATCCTATGCGAAGGCGAGACTTTCACGGTAGAAGAGGCCTGGTTTACGCCAGCCGTTCAGAGATCTGCCCACGGGAACGTCCCTCTGGTAGCAGATCTGGTCGAGCGCGAAAAAGAAATGATCGAGAACGCTTTGCGCGAGACCATGGGGCAGATCGCCGGTCCAACGGGAGCCGCTGCTAAGCTCGGTATCCCCAGACAGACGCTTGATTCCAAAATCAGGAAACTGGGAATCAATCGATACCGTTTTAAGACCGCGTGAACTTTCACCTTTATTAAGAACGATACGTCTCCGCGTCACATCGCATTCGCCCGTCGCCGCACGCTGGCGTCAATCTTTCCATCTGCCAACTCCTGCCAGAGAAGCCGCCTCCAGAATTTGCGATCTGCTTGCTGAAAGTTGAGAAAATTCTGATATATCGTCGCGCCTATGACACCTAACTCCCTATGATGCAGCAGGTTAGAGATGGCGTTGTTATTGCATTATGCAGGATCGTGCAAAACGGGATCACCCAGGCATGACCCTGCGAATCGAACTGGAGCCTGATGGCCCCACCACCACAATTCGGTTGATTGGGCGGATTCGAGCCGAACACCTTGACGAGTTGAAGGCGCAGATCGAGGGGAGCGGAACAGCGGTCGTTCTGGATCTGGAAGAAGTGAACCTGGTAGACGCGGAAGTGGTTCGCTTTCTGGGAAGGTGTCTCGTCGAGGGCATTCGCCTCGTAAATTGCTCGCCTTACATAAACAATTGGATCGCACAAGAGCACGGCAGAGGGTCGTGCGACTCGGGACTTTAGATCGGCAGTTCGATAGCAGCGACAACAAGGAGAAATAACATGAATACACGCACCTATGAGCAGAAACACACCGCACTCCTGATCGTTGATCCATACAACGACTTCATGAGCAAGGGAGGCAAACTGTACGACGTGACGAAACCACAGGCAGATGCCGTTGGTTTTTATGACAATATGCGTAAGCTGGTTCCGGCGATACGCGAGGCCGGAATTCAGGTCGTCATCGTCCCTCACCACCGGACCCGGCCCACGGACTTCGACAACTGGCTCTACATCAACCCCACGCAAAGAGAAACAAAACGCAAGACATGTTTCGAGGACGGCGCATGGGGCGGCGAGTTCCATCCGGAATTTGGCCCAAAGCAAGGCGACGTAAATCCGAGCAGCTCGAAACTCAGTCCACCGCGGCGCAAGCCACGCTGGACCGCATGATCGAAGACCTCTCGCTCGATGTCAAACTATGACGTCGGCAGGTGGGACACGCGGCGGCAGCCGCGTTATTTAATCGCCGCCTGGCAGCGGTCGCTCTGAAGAAAAATCTTCTTTGAATAATCCTGGGTCAGCTTCAGGTCCTTGCCTTTCACCTGCGGCACCCAGATGAACTTGTCGTCGTACCGGATCGAAATGCTCTTGCCGCGCTCCATCAGTTCAGCCGGCGCATGCTTCCGCATCTGAGTCCGGATCTTCTCATGCCCCACCAGAATCTTGTCCTGCGCCGCGAAGCAAAAATAATAATCGCTGATCCCGAACAAACAGTTCTCGCAGGGATACTCGTTATGGTCGAGCATCGTCGCCTGCACCGTCTGCCCCTCCGTTCCCGCAAACGAAACCGGAGCCAACAGAAAAATCGCCAGAACCACAAAGGCCTTCATGACCCCATCTTACAAACCGCCACCGTTCGGTCACGCGCGCCCAAAATAAATCTTTCCCGTCTTTTCAGCGCATTGGAAGGATTTCCCGCTACCCAACGCCATTCCCCGCGCTACTGTACGGCCGAAAGGCATCACAAAATGGCAACACACTCACAAATCGACGCCAACCGCCGCAACGCGGAAAAATCCACAGGAGCACGCACCCCCGAAGGGCACTACGCCTCCTCTCGCAACGCCGTAACCTACGGCTTGTACACCCAATCCGATTTCGTCCTCCCCGAAGAAGCCGAAATTTACAATATGTTCTGCATCAACATGCAGGGCAGCTGCAACGCCGTCGACGCCATCGAAGAACTTCTCGCCGCGGAAATCACCGGCGCCGCGTGGCGACTCCGTCGCTGCAACCTCGTCGACGGCGACATCGCCCAACACTCCCCCATCGATCCGCTCCTCGACACCATGCTCGGCTCGCAGATCCGTTCCATCGAAAGAGCCCGGTCCCACTCCACCGGCATCTTCCACCGCTCCCTCAACCAGCTCCGCAAACTTCAAAAGGACCGGCTCGCCATGCAAACGCCACAACCCAAACAGGAACCCGAAATCGACCTCCTCCAGGCTGTCCAACAAAACATCGGCGCCATCATGAACGACCGCGGTCCCACCGACTGGGACGAATTCGAGCGCCAATACCTCGCCGATCAGGCCGTAAAAGAAGCAGCCTCGCAGACGTCCCGGCCAGGCCTTATCCCCACAGAGGGACCCTCGCAGACTGCAGCCACTGGTCAGTTGGGTTCGAATTGTAAACCAGCCCCCGCAACCGCCAAACCAACCGCCAAAATCGGCCGCAACGCCCCCTGCCCATGCCGATCGGGCAAGAAATTCAAGCAATGCTGCATAGGTAAGGCCGCCTAACGGTCTAATCTCACCTTGAAATTAACGGAAAGCCCGCGAGCAAAACCACAGCTGCGCCCAAAGGGCCTTGATCTTAGTGAATCTTAGTGCATCTTAGGCTACAACTTAGGAGCGTAATACCCTTTGCGGGCCCGCACCACCAAATCCTTCCGAGTCTTAACCTTTACCGTCACCGGATGATACAACCCATCCGCCTTCAAAGGCTCCGGCCGGTAAAAAATGTTGTACTGGTGCCGCAGCTCGTTCGCAATATTCTCGAACGACTGATCCAGATCCTCCACCTTGAACGGGAAAAACGCCTGCCCACCCGTCTCCTCGGTCAGGTACCTCAGAATATTGTCGCCATCCAGAGCATCCCGCTTGGTGTTGGTCGAGATCGCATAAATCACCACGTCGGCCTTCTGTGCCATCTCCAGCGCCTGGTCGCGCGTATACCGGCTGGCTGTATCCTCGCCGTCGCTGATCACGATCATCGCGCGCCGGAACTTATCCCGCGGCTGATCCAGCATCAGCTTCTCCTTCGCCGCGAAATAGATCGCATCGTAGAGCGACGTCCCGCCGCCCGGCCGCATCCCCTTAATCCCGGCCTCAAGCTTTTTCATGTCGCCCGTCAAATCGCAAACCAGCTCCGCCTCGCTGTCGAAGCTCACCAGCATCATCCGGTCTTCCTTCGGCCGCAGCACGCTCTGCAGGAACCGCACCGCCGCTTCCTGCTCGAACCGGAACTGCTCGCGAATGCTGTTGCTCGTGTCCACCAGCACCGCCAGCCGCAGCGGCAAATCGCTCTCCGCCGTGAACTGCTGTATCGTCTGCGGCTTCTTGTTCTCCACAATCGAGAAATCGTTCTGCCCCAGGTCGGTTACGAAGCGACCCTTCTTATCCGTAACCGTGAACAGGATATTCACCCGCGTCACGTCGAACGTGAACGTCGTAGTGCCTTCCTGATCGGGCGCCGGCTGCTTCGGAGGAGCCTGCTGCGCCCACACAATCATCCCGGCGCAACTCAGCGCACAAACCGCCAGCCAGACTGCTTTCATAGATTGCCCTATTCTATCGTCTTCTCGGCAAGCGAGTTTTTCCACTCCACCAGGTCGGGAGTCAATGGCGACACCGCCACCACCATCTCCCCCGTCGTCGGACTCCGAAACCCCAGCCGGTGCGCATGCAGAAAATAACGATCCCACGCCGACGCCCGCGCCCCATACAAACGGTCGCCCGCCACCGGATGCCCCATCGCCGCCATATGCGCGCGGATCTGATGCGTACGCCCCGTGCCCAGCCGAATCCGCAAATGCGTATGCCCCGGCAACTGCTCGATCGCCTCCCAGTCCGTCAGCGCACTACGCCCCGCCTCCAGCCGCGCCGTCATCCGAGCCCGATTGCGTGGATCCCGGATAATTGGCTTCGTAATGCGCCCGGACCCCTCAACTTTCCCTTCAACAAGCGTCAGGTAAATCTTCTCCACCGTCCGAGCCGCGAACTGCGCTGCCAGATCCCGATGCGCCTCGTCCGTCTTCGCCACCAGAAGCGCGCCGCTGGTGAAACGATCCAGCCGGTGCACGATGCCCGGCCGCAGTTCCCCGCCAGCCTGCGACAGCTCGCCGAACCGATGCAGCAAAGCGTTCACCACAGTGCCCGCATGCACCCCAGCGCCCGCGTGAACCACCATCCCGGCAGGCTTGTCGATCACTACCACGCTCGCGTCTTCATACAGCAGCCGCAGCGGAATCTCCTCCGCAAATGCCTTCAAAGCAGGCAACGCCGCCGGGTCCACATCGATCTCTTCGCCGCCGCGGATCGCATACGAAGACTTCTCCGCATGCCCGCCCACCAGCACCCTCGAAGCCTTAATCCAGCTCTGCAGGCGCGACCGGCTGAACTCCGGCATCCACTCATGCAAAAAAGAATCGAGCCGCTTACCGCGATCCGAAGCCGCCGCCTGCAGCCTCATCGCACCGCCACTACCCTGACGAAACCGTACTCCGCGTCCGCTTCCCGCTCGAACGCGATACCGGCTTCGCATCCGGCGCGCGTCCGCGCCAGTCTCGGAACTGCATGCGGCAGAATGTACAGTGGTAGAGAGGGCATCCGAACAGTTTCAGCATACGCCGCGCCGGGTTCCGGCTCACACTGTCGATCCGGTCCTTCGAAGCCAGCCGGGACAGTTCGCGCGTGCCGCAGCGAGGGCATTCTACGTATCGATTCAAAAGGGTCAGAAACGAACGGGGGCGGGACACACCTCGGTTGCAGTCCTCGCACTTATATACCGCGCGATAAAACAACCGCTGGAATGAACTGCGCTGCTTTCGGACGACAGGGCCGCCACAGCTGGCACAACCGATCATGTTACCTGGATTCCGGTCCTCGATTAGTTTTACCAATTATTGATAAGCGTTAGTGAAAAATGCTACAGGAAATTTCAGTCTCGGGCGCAAGGCAGCACAATCTAAGGAATATCAGCGTAAAAATTCCTCGTAATAGTCTTACCGTGGTCACAGGTCTCAGTGGTTCGGGTAAATCTTCCCTCGCGTTCGATACTATTTATGCCGAAGGCCAGCGCCGCTACGTCGAAACGCTTTCCACCTATGCCCGCCAGTTCCTCGACCAGATGGAACGTCCCGATGTCGATTCCATCGAAGGCCTCAGCCCCTCGATTTCGATCGACCAGAAAACCACCGGCCGGAGCCCCCGCAGCACTGTCGGCACCATCACCGAAATCTACGACTACCTTCGCCTGCTGTACTCGTCGATCGGCATACCGCACTGCCCCGTCTGCAACAGCGAAATCTCGCGCCAGACCACCGAACAGATCCTCAAGCACGTCCTTTCGCTCAAGCCCGAAGACCGTATCTTAGTCATGGCGCCACTCGTCCGCGGTCGCAAAGGCGAGTTT
>Ga0302140_10011793_pt1 | contig 10741 bp, 7 predicted proteins | sample I_Bog_E1_1_FD_202095 | JGI IMG/M metagenome (GOLD analysis project Ga0302140, IMG submission 202095) | Peat permafrost microbial communities from Stordalen Mire near Abisko, Sweden - I_Bog_E1_1 | ecosystem: Environmental > Terrestrial > Soil > Wetlands > Peat | place: Sweden: Abisko, Stordalen...
ATAAAAGGTTCACTGCGCCTATACAGCAAGGTGCCTCCAGCACAATTCTTCGTCGCAAGAGTACTAAGATGTTCGGTGCGAATATTGTCCAAATTAAACCTCAACGCGGTAGCATGATTCTACCCCAAATTCCGCAAGACACGATTCCCAAAAGACAAGCAACATTCCGTTGGTTCAAGGGCCAACTAATCGGCAAAGGGACCTATGGCCGTGTTTATCTCGGAATGAATGCTACTACGGGAGAATTTCTAGCTGTTAAGCAAGTTGAAGTCAGTGCAAAAGCCGCTGGGAATGACAAAGACAAAATGCGAGAAATGGTGGCTGCCCTTGATCAGGAGATTGATACCATGCAGCATCTTGATCATGTCAACATCGTCCAATATCTTGGGTGCGAGCGCAAAGAAATGTCAATTAGCATCTTTCTGGAGTATATTTCTGGTGGTAGCGTAGGCAGTTGTCTACGGAAGCATGGCAAGTTCGAGGAGAGCGTTGTGAGCTCTTTAACGCGCCAGACACTTTCTGGTCTTGCATACCTGCACCGAGAAGGCATTCTTCATCGTGACCTGAAAGCCGACAATATTCTTTTGGATCTGGACGGAACTTGCAAAATATCGGATTTTGGTATCTCAAAGAAGACAGACAACATATACGGAAACGATGCTTCAAACTCAATGCAGGGTTCCGTTTTCTGGATGGCCCCCGAGGTCGTCCGCTCCCAAGGCCAGGGTTACTCGGCGAAAGTGGATATCTGGTCGCTTGGATTTGTTGTTCTCGAGATGTTTGCTGGTAGAAGACCGTGGAGTAAGGAAGAAACTGTGGGAGCCATTTACAAACTCGGCAGCCTGAATGAAGCACCCCCTATCCCGGATGATGTTGCGACCACTATCAGCCCAGTAGCCGTGGCATTCATGTTTGATTGTTTCACAATGTAAGTAGCTTTAGTGTTCAGCACTTTGGCAACTCACTAACTCGGCTCTAGCAATCCTGCTGAACGACCCACTGCCGACACTCTTTTATCTCGACATCCATTCTGCGAGCTGGACCCCAACTACAACTTCCTCGATACTGATCTCTACGCGAAGATCCGTGGTGCATACTAATTAACATCAGGATCGGAGTTCAACGGCGCAGGACTGCGTTTACGAAATCACGAAGACGCATTGAATGTGTATCGATATCTTTACATCGTTAATCTGACATCTTTCGGTCGACGAACAGCGAAGGCGTTAGTGCGACTTGCCCATGAAAGCTTACTATATGTATCAGATGTAGAATTAGATGTCTTTATGAAATTTGAATGATCAGAGAGAGACTTGAGCCAGAGAATCTCTCAAGTCCTGTGATTTTAGCATCATGTGAAAATTGATCTCATCATGTTCCCTGGTTCTCGTAGCACCAGTCTCAGAATTTGGCTGGCGAGGCTGATAGATAAATGTCTCAGCCTTGCAGCCTTCCAGATCGCTTAAAAATAATTTTCGATGTCAACCTCCGCAACTCAGCCTCTCGATACTCAAATTTACGATCCTTGACGATCTCCCAGCTGTGACAGTGCAGACGGTCGTTGAGCATTTCTTGAGATGGCTCCATATGACAGCGACTCCTCCGGTGGCGACGACGATGAGTATACCGAAACCAATGTTCTCCTCGGATACGCATCGAAAGAGGCTTCCGATGATACAATCAGTCATTTAGGTGGGAAGCCTGTAAGTCATGAAGTTAAAAGACATCCTCGACACTGTAGACGATTGGACGCCAATACGTTCGTTGCGCTAACGGTGCCTCTCTCAGACCTGGCTTGATCCTACGGTTCCACCTGCGGCGTTGGCGAAGTGCAACGTGTGCAAAGACCTCATGACATTGCTTCTGCAATTGAATGGAGATCTACCCGAACACTTTCCAGGACATGAGAGACGCTTGTATGTGATGACATGTAGGCGGAAAACCTGCAGGCGCAAAGAAGGGAGTGTGAAGGCACTGCGGGGCACTCGGATAACTGAGGTTGTGGTCAATGACAAGCGGCAGGAGGATGACAGAAGAGACTCGAAAGGAGAATTGACGAGACAAAAATCCGGTATAACCTTGGGGGAGAGCTTATTCGGCACGAAGCCCTCACCGGGCTCAACTTCCGCCAACCCTTTTTCTACGAGTACCAAGAGCTCAGCACCCGCAAATCCGTTTTCCACCACTTCTTCATCACCCTCGAATAATCCTCTTGAAGCTGTTAACCCCCCGGTTGCAGAGACTGCAGCAAAACTATCTCAAACTCCATTGAAAACTTCGGACCTGCCCAAGACCTTCGCCTCGGCTCTGTCCCTCAATAGCGACACGCCTCAGATTGGCCCTACTGCCCCTCCAGAACCCTGGCCACAAGATTCGGAATTTCCGCCTGCTTACCCACTCTATTATCTTGTAGATGCGAACTATGAGATCTTAGACAAAATCGAGGACCCACCTATCCCCGTCCAGACGATGGAAATATATGAAGGCTCTGGAGGGAGCAGTCAGAAAGAAGACAAGGATGTTTTTGAAAGCTCGATTGACAAAACATTCCAGAAATTCGCAGATAGATTGGCCCAGAATCCGGAGCAGGTTATTAGGTACGAGTTCAAAGGGCTGCCGTTGTTGTACTCGAAGCATGATGAGGTTGGAAAACTGCTTGGGAACTGGGGAAAAGACCATGCAAAAGTTACGACTACATCCGGGAACGGCAACAGGATGCCGAGATGTGGAAATTGCGGTACTGGGAGGGTCTTCGAAGTTCAGCTGACACCGCATGCTATAATGGAGCTAGAGAGGGAAGAGACGAGTGTTGATGGCATGGAATGGGGCACGATTATCGTCGGTGTTTGTGAGAAAGATTGTCAGCAGAGGGGCGTGGCAGGTGGTGGTGTTGGTTACGTGGAAGAGTGGGTCGGCGTGCAATGGGAAGAACTCAATGAAAGAAGATGAATGAACAATATTGACATCAAATTATCAATGCATTTGTGTGTTATGTTTTGCTATGCTCGCCCTGGCGTTCCATGACAGCAGCTCCTCAAGACGGTGAAAATTTGAGATTTGAAAGACACCACGTCCGTTGAATCTACAAATCTTTTTGCTTTGCAATAATCTGTTGGGCTGTAGCATCAGATCAAAGCACTTACGCATACCGCTACATGAGGGTGGCGCGCCCCTCGAAGTCGTAGCCTCGCCAGCCTCGCGAGCCTCACAATGGCAAAAGACGACCGTGCCTGTCACCAACATCTCATACACAACCACACTACAATGGCATCCAGAACCCAATTGAAACGGCTCCGCCCCTTCTCCAAATCCAATGTCCGTCCTCTCACACGCCACTACCATTCCCACGACCATCCGCCGCCGCCTGGCCCGTTCACTCCCGCCGAGGCATCCATCCTGGAGGCCGCACTCCCACACATTCCCACCCATGGCTTCACACACACCACTCTCTCCATAGGCGCAAGCGACGCCGGATACATCGGCGCGTCAACAAACCTGTTCCCTAACGGTGCCTTCAGCCTTGTGCATTACCATCTCTACACCCAACGTCTCACTCTCGCAAAATACCAGCATATCCTTTCTCCATCGCCAAGAGAAGGACAGAAGCCCGTTAACATAGGAGGGAAGGTCAAGGCATTGACATGGGAGCGATTGAGGGGAAATGGCGAGATCATCCATCGGTGGCAGGAAGTCTGTCTTCACAATCTGTTCGGAGAACACGGCTGATAGACAATTTACAGGCATTAGCACTGATGGCACAACCTTCACATCTCCCAACCGCAATTTCCGAACTATCATCTCTCTCGGATGAGATATGGTTCCTTTCGGGCGATACATCGGTCGATACTTCCTGGTATACAAAACGTGCATCTCTCTCTGCTATTTACGCCGCAACGGAGCTCTTTATGACGACAGATAAATCTCCCGATTTCAATGACACAAGAGAGTTTCTAGATAGAAGATTTAAGGACGTGCAGATTGTGGGAGGCACATTAGGTAATGTGACCCAGTGGGCGGGTTTCACAGCCAAGGCCGGTTTGAACGTCTTGAGAAGCAAAGGTAAGCATTTCTTTTTATATTGATTTCAATTTGTCTCTTATTCGAGATGCTCCGCGCTTGGCTGCTTGTTGGGAAGTGCCTCCATGCCTTCTTGAAGGATGGACCCACAGCTTCTGAGCCCCTCCTTGACATCGAGGAATATCGCAGACTAAATCGATTGCAGGTGTCCGAATCTAAATGTAAACTTTAGACGTAGTGTATTTTTACGTTCACATTTGTGCTGTGGAACTCGTCAGGACAAATTGAGTTGAGTCAGCCAAAGCACTACAATTACATCTTAAGCTTCAACGATCTAGTAACGCCACAACAGCATATGACTTATGAATTCACCGCATGTGAAAACAAGATCGATGGCTCTATCTCCTACAAGAATATTGGGGCCGCCATTGTCGATATAGCTTGGGCACGCCCTTAGACCCTAGATACTTTTCTGCTTCCTAATGTTTGCCAGAATTATGCTTCTCTTGACAATGGGATCGAGTGTCAATCATTTCATTCTTGAGTCCTTTGCAAAGTATTGAAAATGGCTCTATCTGGATTATTTGGCGTTGACTTCTTGGATCTAGTGTCCACAAGAGTCTGTACTGCTGCACAAAGTTTGATTTCCAGCCCCAAGACTCCTTCGCGGTCGTTCAGATCTAGGAAATTTGTTTGGTTTGTAGGATCTTGGTAGAAGAGCCTCGATAAAATGCAATGCCATTCTAAATCCTATATAATGTCTGCCACATGCTTGTTAATTGAGCACTGGAATACGACGACTATGCGCCTATATCTACCACGCCTCTATTTTCACCAAATCTGATAATATGTTTCCTGACAGTGGCTGGCTTCGTACTCTCCGCCCCCGGAAGCTTGGTTTTGAAAGTGGTACTCCAAGCAATGAACGCCAAAACCGAGCAATTATTCTTCTACTCTTTGTGTCAAATGGAAAAATATATGAGTTAGCAATAGTACTCTCATTCTTGCCAAAAGAACAAAAGTTTTATCCAAGTAGCCCTGTTTTAGCCATAAACCTCTGATGAGAAGATTAAGTATATGGGTCTGATGAGTTTCTTATCTAAGCCTCTTGAACGCCAATGCTTGAAACAAGTCGACCCACTCTCTTTACCCAACCGTATTCGGTCCTCATACAGTATACTTTCCTGAAGTACGAGTATTTCTCTCCTAAAATGCGGTAAGATGTAGTAGAAGGGCTGTGGAAATCAGGTCTTCGCCCATGGAAGTTGACATATGCACATCCCTTGTCCGAACTTGATCATCCCAAAGCCACTACTGATGGCGAGGCTGGCCGTGGGGTCAGTTTTATTAGTGAGAAGTGGAAGTTGGACATCTATATGGAGACAAACGAGAAGGCCTTAATTCCTGCTTCGTGAATTGTTTGATCTGAAGCAAGATCTAATTTTCAGGGGCTCGCTAAACATCGCTTACAGTACATGTAAGCAACCAGAGTCAAAATACTGCAGCACGTAATCAAAGGAAGGAGCCAGGAACAAGCTCAAAAGTCTCACAAGAGAGTAAGAAATTTACGAGAACCCACCAAATCCAAGTGTGTTCCTTATGATTTCTTTAGACTCCGGAGGTATTTGGCAGGCTTGTCACGGCAAGAAGCAATCCGACTCTAACGTTTACCTCAGAGTACGGGTCCTGTTTAGCACAGTGGTCAACAAGCTGTATCGAACGGGATCGTGAGATGCTCAAGGAGCCACTTAACATTCTCCAAAGCACGTTATGAACGTAAATAGAACGTAGCATTAGGGGTTGCTTCTTTGAGAGCTTGTTATCTCCTGAGATTAAATGGTCAAAGCGGATTATCATAGATGGCTTTGAAGGCAGCCAAGTGTAAATTATAGCTACAAGTGCTGCTCTACATTCTCAATTGTGGAAAAATGATGCCATCCAAGCGCAAGTGGCTGAATCAACCCATGCTCCCGAAGCCTGAAGAAACGCCCCAGAACTAATATATTTACATCGCGGCTTTCCATGCACAGGTCCGACCGAACGGAGGTCTATTGGGCCTGGAGCATCTCATCAATGCGTCGCCCTTTTTTGCGAGGGTCCTCCATCCTATTGCTGGTTAGATGAAATATTGTGCGAAAATTCGTGCAGAGCTTACCTAGTGACCTTCACGTCTGGTTGGGCAGCGATCTCGGCGCCGCCGTTTCCGAGTCCCTTAGGAGTAATCAGGATGAACTGCCTACCAACAGAGCGTCGAGCAGCGATAATCTATAGAATGTGAGCCAGGGGAAACATCTCGTGATGAACAACTCACAATCATCTTCGTGGTAACATCGCGGTTCACGTCGTCCATAAAAACATCATACTCGTCCAAACAACGCAATGGTGCACCCATCGCTTCCCAAAGGGATAAGAGCAGGCAAACAGACGAAAACGACTTTTCACCCCCAGAAAGTGTCTTGGTCTGTCGCCCTTTGCCCCTTCTGACGGTATCGTCAGGTTGGACGTGGACGTCGAGTTTCTTGTTTTTATGATCAATCGTAAGCGTGCCACGGAAGGCTCGCTCCGCGAGTAAATACCCGAAATTGATTCGCGACCTGGCAGTGATCGAACTTTGGAAACGACGATACATTTCCATACGATTCAGGAAAGACTGTTTCAACAATTTAAGAAGTTCCGTGAGTCCTTGATGATTAGCTCTGGCACGGGTGTAGGCTCCTTGAGCTTCGACCGCAGCGTTGTTGATATCTTCGTCAGAGGCACCTTGCTGTCTGCGGTACGCTTTGAGTTGTTTATCCAATGCGTTCAGTCGAGCCTCCAAGGAATTTGCTGTTTGGCCTGGCTCAATTGGTATCCTCTGGCAGATTTTGGTTGCCTCAGCAATGAACTCTGTCACAAGTGCTGCTTCCTTATCCCGCTTCTGTCGGGCCTTCTCCCTGTCTTGGCGCGAAACCTCGATATTCGCGATGGCGGAATTTTTGGCTGTAAGAGCTATCATGCGGACATGCTCCATATTCTTGCATTTCTGCTTCATCTTGGCGAGCTTGGCTTCATGCTCCTCGAGGCCCATCTTCACCTCTGCCAAGTTTCGTTTCCGCTCAGCAGCTATTTTGTTGAGTTTGTCCTTCTCCAAGCCCAAAGTTCCATAAGCTTCTGCGGCTATTGTTTTCTCCCTCTCCGCATCAACCAAGGTTTGCTTCAGACCTTCGAGCCGTCCGCCTTCAATATTGAACGAATCAAGCTCAGCACGGAGAGTATCAACTTTTTCTTCGGCTCGCTGGAGAGCTCGTCTCAATTTATCGGAAGTTTGTTTGTGAGCACTGACATCCCGACTGCTCTTTGACAAACTCGATTGGACTTGTTGCAATTCCTTCTCCACGGAGTCGCGTTCTTGCTCAAGCTGATGCAAGGTCTCTTTCTGGTATGATATTTGGCTTTCAATATCAGTCTTCATCTTGGGTTTGCCTTTCGGAGCCGTCACTGGCCCTTGCTCGCGGTTTTGGCTTTGGCGACCGCCTATGTATCCCAGGCGGAAGCCACAGCCTCTCATATCGTTGTTAATACAGAAGCACTGTTTGACATTCTCAGGTCTAGAACCCTCGAACATAATCCGAAAACCAACATCTCGATTGGGAACAAGTATGGATTGGTCAATGGCGTGGGCGAGAATAAGGTGCTTCTTTACGAGGTCGTTATCTATGTCTAGAATCCTCAAGATCGTATCATACTGCGGATCTGGTTCATGACCTGTAGTGTCCATTGGTCCATGACCAACAATTGAGACAGAGCACCAGGTCATATTGTGTCGACGTAGGATGCCTGATATTGCACATGTTAATATGCGTGGATTGTGTTTGGCGCATGAACATTTCAGAAGGAGGATGTCAGCACATACCTGTTAATCTGGCCTGGTCAGGTTTGTTGGTGACAATGAAAGATGTCAGTGATTGAGCCATGGTGGACTCCAGAACGTGCGACCACTCGGGCTTCAACAGCGTGATGTGCATACCAAGCGGTCCCACCGGCTTCTCTCTAAAGCCAACATCGTTGCGGATTTGTTGAAGCACAAATGACATTCTCTTGTCAAACCCTGCCATTGAGTCTCCACGATCATGATTCAAGGTCTGCAGCCGTTCACGGGCATCCTCAACAGCCTTGCGCTTGGCAGCGAACGGCGCCGTCATCTCCTTCTCCCTTGCTTTTCCTCGTTGGCGAGCGTCCTCAAGGCCCGCTAATTTCTCGTTGTGTTGATCGAAGGCTTCACGGGCGTTGAGAACTGCGCCTTCGGCTTCCTTAATCTCCTCGAGTTTGCGAGCATGTGCCCCGCCGTTGGCTGCTTCCAAACGCCTCTGCTCTTCCTCAATGTCCTGCAGGAATTTGTCCACCTTATTACTTGCTGCAGTAATATCTTTGCCTGTCAACTTTTGCTCACTATGGGCTTGTTGGACCTTCTCTGTTGCTTCATCGTAATCTGCCTTCGCCCTTTCTTCCGCCTCCTTGAGTGGAATGAGCTCTTCTTGGAGTTGAGCAAACCTCTGATTATCGCTCTCGAGCTTCTCCTGTGCTTTTTGATATAAGTGGTCCTTTTCGGTAGCTTCATTTTCAGCCTGCTCAATTTGTTCTTGAGCTCTGACAAGAAGTTGTTCTTTCGTCGCAAGGGCTCTTTCTTGCTCTTCTACCTGAGCCCAAGCCATCTGCATGCTGACCCGTCTGACTTCCCCTCGCATTCCCTCGCGACGCTGTACCGCTTCGGCTTTTGTCTGTGCATCCTTCGCTGTCTTCTTGAGGGCACGAATGTCCTCCTGAGACTCGTCAAGTTTCGCCGCAATCTGATCACACGTATCGGACACGAGCCTGTAATCATCGTCGAGGGCTTTCAGCTGGACGCCCTCGAAAAAGAACTGATATTTCTGAGCAGGAGTTGAGTTCGTAATAAACGACTTGGCAGCGTCTTGAGTCAACACATTCATCGGATTGTCAACTTGTAGCTGATAATATTCGATAATATCTTCAACGTCGCCTTTCTTGTTGGAAATCAGACGGCCGTTCTCATTTTTCAGCTTGAAGTTACTGCTTCCCGATCGTGAGAAATGGCGCTCGATGATTATAGATTTGCCATAGACATCCGGTTGGTATGCATCGTTTCCTTGGTTCTTCAGCTTCACAGTCAATATGCCTGAATCACAGCCTGTTTTGATGAGGCTTTTGAGACTTGCACCCCGATTTGTGGCAGCTGCCTTTCCTCCGAGGCACAAGGTCAATGCAGTCAACACTGCGCTCTTGCCAGCTCCGTTCTCTCCAACGATAAAATTGATGAGGGGTCCTACGTCAACGACGAGTTTTTCGTGACACATGAAATTGATGCAGGTTATCTCCTCGATGATTGCATTATTTGCAGCATGATTATCGCCGATGCGCTGGCTGCGCTTTAAGAATTGTTGGGTGGCCTTCTGGTCGTCTAGATCGGTATTCTCAAGGTGTCTGAAATCGCCATCTCGAATAGCCTCATACTGGGTAGCTGGTGGGGGAGGCGGGCTGTCTTCAACATCTGGAAGTTCTTCATCTTCTTCGTCACTGGAGGAGCTCGAAGGGCTTTGCTCGCGCGTGTATCGCGACTTGAAGGTAGCGGAATTTTCGGACAATCGCACTCTTTTGCGTTGCTGACCATACTGTCAGTATAGGCTCCCTCAGAAGAGAGTGGAAAGGATTAAGAGCATACTTACAGCTTCTGGTCGCAAGCTCGAGCTCGCACTCTCGACGGCGATGATTTCTTCTTCGTCCTCAAGGCGTCTTGATCGCTTTCGCGGCGCCATAGTGGCGCTTTCGAGAGAAAGAAATTGTTCAAATTCCTAGATGACGAGCCCGTGGTAGGAAGGTAGATGATGGGTTCCTCCATTGATCTGGGTTGGTTACGCGACGCGACGTAAGGGTAAGGCAGAAGTCCGCTAATTCTTTAGCGTGTGCACGTGCGCGGTACCAAGACCTCGCTGAATTCAGCTCTCCTGAGCGTCGTCAGATCATCATCCTCTTCATAAGCATTCAAGACTTAAGATTCGACGTCTGCCAGGCCAATCCTCGACAAGCGCCTCTGTCTTGAGCAGATCGATAGCTAGGCTGCATTGCGACCAAGTCTCTTGTTGTAGATTGCTGAAGCAAGAAGTACTCAGTCAGGCCCCTGCATGATTTGCTTTGCATCGTGCCTTATATCCTTATATTCATGATGTTCGCCAAATTCTCGATCATTATCCTTCGTTCTTCAATTCACTCTGTCTTCTAACTTTTACCCATCATCAAATACAGCTTGACTCTGCCAATGCACGCTCTTCTCTATCGACAACAGCTCACATGGAATTTCAAGACCCAACTGCTTCCGCCGCTTTTAATGCAACTGAGAACGTATCTTTCAGATCATCTGCGTCCTCCAGGCCGACGCTGATACGGATGAGGTCAGCTGGGACCCCAAATTGTGCAGCCCAATCCAGCTCGAGGAAGTGGGCGAGAATAACATATGGCGAGGTCAGTGTGAAATTCGTACCCAGACTCGGCCCCTTCGCGGTCTCAATTCGATCAAAGAAGGCTACAGCTTGAGCGGTCGTGTGGAATGTAAAGGAGAGCAAGCCTCCATATCCACCATTAGGTGTACGGCAAGCATCATAACAGACCCTCGACAAATTGTACTTCGGATAGAACACATCCTTAACTAGACGGTGGCCTCGGAGGATGTCGC
>Ga0302140_10011799_pt1 | contig 10737 bp, 10 predicted proteins | sample I_Bog_E1_1_FD_202095 | JGI IMG/M metagenome (GOLD analysis project Ga0302140, IMG submission 202095) | Peat permafrost microbial communities from Stordalen Mire near Abisko, Sweden - I_Bog_E1_1 | ecosystem: Environmental > Terrestrial > Soil > Wetlands > Peat | place: Sweden: Abisko, Stordalen...
TGCATGTGGCTATTTTGCCACATTTCGTCTCCCGGCCCCACAAAACTGTGGCCTAATCGCCGCAAATCGAATGTTGGCTAGTTTCATACACTAGGCCTGATGGGGTAGAAAAATGACGTTCCTCAGTTACAATAAAAAACATTCTCGCCCTGTTAGCGAATCTCTTCACACAGACAATTTCTTTGGAGGAAGTTTCATGCGGATTCAGGCCGTAGCCATCACTCTCGCTTTCTTGATCGTCTCTTCGCCCCTGGGCGCTCAACAAACCCTCGGCTCGATCACCGGCACCGTGAAAGACATCTCGGGTGCGGTCATCCCGGGCGCAACCGTAAGGGCGCACAACCTCGCTACCAATCTTGAAGTAACCGAGACCACCCAATCCAACGGCTCGTACACCGTCCAGAACCTGCCCATCGGCATGTACGAAATCAGCTTTGCCAAAGCCGGGTTCCAGAACGAAAAACACACACAGGTCCTGGTGACTTCCGACCGCACCACCACGGTCGATTCCACCTTGCAGGTCGGTGGAGTCAGCAGCACGGTCGAAGTAACGTCCACGCCCCTCATGAATCAGGTTGACACCACCACCGGTTATGTGGTCGACCAACTCACCATCGAACAAACTCCGCTCGGCACCGGCAGTTTCACCCAGCTTGCCATCCTCAGTCCCGGCGTGCATGCCGATTTCCTCGGCGGCGCAGGCAGCAACTCCGGCCTTGGCAATCAGGCCATCTTCTCGAACGGCCAGCGCGATACGAGCAACAGCTTCTCCCTGAACGGCATCAGCACGAATAATCTCTTCAACGGTAATTCCACCAGCCAGGTCGGCGAAAACCGTTTCGTGCTCAATACCGGCCAGAACTTCGGGGCCGGCGGCTCCATTCAAACCAGCACTTCCGTTTACTCCGCCATTGGCCAAGCCTTGCCTACGCCGCCCAGCGACGCCATTCAGGAAATCAGCGTCAACTCCGCGATGTACGACGCTTCGCAAGGCGCCAACAGCGGCGCGCACATCAGCGTCATCACCAAATCCGGCGCCAATCAAATTCACGGCAGCGTTTACGAAGATTTTCAGAACAGCGCTATGAACGCCGCGCCCTTCTTTTACAATGCTTCGCCCGCCATCACCACCAAAGATCCGTTCCTCAACCGCAATCAATTCGGCGCTACTTTCGGCGGACCCATCAAGAAAGATAAACTGTTCTACTTCCTTTCCTATCAAGGCGTCCGTATCGCGGACGCGTCCGATTCCATCAAAGATGTCACCGTTCCGCTCGGCCTCACCGACGACCGCAGCGCGCAAGGCATCGTCAACGCCGTCCAGAGCAGCTTCGGCAAAACAATTTCGGCCAGCCAGATCAGCCCGGTGGCGTCGGCAATTTTGAACGCCAAGTTGCCTGGCGGCCAATTTCTTATTCCCAGCGCCCAAATCACCAACGCGGCCACTGCGACCAACTTGGGCTACGACGCCATCACGCAAGGCCCCAACGCCACCTCGAACGTCGACCAGGGCATCGCCAATTTCGATTACGTGGCGAGCGACAAAGACCGCGTCAGCGGCAAATATTATGTCCAGCAGAATCCAACGACCAATCCATTCGGCGCTGTTGGCACCTCACTCGGCTTCCCGCAGCAACTTTCCGCCGGCAGTCAAGTCGGCTCCATCGACAACTCCGTCATTCTTACGCCCGCCCTCATCTGGCAGCAACACATCGGCTTCACCCGCATGGAGGCTTACTCACACACGGGCCAAGCCTTTACGCCTTCCAGCCTCGGCATGAGTCTGTTGGGGTCGAACACTTTCCCGCAAATTGAAATGACCACTTCCGACCCGACCATCGACAAAGGCCTGCAATTCGGCAGCAGCGTCAGCTTTGGCAACGCCGGCATGTATCAAAACCAATGGGAATACGGCTCGACACTGAATTGGGTCAAAGGCAAACATACCCTCGCCTTCGGCGGCCAATGGGATCACACTCAGCTCAACATCATTAACAACAATACTTCCGACGACACTATCGACTTCAAAACCTTCGTCAACTTTGTAGAAGGCGCGGTGCGCACCGGAACTTATTCCGCCGCCTTCACCGGATCGGCCGACCGCTATTACCGTTCGGATACCGTCGGCGCATTCGTCAACGACAACTATAAGGTGCGCAGCAATCTCACCGTCACCCTCGGCCTGCGTTGGGATTACGATGGCCCGCTCTCTGAAAAATACGGCCGCTTGACCGGCTTCGATTCGAGCCTCTATTCATACAACGCGGCCACTGACACCATTACCGGCTCGGGCCTCGAATTCGCGGGCAACAACGCCCAGTTCGGCACCAAAGGGGCCAGCAACTCCCTGATGACCCAGCACCAATGGGTCTTCGCGCCGCGCATCGGCGTCGCTTGGTCGCCCATGAAGAAGCTAACTATTCGCACCGGCTACGGCCTCTATGCCGATCGCGGCGAATTCTTCTCGTATCTATCGCCCAGCGCCGGCGGCGGCTTCAACGGACCCTTTGGCGTCACGCTCGCGCCGCCTTTCGTCACTCCTATCTTCGCTGCCAAAGGCGCCACCTTCGCGGCTCCGTTCGGGACCACCCAGCCCGCCGCACCGCCCGCCAGCCCGGCCGCTTTTCAAGCCTTGCTGCCAAACCTGAGCCAAACCGAAAATGGCGACTTCCCGGCCGGCAATCTCTTCGGCCCGTTCCTCTATGGCGGTTACGACATCAATAACAAGCTCCCCTATTCGCAGAATTGGACCTTCGACATTCAATACCAGGCCTCCAATAGTTGGCTCTTCAGCATCGGCTATATTGGCAACCACAGCATCCACGATGTTTTGCCTATTCCGTTCAATCAGCCGAACATCGCCACCGCTCAGAACCCCGTCAATGGCCAGACTTCTTCGTACGGCGGCGTCCTCTACAACACGCCGGCTGACGAACCTATCTCTACCAACGAATACTCCGGTAACGCGCCCGTACGCGTGCCCTACATCGGCTATGACATGAACTCCGTGTCTTACAAAGCGGAAGGCATTTCCAATTACAACGCCCTGCAGTTGCAGGCTCGCAAGCGCCTCTCGTTCGGCTTGCAGTTCAGCGCTTCGTATACTTACTCGCACGCGCTCGACGAACAAAGCGGACTGGGTCTATTCTTCACCGGCAACAATCCGTTGTACCCGAGGTCGAACTACGGTTCGGCGGATTTCGATCAAACCCACGTTTTCCTCGTCAATTACAGCTACACACTTCCCAAGTTCACTGCAAGCAAACTCGTCGGCAACGTGGTGAACGGCTGGACGATCGGCGGACAAACCGTAGCGCAGAGCGGCCAACCCTATAGTGTTTACGATTACTCGGGTTCAATCGCCAGCTTGTATTTCGGCACCGACGATGAAATCGGCAATCCCATCGTGCCGCTGAAATCGGGCGTTACTGCTACGCAAGCACAGCTGCAGGGCACTACCGGCGTGAATGCCGGTAAGCCGGTGCTGAACGCCAACGATTTCGCGCCGTCATTCGTGCCGCCCGGCACCTATGGCGTCCCGTTGGACGATCCTTACGAGTCGATTTATGGCAACGCCGGCCGCAATCTCTTCCGCGGTCCATTCCAGACCCGCTTCGACATGAGCCTGGCCAAAGAATTTGCCATCAACGAGCGCTTCCGCCTGCGCTTCAACTTCGATGCCTTCAACGTCTTCAACCACCCCGACTTCGACACGCCTAACAACGACGTCGTCTTCTTTGAAGGCTATTCCGCGCCGCCCGTCTTTCCGCCGGCAGGAAGCCTCGGTGTTATCCAACACACCATCGGCAGTTCGCGCTTTCTGCAGCTCGCTCTGCATCTGTCTTTCTAGAAGCGGCCAGGGAACGGCTGCTTTCTGGTCCGGTAGCTGGTTGGAATCGGTGCTCTGCTCTTCCGCGGAACCGGCGCTACGCACCGGGAGCGACGAGCGGCTTTCGGAAGGTTTTTGCCGGTTCGAAAAGTGACTGGTTGGGAGGGGGTTTTTAGCGCCTATTACATATAAGGCGCGCGGAGCGCTAAAAACCCCCCTTCTGAGAGCGCTTCGCGAAGCGATTTTTGCCGGTTGAAAACGGGCGCTCGGCGGCGCCGATTCGCATGAGATTCTTTGCGATGGCCGGCCATTGAGGTTTTGCATTACGAGAGTACTTCCTTTGTCTTTGAATTCGGGTTTGGCAGCGGATATTCGGGCGAACAGAACGGCGTCTGTCAGCCAAGTTTTGCCTCCGCCTTGCACCCAAAGCGAGGCCCACACGAGAGACCAACTTTTGTCTAAACTTTCCCATGAGGCCGTTCGAAGGGATGATTGTATCGATGCTAAGCCCCTGAAAACAATCTAAATAAAGATTTTCACTTTTTGTGACCCGCGATTACGGCGCTCCGCAGCCGACACTTGAGGGGATGAAAACGGACGGATCGGCAGATCTTGCCGCGAGGCAAGTTTTCGGGTGGGGAGTGTTGCTTTTGAGTCGCCCTATAGGTGGATCTTTCTGATGGGTAAGCTATTGATCCCAATGGAGATGACGGCGGCCGTTTTCTAAGGACCCGCGATTTCGGCGCTCCGCAGCCGACACTTGAGGGGATGAAAAACGGCCAAATCCGCGGGCCTGCCGGGCGGCAGACGTTTTCTAAGGACGGGTCATGGCGGCCCGAAAACGACCGCCACAGGAGGGGATGAAAACGGGCGGCTCAAGGGAGTTTTCGGCGAATGGCAGAGCGCAAACTGGCTACATGCACGAGCACGTCCCCACTTTGCTTGAGGCGATCCCGGCGCTAAGGCAGTGAGCAATCGGGACTTACGCGAGATTGTTTTCAAGGAATGCTCGGCCGCCCTCGGCTTGAAAGCCCGGGTCGCCTCTTCTCCTTGGCTCTCTATCTCACCACCTGCGCTCGGGGGTGCTGAGGCAGTGAGCAATCGGAGCTTTCGCCGGGATTTTTTTCAAGGCACTTAACCGGCGAGCGAGGCCAAGAGGCCACGGCTGTCTATTCTTCGCAGTTCTCTGGCTTTTCTTACGGCCCAACTTTGGCTAGAAGCATCGAAAAAACCCAATATTTCTTAACTCGGCGGGTTTGCCAGTAATCCGGATACCAAACGGCAACACCAAGAGCCATACTTCCCGATTCTGCTGGAGAGCGCGGCTGTGCTAGAGGAAGGTTCGGCTACAGGAACGGAAGCAGTCCTCCCAGGAGAATACATGACTATTCCGACAGTCACTCCCTCTCAAACACCAGCGCGCACGCCCTTCCCTCAATGCGCTTCCCTGTGCCCTTGTTGTCCCGGAAATGCGCGTCAATCGTATAGTTATATTCCGTCCCTCTTGGCGTATCTCGTCCCGGTACAAACTCCTTCCCGCCCGTCCGCCCCGCCGCATACAAAGTAGCGCTTCCGTCCTCGCTAATCTTCCCTTCAATTTTTAGCGAACTCGGCTCACCCTCCGTGCCATGCAGTCCCAGAAACTTCCCGTCCTTCACCTCGCTCTCAAAGCGGAACGAATACCCCAACGCTCCGCGCGACGCCTCGCACGAAACCGTGGTGATCCACTTGCCGTCAAAAAGCGCGGCGCGCCGCAGCTTCACCTCAAAGGTCGTTTGCGGCGGCGCTGAACCGATAGCCTGCTGCGTCGTTTCGAGCCATTCGCCTTTCTCGTCCAGCCTCATCGCGCTGCTCGCGACCATTGCGCCAAGCGCACCACGCCAGGCAAACCCCCGCGGCATCAACTGAAACTCCGCACTCACCTGTTCGCCGTCTCTCACGGCGTTATACAGGTAGCTCGACTTCGCCGCGTTGTACGAGATCGTCGCCAACGCCTCAAACCCATCTCCCTTGCTCTCAATTGTCAGCATCGTCCCGTCGTTCTTGAACTCGACTTCCTGCGTCTCTGAGACTTTTAGCGACGGTCCCGGTGTCTTGGTCACCGTGGCCTCACCCGTCCACTTCCCCACCAGGAAATCCAGCTTCTTCATTGCCTCGCGCCGTGCGTCCCCATTCAGCTGCCCGCCACCCAACGCCGCTACTGCCCATCCAAACAGCAAAATCCGCTTCGTCATCGAAATCAGTTTATTCCAAGGCCCCGGCGCTGGTCTCAGATAACTAGGACGCGAACTCGAACATCGTCACGAAGCCGAAGTCCATGTGTACCCGGTTGTGGCAAGGGAAAAGCGTGGGTCGTCCGGGGTTGTTGAACTCCGCTTCCACTAAGATTTCGGCCCACCAAGGGGACATCCTTGTTTGCGCTGCGCGTCGAGGCGCCGCTGACCTTCATTGACTCAACAGTGCGGCAGTGGAGATGCACGGAGTGCGCTTCATCGCTCCGATTGTCAAAGATCAGCGGGTAGAGGCATTTCTCTTGCCAGCGGGCGGCCGGTTCTCGCAACGACTTGGTTGTGACGGGTCGAGCACGTCCCCACTTTGCTTGAGGCGATCCCGGCGCTAAGGCATTGAGCAATCTCAAATCGGTGCATGCCGATTCCGCGCTTGTATTTTTTCTATATCCGACCTATAATCAAGGTGCCAACTAGTATTCTCAAAGTAGTTCGAGTTCCCCGTGACATTGAAGCCTATCCTTATGTTGTCGGCTGTGTGTGTCTTCACAGTTTGGCCGGGCGCATTTGCACAAACGCCTGATCCGCAACTAACGACTTCGTCTTGTAATCCATGGATTATCCAGGCTTTACCGTCGGAAATATCGTTCCGGCAACGTATCTGCCTTGGGATAGCCCAAATGGCTAGTCCCGGGTTGGCGCTGGGTTCGGGGGCACTGGCGGGATTGTCACAATGGCGCAACTCGCCGAAAATCACGCCGCGCGATGGGGATGATTACGCCGTGCGGTTCGAACATATATATGAACGGCAGGTGGCGCGCGTGACGGCGGACGTGTTGGTGGCGGCCATACATCACGAAGATCCGCGGTACCATCCATCGCATGAGAAAGTCGTTTGGCGGCGAGTTGGGTTGGCGTTCTTGAGCGTAGTGGATAGCCGGGGTGACGACGGCAGTTTTAGACCAGCCTTGGCACCTTTGGCGGGATCACTCGGGTCGGGACTGACGTCGATGGCGCTTTATCAGCGGCAGAATGACCTTTCGGCCGGGTTGCGGCGCAGTGGGCTGGCGTATAGCGCGTATTTTGTGCGGGCGCTTTTTCATGAGTTCAGCCCGGAATTGTGGTCGTTGACGCCGGGATTTGTGCGCAAGAGGCACGAGGCCATCAGCAAGGCGCTGACGTATTAAGAGTTCGTTTCTGTAAACCTTTCCAGACGGCTATCGTTCAGACGGTATTGGACCGTTATGATAGGCGTCATGGCCGAAAATATCGAGGGTGAAGCCTGTGCGAACCTCGAAGTACGCAATTTCGGCAGTTGGATGGCCTCTGAGCAGCGGCGGATTTTTCTCCTATGCCGCCGCATGCTCCAAGACCCCGACGAGGCCGATTCGGCCACGCAAGATGTTTTTCTGAAAGCATACCGGGCGTTGGCCAAGCGGGCCGAGGATGACGATCTGGACAATCCGGGCAAGTGGCTCACGCGGATTGCGGTGAACACCTGTCTGGATAAACTTCGTTCGAAGAGTTGGAAGTTGTGGCAGCGGAGGCCGGCGCCCGAGGACGAAGAAGTGATTTTGCAAATGACGGCGGGAAGCGATCCGGACGCCGAACGATTATTGTTTGCCAAGCAGATCCAGCAAAGACTGGACGCAGCCCAGGCGAAGCTTTCGGAGCGGCAGCGAGTGGTATTTGCGTTGCGGCATTATGAAGCTCTAGCCTTGGAAGAAATAGCCGAGGTTCTAAAATTAGACGTCGGTACCGTGAAGGCCCATTTGTTCCGGGCTTTATCTAAAATGAGGGAAGAACTCAAAGATCTCTATTTGTCATTGGATGGATAGGATTTGGAGGTTAATTTTATGAGCATCAAGTCCGCTCAGTCAGGGCATTGGACTGATGACCAACTGATCGATCACTTATACGGCGTGGGTCCGAAGGATTGCCATTTAGCGGGCTGCGAGGATTGCGGCGCGCGTTTTACGGCGATGGAGGAACGGCGAAAGACAGCAGTTGAAGAAGCGGTGAGCGACGAGTTTCTGGCGGCGCAGCGGCGGGCGATTTATGCGCGGCTGGCGGAGCGGCGACGGTGGTGGAACGATTTGCCTTTGGGGCGGTTGGCGGCGGCAGCGGCGATGGTGGCGGTATTGGCGGGAAGCGTGAGCCTGTATGAAAGCCGGCAGCGGGAGTTGGCTGAAGCGCGGGCGGATGTGCAACTGGCGCAGGATGTGAGCCGGATGTGTACGGAATCTGAACCGCCGGCGACCGCGCCGCTTAAGGGGCTCTTCATCGAATGAAGGCTTTCGCACGGATTGGGATTTGTTTTTTGTGGTGTGCGCTGCTTGCTCTGGGGCAGAACCGCGCGAATTTTCCCTGGTGGAACAGCCCGGTGGCGTCCGATATTGGATTGACGCCGGCGCAGACGGCACGAATTAAACAGATTGTGCATAATTACCGTGACCGGCTGTTCGATGCGCGCAACAACGTGCAGAAGGCGGAGGCGGCGCTGGATGAAGTGATGAACGACGGCGAGATGAACGCCGAGGCGGCGAAACCAGTGATTGAAAGAGTGGCACAAGCGCGGGCGAATGTGAGCCGGGTGTTTCTGGAGATGAGCACACACATTCGCGAGGTTTTGACGTTCGACCAGTGGAAGAGGCTGGTGGAACGTTGGGACGAAGTGAAGGGGAAGAAGCTGGGGGACACGCTGATAACGCCGCAATAGGGGTTGGGCCCTGGGGCAACTTGCGTTAATAATAGATCAAGATGGATAGTAATCTGATAACGGCCCTGGTGACGAGCGTCACGGCAGCGGGCAGCACGGCTGGCGTGGCCATCACGGCACTGCTGTTATCGAACAAGCGCATTGATCGGGTAGAGGCTGCGCTGGACCGGCTGGCGGCATCCATGGACGCTCGGTTAGAGTCGGTAGACGCCAGGCTTGAATCCTTGACCGGATCAATGCATGACATCGATAAACGGCTCTCCATTATTGAAGATCGTGTAGGACGCCCCTGACCCAAGGCATCTACTTCTCGTTAGGCTGCACGGGTGCGGGTTCCTGAAATCGCTGTGTTACGGATGTATTTCAAGCCAACCAGCATTCCCATTACGCAGGAGGAAGTCTGAACTATGTGGATGGGGAGGGTCGGGCAAATCTGTACGAACATGGCGAGCCACAGGGGCTCGATTTTGGATTCCGCTGCGGCCAGCGTTTACAGGTGTCGGCTGGATATGAGACGTATCTGGCGAAATGGAAAAAAGCCCGGGCGGCAGCTTGAGATCCTGCTACCGGTGATGGGAAAACCGGGCGAGATGTCGGCGTGCGCCGCTAACTTACCAGTCACGGCTCGGTTAGGCATGCTGGGAAATTCAAAGGCAGAATGACTATATGAGGATTGTTGCCTTAATGATGGCTGCTTCAGTCTGGATGTGCTTTCCGTTAGACGGTGCACAGCCGAACGACTATGCAAAATCGGAAAACTGGCTTTGCCGGCCTGGGAGAACCGATGCTTGCTCGGGAACTCTTACGGCTACGGTGATGGCAGGGGATGGCAGTCACACGCAGGTCAGCTATCATGCGAGTCCGGATGCGCCGATTGACTGCTTCTATGTTTATCCGACCGTTTCCCGCGAACCGACTGCTAATAGCGATATGACGCCAGGGCCGGAGGAAGAGCGCGCGGCCAAGTTACAGTTTGCGAGTTTCGGACGGGTTTGCCAACTCTATGCGCCCTTGTACCGGCAGACAACGCTCGCAGGGTTGCACCGGGACTTTCACGGCGACGACGGTAGAAGCAGCAGCGCTCTTGCCTATGATGACGTGCTGGCGGCTTGGCGCAGCTATTTGGCGCGCGACAACCACGGGCGAGGCGTGGTGTTGATTGGTCATAGCCAGGGCGCGCGTTTACTGACACGTCTGATAGCAGAGGAGATAGACGGCAAAGCGGGACAAGCGCGTTTGGTTTCGGCGATTTTGTTGGGCACGGACGTGGAAGTGCCACAGGGCCGTGTGGTGGGCGATGTATTTAAGAGCATTCCCCTTTGCGAAAAACGAAAGCAGACGGGCTGTGTGGTGGCGTATTCAAGTTACCTGGCGACGCAGCCTCCTGGAGCGGATGCGGTATTCGGCGGCAGTTTGCACGCCGGCTCCGTGGACGCGTGCGTGAACCCGGCGGATTTAACAGACGGAGGGATACTCGATGCCGAGGTGCCGGCGGTGGGCAGAGCGGCGGAGATATTTGGAACTACTTTCATGGAAAACCCGGGTCTGCTGCACGCCAAGTGCATGGAAGCGGCGGGGCATTCCTATCTGGCAATCTCGGTGGGCGATGGCGCCGAAAGCCAGATAGTCAGCGCGGCGCTTATGCATACGCAAGCTGCTTTGCCAGGATGGGGGCTACATATTCTAGATGTTAATTTGGCCTTGGGAAACCTGGTTGAGCTGGTGGGCGATCAGGCGAAAGCATTTGCCGCTTCGGCAAGGTGAGGGCCGTCTCTTGTCAAAGGTTGAGACAATTCAACCATGAATTTGTCTTACCCGATAATCCTTTTGTTGGTGGCGGCGACTCCTCACGAAACGCTCACGGCTCTCATTGATCAGAACTGGCAACACGAATTGCGGACTTATCCGGAGATGGCGACGGCCATCGGCGATAACCGCTATAACGACAAGCTAAGTGACAT
>Ga0302140_10011800_pt1 | contig 10737 bp, 8 predicted proteins | sample I_Bog_E1_1_FD_202095 | JGI IMG/M metagenome (GOLD analysis project Ga0302140, IMG submission 202095) | Peat permafrost microbial communities from Stordalen Mire near Abisko, Sweden - I_Bog_E1_1 | ecosystem: Environmental > Terrestrial > Soil > Wetlands > Peat | place: Sweden: Abisko, Stordalen...
ACTCCATCTTCAAGCAAGTCAGAGAGTTTTCAGAGCTCCCCATTACCCCAATTCCTAGTAACGAAACACAAAGGCAAACCACTCCATTTTCCAACACCATGTTCTCCATCAGATCCAGGATTGGACGCCATGGCAATCTAAACAAGCTCTTCTGCTGGCTACCAAAGCCGGCAGTAATCAATCTCTCCCATAAAGCACTTTCGAAGCTTTGTTCCGTTGCATCCGCACCAGCAACACCCGTTTTTTCGCATATGCAGATCCGCCAACTTATAATCTTGGGTACAATTGAACACACTGCAATCAACGATTCAACCGCATCTGCCTTCAAGGACTTCTCCACTTCGGAGGAGTTAGTCCACCTCTCATTTGTTTCCATATCTCAGAATTAACTTCTTTCTAGCGGATCTAAGACTGAAATGATCGACCTCTGGGTTGGTCTCCAATCGCAACACTTTCGTGTACACAAGAAAGTACTCTGCCGTCGCATTCCTTTCTTCAACAAGGCGGCCGAGAACTCGATGGAATTCCCAAGGAGCGTCCAGAAAGCTTCTATGCTTTGCTTCTGTGGGTTTATACAGAGTAGCTGCCTATTGTGAGCAAATCAGAGAAGGTGAAAATCCAATCACCTTGGAATTTACTCAGCGTTTATGCTTTGGCACATAAGCTCGCTGTACCCGAGCTGATGGCCTATGTCACGGATCAGTGGATTAGACAGGAGCGAGAAAAGTCAAACACCCACTTCTCCAACTTCGATCTCCTTGACGAGATCTACTCAACATTGGCTGCCAAGTCGCGTCCTCACGCTTATATCTCCTGGGTGTTCTGGTCTATGAGCAAACAGAAGTCCGAGAATATCCATACGACTGCGGAGGAGGTTCAAAAGCTCATGACGAAGCATCGTGACATGAAGGCTGACTTGGTCAAATATCTTGCGGAGGAGAAGGCTTGGTATGAGATGAAGCAGTCGCGTGCTGCCGAAGCTCAACAGACCAAGAAGGCAGAAATTCAAACTGGAGAATATGAGAGGGAGGAGGACAATGACAATGGTATTGATCACGTAGCATGCACCGAAGCTTTTGTTGGTTGAATACCAGGGTTGATATTGTTAGTGTATAGGATGGACTAAGACAATTGGGTCTGATACTCGGGGCCCGAGCATTACGATTCGGGGAGCTTACTTTCTAAACAGCTTTCAGGGGAAGCCCGTGGTAAATTCACATTAGCAGACCTATAAAATGCAGGCTGGATCATGAAATAATTTCAACTTTACCGTGCCCGTGAATCCGAGCAAGAAACCCTTTAAGAATAACGAACTCTTGGAGGAAAATCATTCAACTAATGAGGTTTGTTTCTGTCTATTAATGACTGTACTTAGGAATAATATCATGTCAGCTTCTTTAACAGTTCGACCTTCGCTGCTAGCAGGGCTTTTAGATGTTAGACTACGTAGACTGCCAAGGTAAACAATGCTTGCAATTCGGGAACGACACGCTTTTCACGTAGCAACCTCGACGGAACCCATTCTCACAAATACTTTAAAGCATAATTGCAGGATGCACAGAGCTGCAAAATGCTCCCCGGGTAATCAACATCGACGATCGCCTTGTAGGGTGCGACGAATTATGACGAAAGGCTCAACAAGCAGAAATTTCATTTCATTCAGACTTGGACTCTCTAGTTAGAATTTCGCTTGCAATTTTGAGCATCTAGCCCGCCCACGCCACTGGTCCTGGAGGAGTATAGCTTGTGGGCACTGTGTTTTGTGCCAAGATGAGCCCAGGACCTCCACTCGTATAGACCCCAGGAATCGATACAAGAGGACCAGGAGTGCCTGTTCCACCGCCTGTTATATGCACTTGTGCACATGAGAGATAGAACTGAGCTCCTCCAGGCGCTGTTGCTTGATGCAAAGCAATGCTCTCGATTCGAACCAGATAATCGCCGCTAGGGGTTTCCTCAGGAACTTTGAACGAAGCGTTCTTCGCAATCGTGGGGCCTCACATTGTTAGCATTTAAATCTGGTAGAAATGGCATTACTTACTATATGTTGGCCATTGAACGCCTTTTGAGGTAATAGTGTCACCCAAGAAAGCAACCTTGAACCAAACCTGGCCTGAGCCATCCCAAGAATCAATCGACTTCCCGTCTGGAGTCTTGGCCATGTAAAATTGGACGGGACCAGGATGATCGATACCCTGATCAGCGATGAAGCCAAGAGTCCCGCCAGCTGCGAGAGTGGCAGTCGCGGCCGAGCCGCCGGGCTTCAATTGGAAGCAACGAAGATCAACACTGGTGACATCTGTAACTCCATGGTCGTCTTGATAATTCTTCGTTTCGCGGACGAATCCCCATTCCTTATCCTCGGCCAACCCGTTCACAATCAACTTGGAGAATCTGTCTGATCATATAAATTAGCCTTGTATAAGGATAGAGACAGCTGACAGAGTACTCACAATGAGCTTGTGCAGTCGCTGCTAGCTGGAGCAATAAAGTGAATAGCTTCATTTTTGGAAGCTGGCTTTCCGAAAGTGTACAGAATCTGGGGAAAGTTTCCTTTTGGGGAACAAACAGGCGCCACCTGTTCATTTATTACGCCGCCTATAAGTAAATGTGAACGGGTCATAAGACTGTGGGGTTTAAGTTTAGCCTGCTATGTAAACATGTCTTGTGGTTCGTGGAGCAATGTATATGAAGCAGGGATATATACAGAACCTCGGCACATGGAATTCGAATGTTGAAGCACACTTTACGTATCGAGATCACAAAATATTGGTTGTACTATGAATGGACTCTCTATTGTTACCAAAACCAACATTCTAACTAGCAAACTAGAAGCACTGTTAGCAAATGGCAATGGACCTTCTAAGGGCAATACTTACTTCCAATAACACCGTTGACGGGAATATCAATCGACGTGGTATAGCTTGCAGCATCGCTCAACAAGTAAACATATGCACCACCCAGCTCTTGCACCTCTGCCAGTCGTGGAAATCCTCCATAATACTTCAATTGTTGCTCCCAGTCAGGTTGTTGAGGTACCCAATATGTCATCGCTGTGTTGACGAGACCTGGTGATACGCTGTTGACGCGAATCCCGTATTGTGCCCATTCCATTGCCAGTGTGTGTGTCATGTTTCGTACGCCAGCCTTCGAGGCGCCGTAAGGTGTTGAGGGGACTCTCTACAAGATTGGAGTTAGCAAAGATTGAACAGAGTTTACAAAAAGCGCAGGAACTATCTTGCCTTGTTTGGTCGGTAAGAAGCCATTGATGCAGTGAACACGACTGCACCCTTGATGTTCAACTTTATGAAAGCTCTGGCCGCAACCCTTGCGCAGTAGAACGCCCCAAACAACTACACATTCATGTCAGGATCATCTTCATCCTCTGTGGAGTCATGCCTCGACCTACATTGACATTGAAAAGTGCCTCAATCTCCGCTTGTGTGAAATCCAACGCTGATTTGTGGTTTGTCCGTCCCGCATTCACGACCATACCGTGTATAGCACCAGCTTCACTGACGATCTTGTCAACCGCAGCAGTAATACTGTCTTCCTTTGTCACATCGGCGGTGGCATAGAATAAGCGGCCTGGAAATCGCTTCGAGAGTATTTGGAACTCATCGCCGGGTTGAGTGATGTCTATCGAGTAGATCTTCTCTGCGCCGTTGACAAGACAGCATTCTGCTATCCCAAGACCAATTCCTCGGTTTGCTCCCGTTACTACAGTTGAAATGATAATCAGCAAAAGTTTTTCAAAGTTTGAATGGGCTACGAACTGGCTATAACCTTTCCTCCTAAAGTCACTTGCGTTTGGACTTGAAGAGTTGTCGAGACTGCGGGGGTTTGTGCAGCAGCGGTGGGCGCTGTATCAATAGCTGCAGGTGCCATTTTCAGTAAAAGTCTGGAGAAGCGAAATCGTGTCAAAGAGAAAAAGGGGTTGATGAGGTACAAAAAGAGTAGTAGCTTGACTTTATCTTCAGATTGACATCTTAAGTCCTATATAGAGCCCAACTTTGGCAGGAGGCGAGCTCGGCCCGCAATGCTAATATGCTCGTCGCATCGGGTCAACGCGGGGTCCAGGCATGTGCAGATCTTAGCTTAGGCTTCCGTCGGCGAACTCTTGCTTGCATCTAATCATTGAAGTGATAAGGATGCTGCATCTGCCCAAGTGGATCAAAGTATCACTAAAGTGGGAAACCCTCGTTAAGATTTCCCCGCTTGTGATTCGTGACGCGGGGTATTGGTTGACTGTTTAAGTCCTATTCATCTCGTCTCGAGTAGTCTCAAGGATTATCTCGATGGCAAACAGGGTTTCTGAAACAATGTTTTGGTCCACAAGCCCAGAACTCCACGCGTGAGGGGTAAAAATGGGGAGCATCGCTTCGAGGTCACTGCCTCGTCTCGAGGCCACCCAGTCTAACAGTTCGGAGCTTAGTATTGTAAGACCGTAATAGCAATACGTCTTGTTATCTGAGTATGAGCAGATGAAAACTAAAACAGGAATAGTATGGAAGCTCTGAAAAGTTCATGTCATGGTTTAGAAACTCACATGACTTTCACGTGACTCTCCAACCCCAAAAATCAATTTGCTATCAGAAGCCCTGAACGGAATGCTGAATTTTACTATGCGGAAATTGATTGGGAAGCTTTCCCGAAGCCTATTGAGTACATTGGCAATCTGTGATGGAAACAAGGAAAAGCATGCTGTCCAAGCATCCGCGGCACACCTGCTATGACACACTCTACCTGCTTATAGATCCTCGTCCTCAAAGAAACGGGTAGCCTCCTCCAAAGCTGATTTGTCGGGCATGCCTAGAACGCAATTCAAGTCAGATGCCAAGGTCTGGCTCAAAAGGATGGGGCACGTGACATACACAACAGGCATCTCTCCTCGCAGTTCGACTCGCTCTTTCCACCCTTGCAGAAGCAGGTCACCTTGTTTCCACTGGCTCTGCAAGTTGATGTCTGCTCTAGAAGACTGCAGAACTCAGTGCAGTCATCCTCGTCCTCTTTCTCGCAATCGGATTCGGAGACCTTGAACGATGGAACTGTGACATGGTAAGAGACATGTAGCTGAACAGGTTGCTGGAGAGCGAAGATTTAGGAGCTTGCGTACCCTTGACCTGGCCAACCGGTGCATTAGTTGCCATCTTAACAGACACCTGCTTGTGAGCTGGAGCTGCTATCGTGTGAGTAATTGTTCCATGCCAGGTCTCCCCGTGATCTTACCGCCGCGCTCGCGGTTGAATGCCGATACCACCACCAACAACGCCGAAAGGGCTAAGGCTGACTTGAAGAACATCATGTTGCAAAGATCGTGGTCTGTTTGATAGTTTAAGGTTGATGTGAGAGATGAGGAGTGTCGTCGTCTTATCGAGTGAGGTTGAAGTGCAGGTGACACGATGACGCGCATGTTTCGAGTTCAACGCTAGTATCAGTACTCTCTAGCGTGGTCACGAGACCTCTTTCCCTGACTTTTCCTTTTGCTTCATCCTTCAATTATTGTTTCATAATTAGTCTTTGGGAGAAGATTTCTATATTTGATTCCAGAGGTGAACTGCTTCTTGATATTTCCATAGGGCCTTGGAATGCCTTTCGCATTGTAACGTCTAGGTAGGTACGTGCGGAAAGTCAACAAGAACGCTCGCTTAGAGGCCAATCAAAACTCAATATGACTCCCCTCCTGAGGAATCACTGCCCTTCATCCTCAGTACATTCAAGGCTGCGAGTTTCACACTATGGCAGGATGAGCAATATTGGCACAAAATCTCTGGCATTTCATAGCGGATAGTTTTGGCTCCGAAGGACTAGCATGAGGAATCTGAAAACATTCCAGGCGCAGCACCAAGGCTACCTTTCTTCTGTCAAGGGCTTCCCCTCGTTCTCAATATTTCATTGTGACGGCCATATTATCTTCCACAAGAAATAGAACAAATTACCACTTCTTGTCTGTACTTCTTAAGTACAAGGTAGATGTGCTATCGCTCACGTACTCTCCTTCCTAGCTGACACTGACCCAAATCTAGTCCCTCAAATTCCCAATAAAGCCCCTCTCACAGACTTTCCCAATTGTGCTTTCCACATACGATTCTCATTCAGAATATACAACGACCTCTCTCTCCCAAAGCAAAAATTTGCAGCCCCACCTTCAACCTTGATCACACCAAGCAACACTCCCCCCGGACACCAAATATTAATCCCGTCTCCACATCCGCTATACACATTCCCCTCCATATCACATTTGATCCCGTCCGGAATACCATTCGCAGCCATAGTAAACAGCCGCCTATTAGTCATGAACGGCTGCCCCGAGTAATAGGTAATGTCGAACGCATATCTCCACTTTTATCAGTCTCACTTCCACGCTCCAGGAATCTCAGCACTTACATAGTCGAAGCTCTCATCCCATCTGTGCTGCCATCTCCATGAATCCAATCCGTATCCGTAATATACACAATTTTCTCATCTGGCGAGAACGCAATGCCGTTAGGCCTCCCAAAGCCATCTGCCATCGCTCTGATCCCCTTTGTCATTGGATCATACCTATACACCTGATTCGGCAGTCCCGGTTTCGGGCGATAGCCTTGCTCATACCCGTATATCGGGTCTGTGAACCAGATGCTCCCGTCGCTGTGGATTACTACATCGTTCACTGAGTTGAACTGCCGTCCATAGAACGAGGAGATTAAGAGATTGCTGGTGTACGGCGGCGAAGTGGACATGTAGTAGAGACCACTAGGTTGTGTCATCGAACCTTGAGCGCAGAACAGGATGCCGTCTTTGTAATTTATCCCGCCGTTCGCCATGGGAACACCTTCCGAGCAAATTTCTTCTCGAGTTGCTTTTTGAGACCCATCTCCAACGGTGACCTTAGAGATTTGAACACATCTTTGACCAGTTGAGTCGGAGAACTGGTTGCTAGTGATGAAGATTTCGTCGGTTGAAGGGAGGTAGACTCCGGCTTCGTGGGCGAAAGGGTATTCGCGGTGCTCGAGAAGCAGTTCTAGCGTAGGCGATGGGCCTAGAAGTTGATAAAACCGTTCGTCGAATACGGCAAAAGACGAGGGAATTTTCGCCATTATGATGCTAAAGAAGGTTGTAGATGATAAACTAGACCTTGTGGAATTTTTTGAAGTGTGGTTAGGAAGCGGATTTGGGCGGAATAACCCTGCCATTCTGGAGTTTGCCCCACTCCCCAGCAAACATCCCCAATCAGACAAGAGAGGTGTTCGAAACGAGGCATAAAACGATTGACGCTTTGCCTAATTGCTATAGGACGTCAATACCTCCTCTTCCACATGCCATCTCTCAGATAAACGACACCACTACATGGATTTACTTTCTGGATAAAATAAGCTCTATCCCTTTGTCTACAGTTCAAATTCAACATCAAACACTCGCTGTGCTTTGGATCTCGCTTTCCCCCAGAGAGTAGTTTCGTTGCAATGCTTGGGCTGCACGCAATGAAACCAGCCTCGCTGCCGCCTACGCTGAAACTCAGCAACTCCTCTAGCCACCACAAATTTGAAATCCCTCTGACTCTTGCTTATTTCGACTTCATCTCTCAACCCAAAGTCCGAGAGAGCATCCTTCAAGACTTCCAGGAAAGTTTCGTCTTCAGCGCGGTCTCCAGTAAGCAAAAGCTGGGTATATGGCTTCTTTGTCACCTTAGCAAAGTCTCGTATACGCAATTTCACTGCATCCCAATATTGACTCTCCTCGGGCCACTGAGCAGCGTCATCCCTTCCGAGCTTCCAATCGACAAATTTCGTTCTCGCATATGACGATCGTACGGTTGAAATCCATTCTGTGTTGGCGGACAGCGTCTTGCTGGTATAGTCTATATGTAGCACCATATCTCCGTCGCCAAAGGCATCTTCCTCTTCCTCGCATTCATAAGGATCTGTGTAAGAAGCACATAGCCCGAAGCCGTAGGCGCCGTATGCTGCATTAAGTTCTCTGTCTTGTCTCTGCCATTTGTCTCGCTTTTTGAGTCCAGCATAGATCAGGGCATCATTTACTTCTTCCTGGGACACGAGAGCTGCGTTTGGGAAGGCAATATCGATAGTAGCGACGGAAATTGACAGCTGCGATTCGGTCTCGGAGCGGAGCATTGATAGCATAGAGCCCAGTGTGGCTGCATTTGGAGAGCCGGGACGCCCGAGGAGGAGATTGGCACGTCGCTTGAGTTCTTTCCGAGCGAAATCTAGTCGCTGAGCAATAGTATCGATAGGTGGAAGATCAAGCCGGTCGGGATGGGTGGTAAACTCTTGCATCAAGGCAATGTATTCAGGAGATCCAGGCATATTGATAACATCCTTGACATCATCGTCATTGTAGCTAACCGCGGCGGTACTATATTACAAGCCTAAGCATTAAATTATTGACGTGAAAACGAATACAAGAGTTGCAACATACCCAGAAGTCAACCCCAGGTGAAACCCTATGCCTGGAGCCGATTGTAGTGAAGGGTCTAGACACCTATCGCACTGCCTTATGGGGCAAATGCGGACACTCTGGACGAGCAACGTGTAGTGAGTCGCAGTCAAAATCAGTGAGTATAACGCGATTCGATACATGTCTGATAGTAACTTTGAGCAGGCAATGACTAACACTTGGTCTAGACAGTGGGGAATAGTATGGTGGAGGATAGTACGAAGGCAAGATAGTGTACCTTGGGCAGATCATGGTATACCACATATGTCGTGACGCAATGTACGGTGCAGCGAGTAGCAGCGGTCACGGCAACTTTAGGCTGACGCATAATGTTTGTTCCAATCCTGCGGCAGTGCCTGGTTCCTTCGTGATACCAACCCTTCTCTGATTTGCCATCTTTCCTTGCATGCAGGGCAGTGTCATCATCCTCCTCTGCCCCTTTTCTGTTCAGTTGGGTTTCATGTCACATCCTGAATCTCACTGACCAACACGTTGGTCTAGACCCGCCCAACAGATCGAAAGCGTTAGAAGCTTCAAGCTTTCCATGTCCTTTATGTGATACGCCTCGTTTGTTTGTTGGCATAGTTTGTTGGCAATCGTTGTTGGCATTCCTGTTCATATTCTTCCTGATCCCAAATTTTTCTCGCTTTCTCACTAACGTCCTTTACGAAACGTGTTGGTACTGCGCCTTGCGCAACTCGGACAGTATGCTGTGAAGTCGTGAAGACTGCACATTTAGATCTTTAATTGCGCTTCAACAGAAGGTAGTATATATATATAGCACGAGAGCAGCAGCCAGAATGAGTGTCTCCTCTGATTCTCTGGTGTGCAATATCTGAAATAAAACCATTATGCTTTCCTTCTTTCTTCTCCTCGCAAGTTCCGGGTTAGTTTCCTATGCCAAACCAATAGGTGGGAACACTCTACAACATAGTCAGGGCCCAAACCCAGCAAAGAGGATCATTAGTACCCCAACTTCTCTCGCAGCTGCCAGTTCTACAGTTCTCGGGCCTCCCACAGTGCAGACACCAGTGAAACGAATATTCCTTGACACTGACACTTGTACCGACGCTCAGCAAAAGGCTATCAACCAGGCGTGGGAGGACGCTGAACTTCTCGCTCTAGCCGCTGCTGGTGGACGGTATGTACTGGCCTGCGATTCTAAAGTCTTACCACAACTCAATGATACCCTCAATAATACCATAGTGTTATTGCACATACAGACAGCCGATTTTCCATTGGTTTTGTACTATCCACGGTGTAAAAGAGCATGCTGACCCGAAACACTATAGACTCGACTACGACTACACTATTCCAAAGACTCAATGGTTTGGAAAAGATTGGAATTGGCCAGGATGGTTTCCCTTTTCTACCGACTATAGAGATATTATCAACAATAACATCGGTCGTCAAGCAAAACTGCATACTCCAAACGCCCCTACTGGCACCTGGACGTATCTGTCTTGTCCCAAACAGCATGAGGTGTGTAGTCCTGGCACAATCGCAGCTTCCGCAGACCAACACCGGGTTTTCTGGATCAATCACTACACCATTTTTTGTCCACTCTTCTTTGGCAGAGATTCATTCAGCACTTCTCTTGCTAAAGTTCGCGACGACAAACAAGAACAGATGATCATGGACAATTACTGGGGGAACCAAGGCTACACCTACTTCCATGAAACTTATCATTACGGAACTACCGTTTCACAGCCACGTTGCCAAGATAAGTGTTATAAACCCTACGACTGCTGGAGAATGGCTAGGGATGAAGGCACTGGTGAGTGTCATCTCAATCTCCAGAAATTCTTCCTCTAGCCCTTTAGTTTAACCCGAGAGACCTAAAAGATTGAGGCTAATTCCAGGCGTTAACAGGATTGGCTTATTACACTGCAGATTCTTACTCCCTTGAAGCAATGGCAATTTACGCCCAGCTATATTTCAAAACACCACACCCACCTGTACCACGGGAGTTTGCCTCAACTCTAACCCAAACCAACGACACATTGTACCAAGAAGCTGCTCACCCCTCAAACTCGACGCCTCCTACTATCCCGAATGCTAGTGATGCGCCTGCGGAGCCGACGCAGTATTACATAGCGCTCGATTCCCCACCGGAAGATCTATTCAACACGACTGATAATGTCAACGCCGCTGGCACTAACATGGATCCAAGGTGGAAACTCATGGTCGGGCCTCCGATCAATGAAACCACTGCCCCCACATCAACCTTAGGGCCAGTCCAGACGTCGACATCCCAACCCCCTCCATCACCCCCAACAACTACTACCTCATTACCCCCAC